>Ga0299915_10001470_pt1 | contig 17515 bp, 13 predicted proteins | sample RVTome_13_FD_200263 | JGI IMG/M metagenome (GOLD analysis project Ga0299915, IMG submission 200263) | Soil microbial communities from uranium-contaminated site in the Upper Colorado River Basin, Wyoming, United States - RVT92D227 (version 2) ... | reverse complement strand
TCCTGATCCTTTTTTTGGAATGAACCTGAGGTCCATTCCCGGAACCGACTATCCGCTTTATAAAAACTTCTCTAACTTACAGATGTCGGATACGAGCCCATTTCGCAATTCCTGGTGGTACCGAAAGGAGTTTCAGTTACCATCAGATTACGATAACAAATCCCTTCAGCTTCATTTTAAAGGAATTAACTACAGGGCAAATATTTGGCTAAATGGAAAACTATTAGCTGATTCCTCCGAAGTTGCAGGAGCTTTCAGGGTATATGAATTCGACATAAACGATCATGTAATACGTGGCAGTAATAATTCTCTGGCTTTAGAGGTATTTGCTCCAGGGAAGGATGACCTGGCAATTACCTGGGTGGAATGGAATCCTGCACCTCCTGATAAAAACATGGGTATATGGCATGATGTGCTTATCACAGCTACGGGGCCAGTGACTATCCGCTATCCTCAGGTAGTAACAGAATTTGATTTCCCCTCCTTAGATGTAGCACACTTAACTGTAAGTGTTGAACTGCAAAATATCAGCGATCTACCAGTAAAAGGAATTCTTAAGGGAGAGATTGAAGAAGTTAATTTCGAATTGGATGTTGATCTTAAACCAAATGAATCAAAAGTAGTAACTTTTGATCCACGGGAATTTGACCAGCTTAATTTTAAAGAACCCAGTATTTGGTGGCCAATTCACTATGGAGAACCTAACCTTTATAAACTAAATCTGGCTTTTGAATCAGATGGAAAAATCTCAGACTCACAATCTATAAATTTCGGGATCAGGCAGGTCACATCTGAATTAACCGGGAAAAATTACCTTCTCTTTAAGATCAACGGGAAAAAAATCCTTATCCGGGGAGGTGGCAGAGCCTCTGATATGCTGCTAAGGTTAGATTCAGCACGTCTGGAGACCGAGATAAGATATGTTAAAGACATGAATCTAAATACTATCCGTCTGGAAGGGAAACTTGAGAACGACTATTTTTATGATCTCTGTGACAGCCAAGGTATTATGGTCATGCCTGGCTGGTGCTGCTGTGACCAATGGGAAAAGTGGGGAGAGTGGGATGCGGAAGATTATTCAGTTGCTGCTAAATCTTTAAAAGACCAGGTAAGAAGATTAAGGAGCCATGCCAGCGTGATTACCTGGTTATATGGGAGTGATTTTCCACCACCCACTGATGTGGAAAAAATGTATCTCGGCATCTTCAAAGAAAACAACTGGCCAAATCCGCATCAGTCCTCAGCAGCTCTTAAACCTACTGAAGTAACTGGTTATTCAGGCATAAGGATGCTTGGCCCTTATTTTTTTATTGAACCATCTTACTGGCTTATTGATACAGCCCGGGGAGGAGCTTTTGGCTTTAACGCTGAAATAGGTCCGGGCGCATCAATTCCATCAATGGAGAGCATTCTTGAAATGTTACCGGAAGACCATCTCTGGCCTATTGATGAATATTGGTATTATCATGGCCGGGGCGGAAATCCTGCCCGGATGCTGGATATTGACACAAAAGCATTGAATGCCAGATTCGGGGAAGCAAAAGATCTTGAAGACTATGTAATGAAATCTCAATTGCAGGCTTATGAGGGGAAAAGAGCAATGTTTGAAGCGTATGGTAGAAATAAGTACAACAGCACCGGTGTTATACAGTGGATGTTAAACAATGCCTGGCCCGGACTTTACTGGCATCTCTACGATTATTATTTGAGAACTGGTGGTTCATATTTTGGAGCTAATAAAGGTTGTGAACCACTGCATATCCAATATTCTTACGACGATCGTTCGATTGTTGTTGTTAACTCATTTCTAAGAGAATTTAAAGGATTAAAGGCCTTCGTTGCGGTCCTCAATCTTGATCTGACGGAGAAATACTCCAGGGAAATATCATTCGATATCTCTCCTGACGGTGTTGAAAGAGTGGTGACAATACCTGAACTGCAAAATTTATCGACAACATATTTTGTTAAGCTCGAATTGAAAGATACGGATGGGAAGACACTCAGCTCAAATTTTTACTGGCTTTCAACAACAAAAGAAGTCTTCGATTGGGCGAAATCCTACTTCTGGACAACACCTATGATATCTTATCCAGACTTTACTGCACTGCAAACACTGCCTGAAGTTGAGCTGACAGTGACCAGCAAAACTGTTGTACAAAAGGGGGAAGAACTGGTTTATGTTACAGTAAGCAATCCCACTAAAAACCTTGCCTTTGCTGTTAATGTCCGACTTACCGGGGGTGAGGGTGGCGAGGAAATTATTCCTGTACTATGGGAGGATAACTATTTCCCGCTGCTACCTGGTGAAAAAAAGGAAATTACTGCCATTTACATCGGGAAAAACTTAAAGAAAGAAAAGCCTGTTGTTGTGGTTGATGGATGGAACGTGAAGTAGTGACATCTACAGGTTCCGGGCAGGTGATTCGGTCTTCAGTCTTCGATCTTCTGATTTTTATTAAAAAAAATTTGGAATATAAATAAATATGTTTTAATTTTGACCAATTGGTTAATTTTTATGGTTAATCTATATGGTTAAACCTAATGGTTAAGAGTTATGACTGAAACTGATAAACAAACCGAGGAGAAAATCTTTGATGCTGCAACGGATGTTTTTACAGAGAAGGGCATGGACGGGGCACGCATGAAGGATATTGCCAACCATGCCGGGATCAATAAAGCCTTACTGCATTATTACTACCGTACCAAAGATCACCTTTTTAATGCCGTATTCGAAAAGATTGCAGGAAACATGTTTGCAAAATTCGCTCCTGTTTTCGACACAAATCTTTCACTGGAGGAGAAGATCAGGTTCTTTTTCAGGGAACATATTGCATTCATGCAAAAGAATCCCAGACTTCCGGCATTTCTTTTAAACGAATTCCACCGGAATCCTCAAAGAATCAGGAAGCTTATTCAGAATATTGATATTAATAAACTGTGGACAACCCTGGAGGCCCAGCATAAGGAAGAACTGAAAAGATACAATATTACAAAAGAAAATATTCCCCAGTTTATGACAACGGTTGCCGGAATGAGCGTCTTTCCATTTATTGCCAGACCAGTGATCGCCAGCGTAATGGAAAAGATGGGTTACAATTTTGATGAATATATAGAAGAGAGGAAAGAATATGCCGCCGATTTTGTAATAAATGCTCTGAAAAAGCAGGAATTAAGAAATAATAAGAAATAAGCATATAGAAATAGAAATGAAAAAGAGAGGTTTGATCCTGTTCATTTTAATTATACCCTTTGTGTCTGGACTTAAAGGCCAGAAGGTACTGACCCTGAAAGAATGCTATGATTTGGCAATGACTGCCGCGCCAATTGCCGCGGAGAGAGAAGCCTATTCAAAGATTTCGGCTGTGAAGGATAAAAATCTGTCGAAAGGATGGCTACCCACACTTGATGCCAGCGGCAGTTTTATCTACAACTCTTCAGTCGTGGATATGACCGATGTGCTGGGCACCATACCGATCCCCGGCATAACCGATCTGATAGAACCGCTGCCTCACGAACAGTATAAACTGACAGTTGATATCAACCAGATCATATATGACGGAGGTGCGATAAAAGGTGCAAGGGCTCTTGAAAAGGCCGACCTAAACATTAATGAAAAACAGACAGAAACGGATCTTTATAAGCTCCGCGGACAGATAAACGGCTATTACTTCAACCTTTTGCTTCTTGACAGGCAGAAAGAGCTTCTGAAGAGCTATCATGAGCTGATAATAAAGCGAATGGCAACGATGAATTCCGCACTTACCAGTGGTGTAGTTCTGAAGTCAGACATTGATGTTCTTGCTTCTGAAAAGATAAAGCTGGAGCAGCAGATAAGCGAAAATGAGATCAGGAAAGCATCGCTGCTGAAGATACTTTCAGGTATCACAGGAACGGAGATTGATGCATCAGCAGAATTTGTTCTCCCATCACCGGGAGAAGAGCTTTCAGGAGAATTATTACGCCCCGAATTGCAGTTATTTGACCTCAGAAAAGAACAGCTCGATGCAGGACTGCAGGTCATTCAAAGCAAGAGAATGCCTAAAGCAATGGGTTTTGCCACTCTGGGTTACGGAAATCCTCCCGGAAGCAATTTCTTCAAGGATGAGTTTGCACCATATTATATATTGGGAGCCAGCATAAAGTGGAACATCTTTGACTGGAACAAGGCAAAGAATGAAAAACAGCTGATAAGTCTGCAGCAGAATATAATTGAAAGCAGGAAGAGCGAGCTGACAGATAACCTGAACAGACTTCTTGATGCAAAAGGTGCCGAAATATCGAACCTGAAGTCGCTTCTTGAATCAGACTCTGAGCTGATCGCGTTAAGGAAAAGGATCACTGCGGCAGCGGAGTCACAATACGAAAACGGCACTATCACTGCAACAGATTACATGAATGAAATGACTGCCGAAAGGCAGGCTATGATAAATTATGAAATACACAGGATCAATCTTGCAATGGCAAGGATAGAATATTTAAATATTAGCGGAAAAGAAATTGAATAACTATATTAATAGTAAATATGAAAGCCAATCTGTTTTTAATCATCCCAGCCGTTCTCTTAACTGCCTGCAATAACAAATCTGACCAGGCTGATGCTTACGGCAACTTTGAAGCCACTGAAGTAATTGTCTCTGCCGAGACAAGCGGCCGTATCCTTAAATTTGACCTGACCGAGGGAACAGAGATAGAAAAGGGTTCTGAGATTGCCCTGATAGATACAACCCTGTTCCATCTTCAAAAAGCTGAAATCGACGCAGGAATGAAGGGTGTCAGAACGCGTATCAGCACTATAAATGCACAGAATGATATTCTCACCCAGCAGATTGATAACCTGAGAGTGAATATCGCCAGGATTGAAAATATGCTGAAGGATGATGCCGCTACAAAGAAACAGTATGACGATCTGTCCGGGCAGGTAGCCGTTCTTGAGAAACAGATCACGGCAAATAACACCCAGAAAGCATCCATCGCCGCTGAGCTGTCAGTCTATGAATCAAAAAAAGCAACCCTGAATGAGCAGGTTACACGAAGCATTGTAAAAAGTCCTATTAATGGGACGATAATTGAAAAATATTCTGAAGCAGGTGAGTTAACTGCAGCCGGCAAGCCCCTCGTTAAAATCGCTGATCTGTCACTGGTGAAGCTCAAAGTATATGTCAGCGGTGCACAGCTGGGAAGAATCAAAATTGGGCAGGATTGCATGGTCAGAATTGATGACGGAGAGAAAGGATACAAATCATTTACAGGAACGATCAGCTATATCTCGGAAAAAGCCGAATTCACTCCGAAGATCATCCAGACCAAGGAGGAAAGGGTAACTCTTGTATATGCGGTGACCATTGATGTAATGAACGACGGCACCATGAAATCGGGGATGCCGGGAGAAGCCATTTTCTGAAAACAGGTAAAGGATGCAAAAAATAATTGAGGCATCTGGCATCAGCAAAAAATTTGAAGCAACTCAGGCTTTGAAGGATATCTCATTTGAAATCAATGAAGGTGAGATATTCGGTTTCATTGGTCCCGACGGAGCAGGCAAAACCACACTCTTCAGGATCATCACAACGCTGCTCCTGCCCGACGAGGGTGAAATTAAAGTTCTGGAGCTCGATGCCATCACAGGTTTCAAGGAGCTCCGAAAAAACATCGGCTACATGCCGGGGCGCTTTAGCCTTTACCAGGATCTTTCGGTCGAGGAGAATTTGAATTTCTATGCCACAGTTTTCGGAACTACTGTGAGGGAAAATTATGATCTGATCGCTGACATCTATTCCCATATCGAACCTTTTAAAAAGAGACTTGCGGGAAAACTATCGGGAGGTATGAAGCAGAAACTTGCCCTGTCATGCGCACTGATCCACAAGCCCAGGCTCCTTGTCCTGGATGAGCCGACAACGGGCGTTGATGCAGTTTCGAGATCGGAATTCTGGGAAATGCTTAGGAACCTGAAGCAATACAAAATAACAATTGTAGTATCAACACCATATATGGATGAGGCACTGAAATGTAACCGCGTAGCGCTTATACAGAATGGACACATATTATCAATCGACGACCCGGAAAAGATAAGGGAAGGATTCAGCAGGAAGCTTTTCAGCGTCAGGGCAGCAGAGAAATACAGGCTGATAAATGCACTAAGGGAATATCCTGAAACTCTTACGGCCTATCCTTTCGGAGATTCAGTCCATGTCACATTCACCGATGATAAATTTGATAATTCTATATATGAGTATCTGGGCAGCCAGGGTATCAGGAATGCTGTAATCACTGAAACCAAAGCAGGAATTGAGGACAGGTTCCTTGAATTAATGAAGGTTTAACAATGTATATAAAACACCCCCTTTCAATTTCCCCCAAGGGGGAAAAGTAAAACCAGCTCCTGCCCCCCTGGGGGAAGGTTGGGAAGGGGGTAATATTGAAACAGAATGACAAAAAACGCAGTAATATCGGTAAAGAACCTTGTAAAGAAATTCGGAACCTTTACGGCCAATGATGATCTGAATTTTGAGGTTTATGAGGGTGAGATATTCGGATTCCTGGGAGCCAACGGAGCCGGAAAAACAACTGCCATCAGGATCCTTTCAGGTCTCTCTTCTCCTACTTCCGGTGAAGTTATTGTTGCAGGATATAATGCAAAGAAAGATCCGGAGAAAATAAAGAAGAACATCGGTTACATGTGCCAGAAATTCTCTCTTTACGGGGACCTTACGATCAGGGAGAACATAATGCTTTATGGCGGCATATACGGAATGCCCAAATCGCTGATTAAAAAGAGGACTGAGGATCTTCTGGAAAAGCTTAATTTCCTGGATTACGGCGACAGAATGATCTCCGACCTTCCACTCGGATTAAAGCAGAAGCTGGCATTTTCAGTTGCAGTGTTCCATGAACCAAAGATCGTCTTCCTCGATGAGCCTACCGGAGGTGTTGATCCAATTACACGCAGACAGTTCTGGGAGATGATATATGAGACAGCCGACAGAGGTATAACTGTATTTGTTACAACACATTATATGGATGAAGCTGAATATTGCGACCGAATTTCAATAATGAATGAAGGCAGAATTGTAGCACTTGATACACCGGAAAGACTTAAGAAGCAATATAATGCAGGATCGGTTGAGGAGGTGTTTGTGAAAATTGCAAGACCAGAAAACCGACCTCATCCCCCGGCCCCTTCTCCCAGGAGAGAAGGGGAGAAGCCGATGAAAGCATAATTAAAAAGATATATCTATAAATGAAACGTTTTCTCGGATTTGTGAAAAAAGAGTTCCTGCACATTTTCAGGGATTTCCGGACACTGATAATCCTGTTCGGGATACCGACTGCGCAGATACTCATTTTTGGCTTCGTAGTCAGTACCGATATCAAGGATGCCAGGGTGGCGTTTCTCGACCTGTCAAAAGATGAGGTCACTCAGAAGATCTCTGATAAAATATGTTCTTCGGGCTTCTTCAGAAGAGCCGGTGATCTGGAAAACTTCGATGAGATTGACCTCGTGATGAAAAAAGGCAAGGTAAAGGCTGTGGTCGTTTTCGGAGCCAATTTCGGGCATGATCTTATCAGTCAGAATAAAGCAACCATAAGCATAATTGCGGATGGGTCTGAACCAAATACTGCAACGCTTATCACCAATTACATGACAGCCATCGTGACAGACTTCAACAGGGAATTTGCCGGGAGTTCATTAAGCGGTAATCTGCTTGTACAACCTGAAGTAAAAATGTTCTACAATCCGGAAATGAAGGGCCATTACATGTTTGTACCAGGTGTTATAACTTTGATCCTGACACTTATATGCGCACTTATGACTTCAGTAACGATCACAAAGGAAAAGGAATTCGGGACTATGGAAGTGCTTCTTGTTTCACCACTGAAGCCTCTTCAGATAATCCTGGGAAAAGTGACACCATATTTTTTGCTTTCGTTCATCAATGTAATATTTATTCTGCTGCTGTCATTTTTTGTTTTTGACCTGCCTGTAAAGGGGAGCCTGGTCCTTCTGCTAACCGAGAGCATGTTATATATATTGATGAGTCTTTCGTTTGGTATACTTATTTCGGCCATTTCAAAAACGATTCAGCAGGCAATATTTATTTCATTTCTGGGATTGATGCTTCCGACAATCCTTCTCTCGGGATTTATCTTCCCGATAGAAAATATGCCTAAAGCCTACGACTGGGTGAGTGCAATTCTGCCTCCAAGATATTTCATATTAATAATAAAAAACATCATGATAAAGGGAACGGGCTTCTTATATGTGTGGAAAGAGACTCTCATACTTATAGTCATGACTGTGGTATTTATTGGATTGAGTGTTAGGAATTTTAAGGTAAGGCTCCAGTAGGAAGAAAAAAGACAAAAGACAAAAGACAAAAGAAACAAGACTCAGGAAAATCCCCTCCCTCGCCTTCGCGTAGCCGCTACGGCGGAGCAAGGCAGGGAGGGATTGGGGTGGGTAAAATGAAAGGCGACGGTTGACGGGCTACGGGCGCCAGGCGAAAAGCCAAAAGCTGATAGCTGATGGTTGATAGCTGAAAACATAAGATATAAACTTCAAGTAATAAACATAATGAGATCAATTTTATATCTCATAAGAAAAGAGTTCCTTCAGATTTTCCGGGATAAGTTCCTCAGCAGGGCTATTATCGGAGTCCCGATCGTACAGATGCTTCTCCTTGTTCCGGCAATAACCTTCGAGATCAAGGATGTAAGATTATGTGTGATAGACCGGGATATATCTGCTGATTCAAGAGCCCTGCTAAATCAGCTTGAAGGTTCTACATTCTTTAAAATAGTGTATTCGACATTTTCTGAAGAAGAGGCAAATAACCTCATGCATAGAAACAAATGCGATGTGGTCCTTCAGATCCCGTCAGAATTCGGCAGGAATGTTGGAACAGGAAATCCCGGTAAGGTTCTGGCAACAATAAATGCAATAAATGCAACAACCGCACAGCTCTCATGGGCATATTTGAATGGAGTACTTCGGGACTACAATATGAATATACTGCTTGAAAATGTCGGGAATATGGTTGTTTCATCCATACCGCAGATAGACATTTCAAACAGATACTGGTATAATGAGATGCTGAACTACAAGTATTATATGCTTCCGGGGATTCTGGGCATCCTTGTTACTGCCATCGGGTTCCTGCTGGCAGGACTTAATCTGGTAAAAGAAAAAGAGGTTGGAACAATTGAACAGATAAATGTGACACCTGTCAGGAAATATCATTTCATCATTGCAAAGATGGTCCCATTCCTTATCATCGGTCTGGTCGACCTGTCGCTGGGACTTATAATTGGAAAGATCACATTTAATATCCCGTTTGAAGGGAGCCTTGGTTTGCTCTTTCTTGGCTCTGCAATATTCCTGGTGGCTGTGCTGGGGCTTGCCCTTTTTATCTCAACTTTTTCTTCGACTCAGCAACAGTATATGTTTGTTGCATTCTTCTTTATGATAATTTTCATCCTCATGAGCGGCATTTTTACACCACTTGAAAGTATGCCAGGGTGGGCACAGAAATTTGATATTGTAAATCCGATGGCTTACCTGATGCGAATCAACAGGATGGTGATGCTGAAAGGATCAACATTCAGCGACATAAGCCGGGAATTGTATGCCCTTATCATTATTGCCATTGGATTCACCGCGCTTGCAGTCAGCCGCTACAGGAAAACTGCATGACAACTTTTCTCAGGAGGGGGATTTAAGGGAGACCGTTGCCATTACCGGCCAATGGTCGGATATGTAGATACCGTGTTCTTTCCTGATAAATGTCCTGTGCTCAAGCACCTTCATTCCATTCCTCACAAGAACATAGTCGATCCTTCCGGATCTTTTATTTTCAGAAAATCCATTATAGGTATAAGCCGGGCCGACAGGTCTCTTTTCGGTTACTGCATACGTGTCACATAACAGGGGAACACTTTCATAGGGGCCGGTAAGTATCTCATAACCTTTGCTTGAAATAACCATGTTCAAATCGCCTGTAATGACAAACGGAAATCCGGAAGCAATACTATCGACTTTGCTTAACACCAGCCCGGAACTCAATATTCTTGCAGAATCAGAATCGTGTGCAAAATGAGTATTGAAGAAATAAAAATGTTCAGAGGTAGTTTTTTCTGAAAGTTCAACCCATGTGACAATCCGGGGAAGATTGGCTCCCCATGCTTTTGTACCTGCTACTTCGGGTGTATCAGACAGCCAGAAAGTCCTGGTCCTGATAAGGTCAAACCTGTCCTTCCTGAAAAATACCGGATTCATCTCTCCTTCTCTTGCTCCGTCATTTCTGCCAACACCAACTGAGCTGTAACCGGTCAGAAGAGAGTCGAGATATTCATATTGGTGAACAAGAACTTCCTGCATTCCCAGAAGGTCGGGTTTTTCATCGTTCAGAAAGTTGCAGACGAATTTAGCTCTGTTTAACCAGCTATTAAGGCTGTCATCAGGATTGTCATACCGGACATTAAAAGTCATGACTTTGAGAACATCTGGATCAGGCTTCCTGTTGCACCCCGTAAAAATAACCAGAAGCAGGATAACAGGAAATAAGTGTGACTTCTTCATGATTACCGATTTTTTATTACAGATTAGGTATGCGGAAATAAAAACAATAAATAATCCCCGGTATGAAATGTAATTTTCCCGTACAAAAGTAATGATACAAATATACTTATATTTGTAAGAGGTTCAAAACCAGGGATGACATCTTCCGGAAAAACAAAGTATCACACTGATTAATAATTACTTTTTAGATATTTTTCTTTCTGATGCCCGATATTATTAAGCTTTTACCCGATTCGGTTGCAAATCAGATTGCTGCAGGAGAAGTGATCCAGAGACCTGCATCTGTTGTGAAGGAACTGATGGAAAATTCGGTCGATGCACAGGCAGGAAGCATAAAAGTCATAATCAAGGATTCGGGCAGAACATTGATCCAGGTGATTGACGATGGGACGGGTATGTCAGAAACTGACGCACGGCTTTCATTTGAAAGGCATGCCACATCAAAAATATCATCGGCTCAGGATTTGTTTGAAATAAGAACCAAAGGATTCAGGGGCGAAGCACTGGCTTCAATAGCTGCTGTTTCGATGGTTGAACTCAGGACCAGGAAGGCAGGAGACGATTCAGGAACCTTGATCATTGTTAATGGTTCCAGGGTCGAGACGCAGGAACCATGCAGCTGTCCCGCAGGATCAAGTTTCTCGGTAAAGAACCTTTTTTTTAATATCCCGGCCAGGAGGAAATTCCTGAAGTCGGAAAATACCGAGATGAGACATATTATTGTTGAGTTCCAGAAAATCGTTATTGCTCATCCGGAGATCAGGTTTTTACTGTTTCATAACGAGAATGAAATATACAATCTGGGTACCGGGAATTTCAGGCAAAGGATCATCGGGGTTTTTGGTAAGCAGATTAATAATGACCTCATAACTCTCGAGACACCGACAACACTAATAAACATAAAAGGATTTATCGGGAAGCCCGAGAATGCCCGCCGTACCTATGGGGAACAATTCTTCTTTGTCAATAACCGTTTTATGAAACACCCTTACTTTCATAAAGCAGTTATAGAAGCATATCATAATATTCTTCCCCCTGAAGCAATTCCGTCATATTTCGTTTTTATGGAGATCGATCCTGCTTCAATAGATATAAACATCCACCCGACGAAGACGGAAATTAAATTTGAGGATGAAAGATCGATATGGCAGATCCTTATGGCATCGGTAAAGGAAGCTCTCGGAAGGTTCAATATTGTGCCATCCCTTGATTTTGACAATGAAGCATTAATTGATATCCCTGTCAGATCTTCATTCAGGAATATCCCCGATTCCCCTTCAATAGAAATTGATCCCCGGTATGATCCGTTTGCAGGCGATGAGAGGATGGCAAATCAAAACAGGATCATTGACAGGTTTGAAAAAGAGAACTACTCCAACTGGGAGAAACTATATTCTGCACTTGAAAGGGATGAGCCGGGACCTGCGAGGATGGAAACTGAAAGAAAATTCTTCCAGATAAAGAATAAATATGTTGTCTGCCCGGTGAAGTCAGGATTGATGCTTATTGATCAGAAAAGAGCTCATGAAAGGATCCTTTATGAAAGATTCCTCGAAAATCTGAACAGTAACAGAAGCATCAGTCAGACAGAATTGTATCCTGTAACAATTGAGTTAAATCCGGCGGATATATTTATCCTTAAAGAAATTGAAGATGATATCAGACTACTTGGATTTAATTTTCAGCTTTCGGATAATAACGTTATTTCAATAACCGGCCGGCCATCTGAGATCGGATCAGTTGATCCTGTTATGCTGCTTGAGATTCTGCTGGAAGAGTTCAAGAAGACACAATCGGATCCGGCTACCGGAATAAGGGAAAAGGTAGCTTCAGCCATGGCAGGGGCATCAGCAATACCTTACGGGAAAGCATTGCTGAAAAACGAAATGGAGGATCTTTTTGATACTCTCTTTACATGCAAGGCACCTAATTATTCACCAAAAGGCAAACCTGTTATCAATATAATTACACTCGAGGAAATTGACAAAAGACTCAGATAATAGTATATTTGCCCGCAAATTAATTAACAGAAACTATATAGGTTGATTTATGAACGGATATGGCAGAGGGTTCATGGCTTTACCGCCAGTTGTAAAGAATATTATCCTGATAAATGTTCTGATGCTTATTGCCAACTGGGCAGCAAAGGGTGTTTTCGGCACTGATCTTACGACTTTCCTGGGTCTTTATTTCCCGAAATCGGAACAATTCATGCCATTGCAGATACTCACCCACATGTTTATGCATGCAGATTTCTGGCATCTGTTCTTTAATATGTTCGCACTGTATATGTTTGGCGGGATTCTTGAAAATGTCTGGGGACCGAAGAGGTTTTTTATTTATTATATGGTTTGCGGTCTGGGTGCGGCATTCGTTCATGAAACGGTAATAATGTTCCAGTATAATAAAATAATGAACACTATTACTCCCGATCAGTTGCAGCTGGTACTGAACGACGGGGCAGCTTATTTTAATGAAAGAAAAGTTTTTACCGTTGAAATAATGAAGGACCTTCAGATGATCCTGAACGTTCCGACGGTCGGAGCTTCAGGAGCAGTTTTTGGTATTCTTCTTGCATTTGGAGTCCTCTTCCCCAATACCCAGCTGATGCTTCTTCTCCCTCCCATTCCGATCAAGGCCAAGTATTTTGTTATCGGGTACGGAGCAATTGAATTGTGGCTTGCAGTCACCCAGCCAGGCAGCAATATTGCCCATGCTGCACATCTTGGAGGCATGTTGTTTGGTTATATCCTGATCAGGTACTGGAGAAAAACAACTAAAACACTGTATTGATGGGGATCGGGCAGGATATTAAAAAAACATTCAGGACCGGAAGCAGTCTGACAAGACTGATTTATATTAATATCGCTGTATTTTTGCTCATCTCAATAGGATCAATAGTAGGATATCTCCTTGACAATCAAACTCTTTCTTTCAAAGTACTGAACCTGTTCTCTGTTCCGTCCTCATTTAAAGCTTTCCTTTTAAGGCCCTGGACACTGATCACTTATATGTTCACCCATAAAGATATTCTCCATATCTTATTTAATATGTTATGGCTCTATTGGTTCGGGACTATTTTTCTTGAGTATCTCGACCAGAAAAAACTGGTTGCCGTTTACCTGCTTGGAGGCGTCTGCGGAGCTGTAGTATATATAGTCTCTTTTAATATTTTCCCTGTTTTCAACCAGGTTGTTAATGAATCAGTTGCAATTGGAGCATCAGCATCAGTAATGGCCGTAGTGGTGGCAATTGCGGTTTATGTTCCCGACTATTCAGTTAATCTGTTTTTACTGGGACGGATCAAGATCAAATATGTGGCACTGGTGATTTTTGTCCTTACCTCGGTAATGGATTTCTCGGTAAATTCCGGCGGAAAGCTGGCTCATATAGGAGGAGCTTTATTTGGATATCTTTACGCTTTTAATCTGCGCCGGGGACATGATCTTGGAAAAGGATTAAACAAAGTGATTGACTTTTTTGTCATACTTTTCAAGCCACGCAAAAAACTCAGGGTTACTTATAAAAAACGAACCACAGATTATGATTATAACAAAGCCAGGGTTGAACATCAGGAGAAGATAAATAAGATCCTGGATAAGATTTCCAAAGGAGGTTATGACAGTCTGACCAAGGAAGAAAAGGATCTTCTCTTCTCAGAAAGTCAAAAGAAAAACTGATCAAAAGATTGGTTAGTTTCACACCAGCTTTTTCCAAACTTGTCAAAAATCTTTTGTTTCACAGCTATTTATTCATGAATACAGATAAATTCGCTCTGGTTAACCCGACTGTTTTGAAAAAATTCTTCTATACCATATTCCTCGGAGCAAATATCCTGTTTGCTCTTGCACTGATATTATCATATCTTGCTGTCCATATAAATCCTGATACATTTGCAATCCCGGCACTTTTCGGCCTTGCTTATCCATACCTCCTGATTTTCAACTTTGTTTTTGCAGTAATATGGGCAATTGCGCTTAAATTTGAAGCTTTGATCTCCATTGTTGTAATAGCCGCCGGTTTTACTCATTTTTCGAACTACATTAAAATCAAAAAGCCTTCCGGCGACAAGACCGGAACCTTTCAGGTTCAGAGTTATAATCTGCGTTTGTTCAACTATTTTGAAGGCAGGAACAATGCCATATCAGAAAAAAAGATACTTGAAATGCTAAAAAATCAGCAGTCGGATGTCATTTGCCTGCAGGAAATATATTTCATTGGAGATCCGAATCAAAAAGAACAGTCAATTAAATCGGCACTTGGAGGAAAATACCATTCACATTTTAAAGTCATCGGCACCGGCAGAAACAGGTATTTCGGGATCGCAACACTCAGCAGATTTCCGATAATCGGGCGTGGGGATATTATTCATGAAAAATCTTCAAGCCTTTCAATTTATTCCGACATCCTTGCCGGTGAGGATACAATACGCGTTTTTAATAACCACCTTCAATCATTCAGGCTGCACAGAATGGATCGTACATTTCTGAATGAAATGATTGAATCATCCGATGATAAAGAGACCCTGAATGAGGTCCTAAGTATCTCATCCAGCCTTAGAAAAGGATTTGTCAAACGGGCTTCTCAGGCTCAGGCTGTTAAGATTACAGTTGATAATTCTCCTTTTCCGGTGATCGTCGCCGGAGACTTTAACGATACACCGGTTTCCTATTCATACAGAAAGATCCGTAAAGGGCTCAATGATGCTTTTGTAAGTTCGGGTTATGGAGCAGGATTTACCTATAAAGGCAATTACCCCCCTAACAGGATTGATTATATTTTATATGACAATGCACTTGAGTGCCGTCATTTTGATATAATAAAAGTAAAGTACTCAGATCATTATCCTATTGTAGCTTATTTCAGGCAGAATAATTAATAAAAGTTTATTAGAACGGGAGCTTTCGCAGATCAACATTTCCCCCTGAAATAATAAGTCCGGTCCTCTTCCCCCTGAAAAAATCGGGATTTTCTTTAACTGCTGCCAGGACAGTTGCCGATGATGGTTCAATGATTATTTTCATCCTTTCCCAGACAAGCTTCATCGAACTGATAATCGATTCTTCATTTACAGTAAAGATATCATCCACATTTTTCCTGATGATCGAAAAAGTAAGCTCACTGAGAGATGTCAGCAGGCCATCAGCTATTGTTAAAGGATTAACAGAAGGAGTCAGTATTCCCGTCTTGAAAGACTTCCACGCATCATTCGCATTCAGGGGTTCAGCGCCAATAACTTTTATCTTGTCATTAATCCCTTTTACACATGTTGAAGTGCCGCTCATCAATCCGCCGCCGCCTACAGGTGCAACAACCACATCAAGATCGTCAACATCTTCAAGCAGCTCAAGAGATGCTGTCCCCTGTCCGCAGATGACATTAAAGTTGTCATAAGGATGAACAAGAGTTGCCCCCTCTTTTTCCATTATATTCCTGCAGGTTTCTTCGCGCGACTGGAGGGTTGGTTTACAGAAAGTTATTGAGGCTCCGTACCCTGCAACCGCATCCTTTTTAACTGAAGGAGCGTTCTCGGGCATAACTATAAAAGCCTTTATGCCATTCAGCCCGGCTGCAAGGGCCAGGGCTGCTGCATGGTTTCCTGAAGAATGAGTGACCACACCATGTTTCTTTTTCTCTTCCGTGAGCGACAGAACGGCATTTGTAGCTCCCCTGAACTTGAAGGCACCCACCTTCTGGAAATTCTCGCATTTGAAATAAAGGTCACATTCAAATATCCGGTTCAGCTGCCGGGATGTGAGTACAGGTGTACGATGAATATAGGGCTCAATCCTTTTATGAGCTGACCGGATATCTGAAAGGCCTGGTAGATTCATTGACACAATTATTTATTTCTGAGTTTTCCGTGTATCGTATCGTAAAAGTATAGAAAACAGGAAGAAACCATGAAACAAATAAGAACAATTTTGTATTTTTCGGTTTGTTAACCTTACTGCTCATAAATAAATCTGATAAGGAGTCATAAATATGGAAAACCTTCAAACTAGCTATCTTGGATTAAAGCTCAGGAATCCGCTGATTGCCGCAAGCTGTGGACTTACAAATTCCATCCCGAAGATAAAGGAACTGGTCTCAAAAGGTATCGGTGCAGTTGTGATCAAATCTCTTTTTGAAGAGCAGATAAGTATTGAAACTGATATTGCAATAAAAACGGATAATGGTGAAATAAAGACATTAACAAAAGCTCCCGACAGGTTGTTCGGGAAGAGAATTTATGATTATGATGAGGCATACTCCTATCTCTTCGACTATGCAAAAGCGAACACTCTCGAAAAATACCTCAACTTCCTCAGGGAGGCTAAAAATTCTGTCGATATTCCGGTTATTGCAAGTATAAACTGCATATCGAATCAAAACTGGCATGCATTCGCAAAAAAGATACAGGATACCAAAGTGGATGCCCTGGAATTGAATATTTATATTCTGCCTTCGGACTGGAGAAGAAGCGGGGAGGATAATGAGAGAATTTATTTTGATATTATCAGGGAAGTAAGGAACTTCGTCGATATGCCTGTTGCAGTTAAGATCGGATATTATTTTTCATCGATGGTTCAATCAGTCAGGAAACTATCTGAAAGCGGGATAAGGGGTCTGGTACTTTTCAACAGACCATATAATACCGATTATAATATCGACAAAATTGGTTTAAGTCATGGACCTATTTTCAGTTCAAAAGAAGAGTATTCCCGTACACTCCGATGGATCTCAATACTGTCAGGACATGTAGAATGTGATCTTTCTGCATCTACCGGAGTCCACGATCATGAAGCTTTTATCAAGATGCTTCTGGCAGGTGCTACAACAGTTCAGATTGCTTCAGTTCTGTATAAAGAGGGACTCGATGTTATTCCTGAGATACTGATGAATACAATTGATTGGATGAGAAATCACAAATTTGAAACAGTAGATTCCTTCCGC
>Ga0299915_10001469_pt1 | contig 17516 bp, 19 predicted proteins | sample RVTome_13_FD_200263 | JGI IMG/M metagenome (GOLD analysis project Ga0299915, IMG submission 200263) | Soil microbial communities from uranium-contaminated site in the Upper Colorado River Basin, Wyoming, United States - RVT92D227 (version 2) ... | reverse complement strand
CTCGATTAATCTCCGCTGTTAAAGGGGATAGGCCCCTCAGACAGGGCACCTATGCAACCGACGCTCAGGCCGACCAGTGTATCAAAAACCTCTGGCATATTGCCCGACTCATCCAAGAGGGAAAGGTGCCTGGGCCGGATATAGTCTGCCCAATCAGCAAGAGGCCGTATGAGATAAGGGGCACCGGTGCGAATGTCTGGGCCAGCTGTCCTAATCCTGAGCTGCACGGATTCAAGGCAATGCAGGTCAGCAAAAGGCACCCTGTGCCTGAGATCGGCAAATGAGACGATTCATGCCAGGCAACAGGGGATTTACCCTTATAGAGCTCATGTTGGTCATAGCCATTGCCGGCGTCTTGGCCTCCGTGGCTGCTCCTTCGTATCTTAATTACGCCCAAAGGGCGCGGGCAACGCAATGCCATGTAGACAGGGGAGAAACGCAGAATGTCATCCGACAATATTATCAGGACCATCCTGATACCGAGCTAACCAGCCTTCAGCAATTGATCGATGCGGGGTACCTGCGCAGTGGGTTCAATTGTCCATTGGGAGGGGAGTACGTATTGATCCCCGCGACTGTCGCCGGCTCGCAATACCCTGTCGTGGCATGTTCCTTGCACTATTTGCCGGAACTCGTACCGGCTGAATCTACACCTGTGCCTACCCCTGAACCCACACCTACACCGGTACCTACTCCTGAACCTACACCGCAACCAACCCCTGTGCCAACGCCACAACCTACACCGGTAACACCGGTGAAGCCGGAGAAACCAGTAAAACCAGAAAAACCAAAGAAGTCGGAAATCCCCCTGGCGAGTTTGTGGGGCGCATTCTAGGTAGTAGGCATCCCTAACGTAGATTCCAAAAAGATAAATCAAATTAGTTCCTAACGTTCTGGGTAGCACACCAGAGGAGCTGCAATGCCTTTGAAAGGCTCCTCACATAATGCCTTTTCCCATTGAACTCTCCTCCTCCCCCGCGATATAATAAAAATCTAACATTTTTTGGAGATTATACCGTATATGAAAATCCTCCTTATATCTCCTGAGCGGGAGAGGAAAAAGGAAGAGGCCTTCCTCTTCCGTCTCGGCTTCCTTAATCTCCCCTGTGTGGCCGCAGTAACCCCACCCGATTGCGAGGTGCGAATCGTCGACGAGGCCTATGAAAGTATAAACTTCGATGAAGAGGCGGACCTCGTCGGGATAACTGCTCAGACACCGGTGGCCCCCAGGGCCTATCAGATCGCGGCGGAGTTCCGCAGGAGAGGGGTACCGGTGGTGATGGGGGGCGTGCACGTCAGCGTACTCCCCCAGGAGGCCCTGGGTCATGTGGATGCGGTGGTTATCGGTGAGGCCGAGGCCACCTGGCCCCAACTCCTGGAGGACTTCCGCCAGGGCAGATTACAAAGGATATACCGATCCAATGGATGGGTAGGGGGGGAAGCCATCCCCTTGCCGAAGAGAGATCTTTTGAACCACCGGCTCTATCTCCCCTTGAAACTGCTTGAAACGACCCGCGGCTGCCCCCACCGGTGCGATTTCTGCCAGGTGTCGCGCTTCTTCGGCAACCGGTATCGAACCCGTCCCCTGGGGGAGATCGCCCGGGAGCTCGATGCCATCTTTGGGCGGGGACCGGTCATGCCCCCCCGGGCCAAGCAATTACTCTCCACGATCAGCAAAGACCTCCCGTACTTTTTAAAGAGAAGGCTCTTATACATCATCGATAACAATGTAGTCTCCAATAAACAATTTACTCGAGAACTACTCTCTTTGATAAAGGAGTATGACCTTCTGTGGTGGGGACATGCCCCGATCTCCATCGTCCAAGATGATAGGCTCCTGAAGCTCTTTGCCGCAAGCGGCTGCATCGCCATCAACATCGGTTTTGAATCCCTCTCCCCGGTAAACCTCAGGCGCATCAAGAAGGGGTTCAACAAGCCTGCTCAGTATAGCGAGGCAATCAAGAAGATCCACGGCTATGGGATAGGGATCATGGGGACCTTTATCGTGGGCCTGGATGATGACGACACCGGCGTATTCCAGAAGACCATCGATTTCATCATGGAAAACCAACTCGATTGGGCCCTGGCCTTTATCATGACACCCTACCCCGGCACCGAGTCCTTTGAGCGGTTGGAGAAAGAGGGGAGGATCCTGCACCGGGATTGGGAGAGGTACGACTCCTTGAACGTTGTCTATCAACCCCTCCTGATGAGCGCAGAAGAGCTAGAGAAAGGCATGCGCAGGATATGGAAGGAGGTCTTTTCCGTGCAATCGATCTTCCGCAGGATCATCAAGCCCCCTCGCATCCACCCCCTCTTTTACCTCCCCATGAACTGGGGCTTTCACCGCCTCACCAAGAACTGGTAGCCTTTCCCCGCAAACCTGTGTTAAGATAAAATGATAAATCCCCGTCGGCCAGTGCGGAACAGAGAAAACAATACAAAGTTGAAGTGATGAACGTCTTATTCTTCCAGCTCACCCTGGGCTTCTACCTCGGCGGCACCATAGCCTATCTCGTCTATCTCCTCTCCTCCCACGAGAGGGCTGCCTGGGCAGGCAGGTTACTTCTGGGTGTGGGGTTTTGCTCCCATGGCCTTGCCTTCGTGCTGAGATATATCGAGGCAGGCCATGCCCCCCTGGTCAACCTCCATGAATCTCTCTCTTTCTTCGCCTGGCTGGTAGTGGGTTTCTTCCTGCTCTTACGCTTGCGCTCTAAGGTTGAAATGCTGGGGGCCTTCGTTTCTCCTTTGGCCCTCCTGCTGGTCATCGTCGCCGCAGCACTGCCGAAAAAGATTCTTTCCCTCCCCCCTGCCCTCAGGAGTTGGTGGCTCCCCATTCACGTAACCTTCGCCTTCCTCGGGGATGCCATCTTCGCCCTCGCCTTCTGCGCCGGGGTCGCCTACCTCATCCAGGAGCGACTCGTCAAATCCAAGCGTGTGGGGGCTCTTTCAGGACGACTCCCTTCCCTGGAGGTCCTTGATGAGGTCAACTATCGAGCCTTGACCATCGGCTTCCCCCTGCTCACCATAGGGATCGTCACCGGCGCGGTGTGGGCAGAGTACGCCTGGGGGTCATATTGGAGCTGGGACCCCAAAGAGACCTGGTCCCTGATTACCTGGCTGCTCTATGCCGCCCTTCTCCACCAGCGGCTGATGATCGGGTGGCGAGGCAAGAAGGCGGCCATTATGGCCATCGCGGGATTCGGGGCCGTGCTCTTCACCTTTTTGGGGGTGAATCTGTTGATGGAAGGGCTCCATACCTACGCCGAATGGTTTAGGTGATCTATGAGGGAGGTCATTCTCGTCGGACTCAATTATCGGACGGCCCCTGTGGAGGTGAGGGAGCGGATCTCCTTTCCAGAGGAGGAGCTGAATCGATACCTGAAGGCGCTCCATGGCCTCCCGAGCCTTGTCGAGGGGTTTATCCTTTCCACCTGCAACCGCGTGGAGATATGTGCGGCTGCCAGAGACCCAGTGCAGGGCATCAATGAGATTAAGAGCTTCCTCGCCCTTCAGCATCACCTTTCCCTGTCGGAGTTCGAGGATACCCTCTACGTGCTCCAAGGAGAGGAGTTGGTAAGACACATCTTCCGGGTAGCCGCGAGCCTTGACTCCATGGTGGTGGGGGAGCCTCAAATCTTAGGCCAAATCAAGGAGGCTTACCGGACAGCACACGCCAGCGGCACCACCGGCACCTTGTTGAACAAACTCCTCCATAAGGCCTTTTTCGTCGCCAAGAGGGTACGGACCGAGACCAGCATCGGAAACCGGGCAGTTTCAATAAGCTTTGTCGCGGTGGAGCTTGCAAAGCGGATCTTCGCCCACGTGGAGGAGAGAGAGGTCTTGATCGTCGGCGCCGGGGAGATGTGTGAGCTGGCCGCTCAACACCTGGTTCGCGAGGGTGTCAAAAGGGTTTTGGTGACCAACCGAACATGGGAGCGGGCCATGGAATTGGCCGAACGGTTTCACGGGGAGGCGATCCCTTTCTCGGAACTCCCCAACGCCCTTTTGCAGGCCGATATCGTCATCAGTTCCACCGGTTCGCCGGGCTTTGTCGTAAAAAGGGAAGAGGTTTCCGATATAATCCGGAAGCGAAAGAATAGCCCCCTTTTCTTCATCGATATCGCTGTACCAAGGGACATCGATCCAGAGGTAAATACTATTGATAACGTCTATCTCTATGATATCGATGACCTGCAGGAGGTAGCGGAGGCAAATATCAAAGACCGCCTACAAGAGGCCCAAAGGGCAGAAGCGATCGTTGCCACCGAGGTTGAGAAGTTCTGCCGCTGGTATGAGTCCTTGGAGGTAGTACCGACTATCGTCTCGTTGCAAGAAAAGATGGAGAAGATGCGGGAAAAAGAGTTGGCGAAGACCCTCGCGGCCCTCCCTCAACTCTCTGCAAAGGAGCGAAGGGCCATGGAGGTCCTCTCCCAGGCCATTATTAATAAGATCCTCCACGGCCCCATCACCCAGTTGAAGAAGACAAGCCACGATTCCGAAGGGGAGGCATACGTGGACATGGTGAAAAAGCTCTTCCAGTTAGACGAGGAGTAGATCGTTATGAGCGTACAGGCATTTTCATCCCGTGCCATGAGACCTATCGTCATCCCCATAATCCTCTGTTTTATCGTGACCGTATTTCCCCCCGCATCAGGCCTCGCCTCCATGACCGTGAAGGAAGAAAAGGAAATGGGAGACAAATTGGCCCTCCAAATCCAACAGAATGTGGTTATGGTCAATGACCCTCTTGTCACGGCATATGTAGATGAGGTCGGTAGACGCCTTGGAGAGGAAGCTCATGATCGCCGTTTTGACTATCACTTTTATGTGGTCAAGGAGCAGGAACCCAACGCCTTCGCCATCCCTGGAGGGCATATCTTTGTCACCAGCGGGCTCATACGTTTTGTGGATACAGAGGATGAATTGGCCGGGGTCATCGGCCATGAGATCGCCCATAGCGTGCTCAGGCATATCGACAAGGCCATGGACAGGGCTAAACGCCTCTCCCTCCTCACCCTGGCAGGCATCATCGCTGGGGCCTTCCTCTCCAGAAACGCCGAGGGCGCCGCCGCCCTGTCCGCCGGCGCGATGGCCATGGCCCAATCCTTGATGCTCAAATATACCAGGGAGAACGAGGCCGAGGCGGATCAAAAAGGCATCAAGTACCTGACCGATGCCGGCTATGGCTCCCAAGCCATGGTGACCTTCCTCAAAAAGATCTATCGCTGGCAACGGGCCATCTCGCCCGAAATCCCCACCTACCTCTCTACCCATCCGGGAATCGACGAGCGCATTACCTCCCTATCGGACACTTTCACGACCGCCCCTCAATACGCCGCAATACATCCGCCTGCAGCCGGAGATTTGAAAAAGATCCAGATACGGCTTTTCTTCGGAGAAAAGGGGGGAATAGAGGGGATCAACCAGTATTCTTCCCTGCTACGGGAAAAACCAGGGGATGTAGACATCCTCTACGGCCTGGGGCTTTCCTATCTCATGGCGGGCCGACCTCAAGAGGCTATCGCCCACCTATCTGAGGCCCTGAAGGCCTCGCCAAAGGACGTACTTGTTGTTCGCGAGCTGGCTATAGCCTATTTCCAGGCAAAGGAGATAGATAAGGCACTTGATACCCTGCAAGACACCGCACGTACGTTCCCGCGCGACACCACCATCCTCTATTACTTGGCCCAGGCGAATCAAGAGAAGGGCCGATGGGATGATGCCCTCTCTCTCTACCATCAGGTATTGGAATTGGACCCCGGTAGGGTGGATCTATATTATAACCTCGGTGTCATCTATGATAAAAAGGGGGTCTTAGACCTGTCGCATGAAAATTTCGGCCGCTATTTCCAAGAGAAAGGGCAGCGGGAGATCGCCCTGTTCCACTTCAGAAAGGCCTCGGAACTCACTCAGGACTGGCAAAAAAAGAGAGAGTTGGAAGAGCTCATAAAGGAATGTGAGGGTAAAAGAAAACAGGATAAAATACCCAGTAGCCACCTACCTCGTAATAATATCCCCGCATAGCACCCAGATAAAGGCGCTGCCCCCTTATTAACCCCTCAATTTTACAGATAAATTTAGCCTCGTAGGCCGCTTTTAAAAAATACCTCATTTTTCTATTGACAGGCCAATCTCGATGTAGTATTAAAAATTAAATAGTTAAAATTTAATAGTAAAATCTAATTATTTACAATCTTTATAGGGTTAAATCGCACTTAGGGGATTAGTGGATCCAAGATGAAAGTGGCAGTTATTGGGGCGGGAGCTATCGGGGGGTTGGTAGCTGGGTATCTCACGGATAAGGGCGAAGAAGTACTCTTAGTACCCCCCCCTGAGCACGTCGACGCTATTGCGAAAACCGGTCTAACCATAGAGGGTGTCCGAGGGAAGCTGTGTGTCAGGCTGCCAGTTAAAGGTCAGCTGGATGAGCGGACGGATCTAGTCATTTTAGCTACCAAGATCCTGGATTTGGAAAAATCAATGACACAAAATATTGCATATCTCAAAGATGTACCTCTGATATCTGTCCAGAATGGCGTCAGGGCAGAGAGGATTATTGCCGATTGTTTAGGTGCGCAGAGGCTTTTCCCCAGCATCGTTATGTTCGGCGCAACCTACCTGGCACCCGGCAAGATCGTACACAACTTTGAAGGCGACTGGATCGTGGGGCAAGCGAAGGCAGGTCCAAACGAAATGCTGCACGGGATAACCAAGGTGACCTCTAAGATATTCCCCTCCCCTGAAAGCGGCGATATGGGGGGTATGAAATGGCTCAAACTATTCATCAACGCCAACAACTGTCTGCCGGCGATCGTGGGAAAGAGCATCCAGGAAACATTTTGTCATATCCCCCTCTGTAAAATCAGTGTTCGCATTTGGCAGGAAGGCTTGGATCTAGTCACTAAGGCAAATATTGCATTATCCTCTTTGCCCACATTCCCTGTGGAGCGTCTTTCTCACCTTGTCTCTATGCCACTGGATGAAGCAGCAAAGATATTCTCCACGATAATGCTCAATTTAAGCAAGGAGCCGCTGTATGGCTCAATCTTGCAGAGCATCCATCGAAAACGTCCTTCGGAAATCGATTATATCAACGGAGAGTTTGTCAATCTTGCTGTCTCGGTTGGGCAGAAAGCCCCCCTCAATGAAAGGCTTGTCCAGATGGTGCACGATGTAGAAAGGGACGGGAAGTTCCTCAGTCAAGATGAATTGACCAATCAAACCCGGGACTTGATGAGTTAGCCATGGTACTTACGCCCTTTCCTAAATTGAGGCTTACCGTCACCAAAGTAGAGGGAAGATGTTATCACGACTACGATATGGGTGATGAGATAATCCTGGAGGATTTCACCCATCCCCCAGAGCATTTCTGTTTGGGCCTGGCGCACGCCCTCTTCCCGGTCGTCTATTCGCTGAGTTTTGCTGCCTGCTTCCCCTTCATGGAGAACCAGCGTTCGCTGCACGTGACGTGTCCGGACGGCGGGAAGTTGGAGTTTCTGGCTGAGGTGCTGGGGCATGACGGAAATACCGCCGTGATACCGAAAGACCAGAATTATGCGGGGCCTCGGCCGAAAAAACTCCTGGTGGAAGTGGTTCAGGATAGGGGTGGCTGCACGTATGGTTATAAGCTGGGCGATCAATTTAAATTTGAGGGATTGAAATGCAAGGAGGGTTTTTGCGGGGCTGCATATCACCTCTTGTTTCCAGCGCTCTTCGGTCTTAATTTCGGTGCAAAGTTTTTTTTTATGCAGAATCCTGATTCCATAGATACCGTCACCTGCCCTGATAAAGGCAAGATAGTCTTTAAGGTAACGAGGGAAGAGGAATAATGAAAAAGCGGGTCGTTGTCAGCGGTTTAGGAATAATCGCACCAAGCGGCATAGGGCTGGATGCGTTCTGGCGAAATATCTCCCGGGGCGTATCTGTAACAAAAAAGGTAACTAATTTTGATGTCTCACCATTCCATTCCCAGGTAGCTGCGCAGGTGGAGGATTTTTCTCCTCGGCAGTTCGGCCTCGATGAGAAAACGGCACAAAGGATGGATCGTTATGTGCAATTTGCCGTGGCGGCTGCAGAGATGGCCATAGAGGATGCCTCTCTGGATTTCCATCAAGTGGACAAAAGGCGTGTAGGCGTAATCTTGGCAAATGCCATCAGCGGCACAAAATATATGGAAGAAGAATTCGTGCGCGTTACCAATAATGGCAAAGAGCCGATCGATCCGCGGCTCGTTCGTCCCGACCTCTATGACGCCTCTATGTTCAATACACCATCGAGCGAGATCGCCAATCTTTGGAAATTAAACGGTATCTGTACCACCGTCTCTACTGGATGCACGGCAGGAACCGATTCTGTGGGTTTGTCTCTTGAGATGATCCAGGACGGAAGGCAGCATGTAATCATCACCGGCGCCTCCGAAGCCCCTCTCACGCCGATTACCTTCGGCGCTTTCGATGTTGTCAATGTACTTTCTACCCTTAACGACGAGCCGGCCAAGGCCTCGCGTCCCTTTGATGATCGACGCAACGGCTTCGTCATTTCCGAAGGCTGCGGCATCTTAATCCTGGAGGAATTGGAGCATGCCCTAAGGCGCAAGGCAAAGATTTATGCGGAGATCCTGGGCTATGGGACCTGCAATAATGCCTTCCACATGACCGATCTCCCTGCCGACGGAGAGGCGATGGCCGAGTGTATAACGTTGGCATTAGAAGATGCTGGCATTACCACGGATAAAATAGGGTATATCAATGCCCACGGTTCATCGACAAAACAAAATGATATCTTTGAGACAGCCGCTTACAAGAAGGTCTTTCAAGATCTTGCTTACAAGATTCCTATCAGTTCCTTAAAATCTATGTACGGCCATCCCTTGGCGGCAGCGAACGCAGTAGAGCTGGTAGCCTGCGCTTTAATATTTAAACATAACTTTCTGCCGCCCACTATTAATCAAGAAGTCCCTGATCCGCTGTGTGACTTGGATTACATTCCCAATACCGGCAGACAAGAAAAGGTAGATTATATCCTCAAGACAAGCTCAGGATTTTCCGGGCTCCACTCTTCATTAATACTAAAGCGCTGGGAGGAAACGCCATGCAAGACATCGTAATTACAGGAATGGGAGTTGTAGCACCGCCAGGAATCGGCACAGCAGACTTCTGGCATCATGTGCAAGAGGGAAGGTCCTTTGTCAGTCCTATTACGCGTTTTGATTCTTCGCTTTACCCCTCGCGAATTGCCGGCCAGGTCAATGGCCTAGAATCTTATAAAAATGGCTTTTCTGCCCGACTCTTGAAAAAAGTCGACCTGTTCTCGCACATGGCCTTGGTGACCTCTGATTTGGCCCTTAAGGATGCAAAGATTGACCTACGCAATTTTAATCTGCATCGAACAGGTATCTTTATGGGCAATACACTCGGCGGCTGGCTTTTTGCGGAAACGGAATTACGGGATCTCTATTTGGAAGGACGTGACGGTGTTAGCCCCTATATGGCTTCTGCCTGGTTCCCAGCTGCCCCCCAGGGACAGATATCCATATTTTATGGCATCAAAGGCTATTCGAAGACCGTTGTTGCCGATCGCGCCGGTTCCCTGATGGCCATTGCCTATGGGGCAAGGACCTTAGAGCGGGGAAAGTTGGACCTGGTCTTAGCCGGTGGCACGGAAGCTCCGGTGACCCCGTATGCCCTCCTCTGCTGTAATACGTACGATTTTCTTTCACGGAAGAACGATACCCCTGAAAATGCCTACGCGCCTTTTGATAAAAATCGCGATGGCCTTGTCGTTGCCGAGGGCGCCGGCATTTTAACGTTGGAGCGCTTGCATGACGCGCAGAGGAGAAATGCACCGCTCTACGCCAGGATTTGCAGTTTTTATACTAATTGCGACGGCTATGACCGCGTTGCATTTGAGCCGGATGGGACCTCTTTAGCTGTGGCTATTGAGGAGGCACTCAAAGAGGCGGGATTCGATAAGGATAGTGTTGACTATATCTGCTCTGATGGAGCAGCAACTGCTTCCGGAGATATCAGTGAAACGAGGGCGATAAAGAAGGTGTTTGGTAGAAGGGCAAAGGAGATACCGGTAAGTGCACCGAAGTCCATGTTCGGCAATATGCTTGGCGCGCAAGGCAGTGTTGATATTATTACCACGGTTCTCAGTATGATGTACGGCACCATATGTCCGACCATAAATTATAAAAATCCTGATCCCGAGTGCGATTTGGATTATGTGCCAAATAAGGCCCAACGCAAAGATATCAAGCGGGCACTGGTCATATCTCGCGGCCGAGGCGGCATCAACGCGGTGATGGCTTTAGAAAGGATCGGGAATAACCTAATAACCGGAAAAAATAACGAGGAGGGGCGCTATGTCAGTTGAGCAGGGGGTACGGGAGCTTATTATAGAAATCTTAAGCGTGCAGCCGGAAGAAATTAAAATGGAAGAAAAATTGAGTGACTCTTTAGGGGTAGATTCAACGGAGATGGTAAATGTAATCCTTGCCTTGGAGAAAAAATTCGACTTGCATATCAATGACAAGCAGATTACCAAAATTAGCTCCCTCAGAGACATCATTACGCTCATAGAAAGCAAGAGGGCCGCAGCATAAAATGCGATTCATTGACCTAAGCCTACCGATCGACGACACACATCCTGAGGCGCACCCTGTAAGAATAGAAAGGCTTGCTCATAAGAAAGGTATTGGGCACCTGAATTGGGTCATGATGCGCAAGACCATCAAGGGCATTATTTCCTACCTCATCGGCAAAAGAATTATCAAGCCCACCGATCTTCCTGATAGAGAATTTCTCTCTTTGGAGATGGTTTATTGCAGCGTGCACACCGGAACACATATGGATGCCCCTTTCCATTTCGGTACGCACTGCGAGAGGAGGGAGTCAAAAAAAATCTCGGAGCTACCTCTCGATTGGTTTTTTCAAGATGGTGTAGTCTTAGATATGACTCATAAAAAAGCGGCCGAAGCGATTGCAAAAGTAGACCTGATCACGGCGTTAAAAAAAATTAATTATAAATTAAAGCCGAAAGATATCGTGCTTCTCCATACGGGTGCAGATAAATATTTTGGTAGTAAAGATTACATGGACAAGTTCTGCGGGGTGAGTGCGGAAGCTATAGAGTGGCTTTGGAGTGAGGGTATAAAGGTAATGGGGATAGATGCCTTGGGGTTTGACCGACCCTATTCGGCGATGCTGAAAGACTTCTTATCAGAAAAAGATAAAACAGTCCTTTGGCCGGCGCACTTCTGCGGACGTCGCAAGGAGTATGCTCATATTGAACGCCTGGCCAATTTGGATAAGTTACCTAAACCGTATGGCTTTAAGGTCGCCTGTTTCCCAGTAAATATACGGGACGCAGGGGCTAGCTTCACCCGCGTGGTTGCCATGATTGACTAATAACGAGGAGATGAGAGATGGGCCATACGAACAATTCTATTTTAATTAAAGCTCCTTACGACAGGATATTTGATATCTCCAATGACATCGAGCGGTGGACGGAATTATTTGGAGGCGAGTATAAGGAGGCAAAGATTTTAAAACGCCAAGGCAATAAGATTACCTTCGGTTTAACGGACAATGAAGGACGCTCCTGGCAATCTTTTCGTTTGCTCTTTAAGGAGCATTATTTTACCTATGCCCAGAAACTGCCTCCTGAATTCCCTTTTAAGTACATGAAGATTATCTGGCTTTATACCCCGCAATCGGATGGTATTTTGATGACCTGGATTCAACATTTTCAAATGGATGAAAAAGCCGGACTCAGTGATAGCAAGGTTGAAGAGATGATCAATCATCACTCTCAAGAGAATATGCAAATATTCAAGCGTGTCATAGAGCAGGAGGCAGGCTCATAGAGCGAGGCTGGCTATGGATAATCTCAAAGGTAAAAATGCGATTATTACCGGTGCCAGTAAAGGCATTGGCAAGGCCATTGCCAAAAGATTGGCCCGACAGGGGATCAATCTAGTTTTGGCTGCCCGCACGCAATCAACCTTAGATGAGACAACCGACGAATTAAAACGTGAAAATACTATTGAAGCAATAGGGGTACCCTGTGATGTCTCGCGCTTATCGGATCTACAAAAGGTAGTTACAGTAGCCTTGGACACCTTTGGTCGGATTGATATCCTGATCAACAATGCCGGGGTTTCCAGCCAATATCCCTTTGAGAACCAGCCCTTAGAGGATATAGAGCGTCTCGCGCATACCAATTATTTGGGGTATGTCAGGCTTACCCGTCTTGTCATTCCTCATATGATACAAAACAAATCCGGATCAATTATTAATATGGTTTCGGGATCAGTATTGGTAGAGCCTGTGCCGCGCAGCTTTCTGGTTTATAGTTCCTTGAAGGTCGGCTTGCGCGCCTTTTCCAAAGGGCTTTTTTGGGAGATGCGTGACCGCGGAATCAAGGTCACGGCCATTATGCCCGGCGTTACCGATACCGATTTGACCGGGGAACTCGCCGAAATAACGGCCGAGCAGAAAGAGCGATTGATATCGACGCAATCCATAGAGGACGCGGTGATATTCGCCCTGACCGTTCCCAGAAATGTGTGCCCCCTGGAATTGGCGGTGATTAATCAACAAACGCCGTGGACAAAGCCGGTTATTCCCTTTGAGCAATCGCATCCAAAATAAGATGAAAAGGCGCGATATAAAGAATCTTAAATTTCGCTATCTCTTGTGGTTATATAAAACGACAAAAGAAGAATTTGATCGGATTGAAAGGAAATTTACCCAGGTGGATATAGACAAAAAAATAATGCGTTATATGGGAGAAAATTTTAATTCTAGAAATCTCAAAAGAAAGAATGAAGCGAGAAAGTTACTTAAGGGCTTTAAAGAATATATTAATAAAAAAGAAAAGGACGGGCGGGAATTAAAATTTGACGGTCGAAAGTTACAGCCGGAATATTATCATCTCTCGCTGAAACTGGAAGCAATTGAAAAAATAATTGTCGAAGAGCTTGGCCACAAGGGAGTAGGGGCAATAAAGGCTTTGTATGAGCAGGAGATGAAAGGGCGAATTATAGAAGCTCAAGACCATACATAATATTAAAAGGAGGCGCATTATGAAAGTCCTGTTTGTTACCCCCAAATTAGGCTCGTGGGCAACGCACGGCCATCACGTGGCAGCCAATCAGATGCACGCCCATTGGGCCGCCTATGCCCGAGAGCAGGGAACGATTGAACCCGAGGTGCTGGATTGCAAGGCATGGGATATTCCCATGGACAAGATGGTTCAGATTGTCAAAGAGAAAAAACCTGATGTCGTAGTGCTCGGGGATATGCTCCATTCTTACGGCGGGTTTGCTGTCCAGTGGTATTTCAACGAGGCAGCAAAAGTGATTAAGCAGGCTCTTCCGCAAGCGAAGATTGTCGTGGGCGGATTGTGGTATTCCTACCTAAGCAAGGAAAGTCTTGAGCTCAATCCGGCTATAGACTTCGTCATTATGGGCGAAGGAGAGGTAACCTTTAGCGATCTCATGGATGCCTTGAACAAGGGTAAGAAGAACTTTAAAGATATCCCGGGAGTGGCTTCGCGCGATAATGGAAAAGTAGTTTTCGGGCCCGTGCGCGACCTCATTAATGATTTGAATATGTTGCCATTGCCTGCCTACGATCTGTTCCCTATGGAAAAATATGTCGGGCACACATACTGGAAGCCTTTTATGGAGATCGTTACCTCGCGCGGCTGCCCGCATGCCTGCACCTTTTGTTATGAGTGGAGCGAACATGACCCGAGGGCGTTGAAACAGTTTCTGAAGTGGCGCGCTAAATCTGCCAAGCGCGTGGTTGATGAGGTAGAGCTTTTGGAGAAAAAATATGGGGTACAGGTGATCGTTATCCAGGAGGATAACTTCAATGTCAACGGCAGTAGGGCGCGAGAGTTTTGCGAAGAGAAGATAAAGCGCGGCCTGAAGATGAAGTGGGTGAGCCTTGGCTGCGCAAGTGACTGGGTTAAGGCCGAAAAGGACATCCCTCTCATGAAGGAAGCGGGAATGTTTATGGGCGTGTTCGGCATAGAAGTAGCGAGCGAACAAGAATTAAGAAAGTTGGAAAAAGGTATAACGATTGATCAGATATTCAAAACCATCGAGATCTTGCGTCGGAATGATATCGCCATCGTTGGCGACATCATGATCGGTTTTGACTACGATACAGAGAAAATTATTAAAGACAGGTTCGCCTTTGCCGACCAAGTTGATCCCGACATCCTGTGGATCGGATATCTCACTCCTCCACCTGGTTCACCCCATTGGGAGGATTCAATAAAGCAAGGATGGGTAGATCCCCTTAAGGTCGATGTATTAAAGTGGGACTTTTTACATCCGGTTGTCCCGACCAACTATCTTTCCATAGAAGATTTAGGTAGATTGGGTGCTTGGTGTATGCGAGAATTTTACAGCAAGCCGGGGAGGATACACCGCATACTCGAGAGCAACTTTGACCCGCTGGCCAAGTTATGCTTTCAGGATGTCATGAATCACGTCCCCCAGTGGGAAGCCGGTGCAGTAGAAGGTAAACTGCACATATAAAAAAATGCCTCCGATCTGGGATGCCCATACGCATTGGATGCCCCCTGAGGTAGCGGAACATACCGCCTTTTACAAAAAAGGGTGGTCGGATATTGATCTGTTATTAAAGACCCTCGACGATGCAGGCATAGAAAAGGCGGTATTGCTTTATCCCAGCTCTGATGCCCACCTGCGTGGGGGTGGATGGTCGAGGGTTTGTGATGTTTACAACAAGGGGATTGCGAGAAAGCTCAGAGAATATCCTGACCGGTTGCTCGGTGCAGGAATTCTGCCCATGGATCGTCCCCATGAGATGGTACAGGAAATAGATAAGATAAAAGACTTGGGATTAAACGGTCTTTCTGTGGCCTCGAGCCATGAGGGCACGTATTTAGACAATGATAGCTTCTTGCCGGTTTGGGAGAAGGCCGCGAGGGAAGGCCTCCCCATTTTTGTGCATTCCCAGACTATCAATCCCATAGGCTTTGATAGGATAAAAGATCCACTGTTAATGCCGGTCGTAGAATATCTTTTTGATATTACTATGTGCGCCGGTGCCATGATGATGTCTGGGGTATTTAGCCATTATAAAGATCTCAAAGTGGTATTTGCCCATTTTGCCGGCGTATTGCCCTTCTTGGTCGATCGTTTTGACTCCACCTACGCGATGCTGCGTTCAAGGGAGATGGTCAAGGATTTAGGCGGGCTGCCTTCGGAAATTCTGAAGCATGTCTTTGTCGATATAAGCGGAGTAAAGTCAATCTCCTTGTTGAACATGTCATTAGAATTCTTTGGGCCGCGCCGCATAATTTGGGGGTCTGATTTTCCCGCCCAAAAAAATCCCACCGAAAGTATCAAGGCCCTGGATAGCCTGGATATCCAGAGGGAAGAAAAAGAAAATATTCTGGGTAAAAATCTCATCGATCTATTGAATGAAAAAGGAGAGTAACGATGCCGATGAAAAAAGCAATCCATCTGACGGGAAAAGATCTTGCGGGCATGGTTCAATTGCGCCCGCAAGATATCGGAAAGTATGTCATTATGCCGGGAACACCCGATAGGTTGACGGCCCTGGTTAAGAACATCAAAAATCCGCTGAAGAACTTCTCTTTTATGGAGCATACGATGTATACCGGAGAATATAATGGGGTTCGCGTTACCGCGATGAACGGGGGGATGTTCTCGGCTAACACGGCTATTACCACCGAGATTGTGTGCAGCATTCAGGGAGAGAATCTGATTCGCTTGGGATCGTGCGGTGCCTTGCGTGATGATATCAAAGTAGGAGATCTAATTTTAACCACCGGCTCCCTGAGAGGCGACGGAGTCACCCCCTACTATGTCGATAATAGTTTTGTAACCGAGCCAGACCCTCAGCTTACCGGCGCCCTGGAAAAGGCAGCGAAAAAGCTGGGCGCTACCATGCATGCGGGGAAGGTTTGGTCTACTGACGCGTTGCTGCGGGAAACCAAGGAGCTGGTAGAGAGTAAGGCTGCCGCAGGAGCAATTGCCGTGGATATGGTTTCTTCCGCATTCTTAACTATTGCGCAGATAAATAAGGTAAAGGCCGCCTCTATTCTTGCCGTCAGCGATAACGTGATGACCGGCGAGATGGGTTTTACCAACCCTGCCTATTACATTTCGGAAACTACGATGATCAATGTCGCTTTAGAGGCCATTAAGATATTAGAGGGCGCATGATAGGGATAGATATAGTAGAGGTCGAGCGAATTAAAAATATTTACCAGAGACATGGGTTGTCGTTCTTAGAAAAGCTATTAGATCGGCAGGAGATTAATGAGCTTCCCACAGAGCGAAGCAGATGTTTTTTTAGAAAACTGAGTTGTTATATCGCCGCCAAAGAGGCGATATACAAGGCGTATGCTGACGGAGACCTAGGGTGGAAGGACATTATCATCCGTAATATTGCCGAAACACCTATCATATACATAAAAAAATATGATGTAACGCATAAAATTAAGCTGGCATATACTATAGACAAAGAGGTAGTGATATCTCAAGCCTTGATGATCAGTCCAGACGAGGCCCTTGTTCCCGTATCTTTATGCCATGGTGCAAGTACTCTGCAACCCTACCCAGGCCCTCCCTTGGTAATGAGCGAGAAGATTGATGCATAACCCCCTTTCCCTCCCAGTAAGGTTGCAAGGTAATATGATCTCCGTCCTTGATGAGACCAAGCTGCCCCGGGAAGAAACCTATATAGAAGTAAAAACCCTCGATGATGCTTTGCAGGCCCTCGGCCAGATGAAGACCAGGGCCTTCGGGCAGGTTCTCTTGTTTTTTTATACCTGTGTACTGGCCGGAGAGATTGAGGAGGTAGCCGCATCCTTTAAGAAGACCCGCCCTACCTTTGACTTCTTCACCTTGGCACATGCCCTTAAAAGTGCCACAAAAGAAACATCCACGCTGAAAGAGGCGGCTAGCAGCATTATCGAGGACCTTGATAAAAAAAGAAAGGTGCGGGCGCAGAGGTTGGCCGAGATCCTGCCGCAAGAGGCCCGCATTTTGACTATCTGCAATGTCAACGGGGAGCTTATCTATCTCTATGAGGCCCTCCAGGGGCAAGGAAAGACCGCAATCTTTTTCGTTTCCGAGACACGGCCGTACCTGCAAGGCACGCGGCTCACCCTGTGGGAATTGCGCAGGGCGGATATTCCCGTACAGCTGCTCTGCGATAATCAAGCGGCCGTCGTAATGCAGAAGGGCTTGATTAACTGTGTGGTCACCGGGTCGGACAGATCCACCGACAAGGGAGACATCATAAATAAGATCGGGACCTATGCCCTGGCCCGACTCGCCCATTACTTTACCATACCCTTTTATGTGCTTACACAATTCCCGCAGGCACTAGATATAGAAAAGATTACCATCGAAGAGCGTCCTCCCCGCGAGGTCTTCATGTGGCTCGAGGGGAAAGGCCCATGGCCAGAGGCCCTCTATCCCTCGTTTGACATTA
>Ga0299915_10001468_pt1 | contig 17519 bp, 14 predicted proteins | sample RVTome_13_FD_200263 | JGI IMG/M metagenome (GOLD analysis project Ga0299915, IMG submission 200263) | Soil microbial communities from uranium-contaminated site in the Upper Colorado River Basin, Wyoming, United States - RVT92D227 (version 2) ... | reverse complement strand
ACCGCCGCCCACCGTGCCGGCAAGCGTCGAAAACTTCATTCCGACCGGCGTCATCTCGCTGTACTCTCTGTTCACAATCATTATACCGCCGGTCGATGGCAGCACTGCTGCGATACATTCGAAGCACCCGCAAGACGTCATCGGGTCGGCGATCATACTGTACTGGCTCATTCGCTGCACGTTGCCGCCGCTTGTTTTCAAAACAAATGCGTTGACTCTGTCCCACTGGCCGATAGTCGGCTCGATGCAGGTCCCCTTCGAGATAGGCTGATTCGGCCCTGATGGGGTAATCTCGTATGCCGCCCGGCAGTCGAGCCAGCTATACGCGCCGCACAGTCCGGGCCGCTCCGGCGAGACAACGCATACGTGGTTCGGGGCAAAACTCTGACACAGCGTACAGGAGTAGAATGTCTCGATGTCCTCGTCCGTCATACCCTCCAGCCTCGCGTCGCGCTCGGCATATACGGCCAGTGCCTGCTCACGAAGCCTCAGGACATCTTTTTCATCCGTGTATATCTTAACCTGCACCTTATCTACAATGCTCGAATACTCGTCATGGTATTTTGCGTGCAGAAGCTTCCCGATGTGTTCCAGCTTGAAGCCGGCCTTCGCGGCTCCTTTGCTGATTCGCACCCAGTTGATATCGCGCTGGCCCATGTGCCACAGCCCCTGGGCCTCGTTCAGAAACGTGTGCACCTGCCGCTCCAGCACAGGCTCAAAATCAGGCTGCATTTTTCTTCCCGCCACCTCGACGATTATGCCTAACGGCAGCTTTCCGCCTTCCTCGAGCGTATCGACATCCGGCCCTTCCACTGTTACCTTGCCGTCCTCGACCTCGTCGATTTCCCGTGTCCGAATCCACTCAAAGGCCGGCGTCCTCTGCCCGCCGAATTCGCAGTGCATATCTTCCTTGCGGATTCGCTCGCCCTCAAACGCCGGGCTGACGGCCACCGGGATAGGAATCTTGGCTATCTTGACCTTCAGGCCGCGGACCTCGACCGCCTTTTCCACGATCTGGTCGTGCGGAATGTTGGAGACCACGTGCTCGTATGTGCATACGCCCGTGGGAAGAATCTGCGGGATGTCGGAATCGGCGATGACGGGAAAGCCGTAGTTTATCGCCCCCGCGGCTGTCGCATACCATTCATCCGTAACCTTGCCCAACGGCATAACAAACGCGAATATCCTGTTCTTGTTGTAAAGCAAGTTCCGCCTAAAATCGCCCGCCTGTACGCCGCCGAAGCTCAGCGCCGCCCGGCTGGCGAATCCGAGTGCGTAGATCGCCGATGTTATCTCCCTGCCGAAGGGCACCAGCCGTGTTTCCCACCCCAACTGCACCCCGCCTTCGACAAGCTGCTCGGCGAAGGTTGTGCCGTTGTTGTGAGCGTGCATAAAGACGTACAGGCATCGCTCCTGCAGCTTGCGGGCAATATCGACCGCCGTTTTCACATCCGGCGCCGCGCCAACCACCGCTGCAAAGCCGGGCGCGGTGCCATCCACAAACTGTATCCCGCGCTCGCGCAGGATTATATCGTCCGCCGCCCCGAGCCAAATACCGTCTACCGGATTGGGGCCTATCAAGTATTTGCACCCCTCGATAATCTCTTCGGCGAAGAGTGTCGCCATACCCGCATCGAGGGCCTGGCCCAGGTAGGGCACCCAAAGGTCCTCATCAACGGGCGGCGGCAGCAAATCCCTGACCTCCTGCATCACCTCTTCGAAATCGGCCAAAGTCTCCACTGCTCTGCCAGTCATCGAATATATGATGGGCATATAGTACCCCGTGTTCGGAAACTCGACCCGGCAGTCTTTACCCTTTTCCTTGATTGCTTTTTTTAGGATGTCTTCCGCCTGTTTGGCTATCTTATGAGCGCCGCGAATCGCCGCTGAAGCAATTATCTTTGACATAAACTAATCCACCTCAAAATCGCATAATCAGTATTCACCAGTAGGGTGGGGCTTGCCCCACCGAACTTCCCCCAGGGATGGCGGGGCCAGGTGGGCTAAAACCCACACTACGTGTCTCAAATGGCTATTCGACAGTCAGAGCCCGTCGGTCGGCCATATCGTAGAGCTTTCGTTCTTTCTTCTTGTTGATTCCCAGGGCATCGCGTTTGCCTTCGATATGCGCGTGTATCAGCTCGGCTGCCTTAACCGGGTCGGATTCGACGGCCCATTTGCCGCCGAGCTCCTTCTCAATCCCCTCAAACAGGTAATTGCTCACGTTCTCGCTCCCCAGAATCGGCATAATCTCCTTGGCGAAGACAACCAGCGCCCCGCTCGCAACGAAATACTGGCCGATGGCAAAGGCCTTCTCGCTGACTGATTCCAGGCACGCCCCAGCGATGGGCAGGTCGGACAAATCCTCACCCAGGCCGCCTTCTCGCACAAGCTCGCTGCACGACACGAGCAGACGCGTGTTATCAACACAACTGCCGCACGCGAGTACCGGCGGTATCCCGACAGCCTCGCAGACCTCCCTCAGGCCCGGTCCAGCCAGATCGAGTGCTTCCCGCGGGTTGGTCAGGCCCTGCTTGCCGCAGGCTATAGTGGCGCAGCCGGTCGTCAATACGAGAATATCCCTTTTGATAAGCTCCTTTGTCAGCGTTGTGTGAGTGAAGTCCTGAGGCATTTTGGGATTGGTGCACCCGACCACCCCGACGATGCCGCGGATTCGGCCGTTGATTATGTTGTCGTTCAGCGGGCGGAAGCTCGCCCGGAACCGCCCGCCTAACATATAGTTGATCGATTCGAAGCTAAAGCCGCCTACCGCAGACTCCTTTTGCTTGGGAATATACACCTCGCCGCGGTTCCTGTAATTGTCGATAGCCATTCTGACCAGCTTCTTCGCGGTATTGAGCGCCGTCTTCTCATCCATCGAGATGTGCTCCACCCCCGCCATCCTGGCCTTGTCGGCTGTGGTTATCAGCTTGGTGTGGTAGCACGCGGCAATGCTTGTCAGTCCCTGCATCACGCACTGCACATCGACAGCCATCAACTCTATTGCGCCGGTGGCGATCACCAATTCCTGGTTGAGGAAGTTGCCGGCGATTGGTATGCCGTGCCGCATCAGCAGCTCGTTGGCTGTGCAGCAGGTCCCTGCCACGTTTATTCCCTTCGCGCCGACCTTCGCGGCCTCGGCAAGCAGCTCCTTATCCTGGGACACCGCCGCTATCATCTCGGACAGAATAGGCTCGTGCCCATGGACGATGATGTTGACTTGGTCTTCCTTGAGGACACCCATATTGACTTCGCCCCGGCCCGGATAAGGCGTCCCGAAGAGAACATCCTGCAATTCGGTGGCGAGCATCGAGCCGCCCCAGCCGTCGGCCAGGGCCACTCGGCTGGCGTGCAGAAGGATATTTCTGTAATCCTGGTCAACGCCCATCGTGCTGCGGTGCAGCGACTCGGTAACCTCGCGGTCAACTGCACGAGGCGTGATCCCCAGCTTGTCCCAGATTTCCTGACGCGGCTTGGGGGCCCGCTTGGCCATAAGCTGTGTGCCTTCCGGCTTGCCGAACTCGCCCAGGGCGATCTTGCCAACGTCCACCGCAATCTCGTTCACCGAGCGGTCTTTTGTATTCACCCCCAATTCCTGGGCCAGCTTGTGCAGTTTCGTGGTGTCTTTCAGCCGATAATCTCCGGCCTGGCCTTTCGCCGTCGCAAGGAATACCTCTGCTACGGTTCGCCCGTGATCGCTGTGCGCGCTGACGCCCGCTGCAATTGCCCGCAGAAAATTCCGCGCCACAATGGTGTCAACGTCGGCCCCGCAAACGCCTAAAGGCGCCTTTTTCGTGACCCGGCAGGGACCCATCGTGCAAATCCGGCAGCATATCCCCTGTTTGCCGAAACCGCACTGCGGCTGCTGGGCTTCAAGCCTGTCCCACGCATTTTGCTGGCCGGCCTTGGCCATCCGTTCTATCATTTCCTGCGCGGCCTTGTCGCTGCTGCGTTCCTTTGCATCCATAGAATGTCCTCAATCTTTCAACACCTGATTGTTCGAGGGATATACATCACCTTCGTCCTTTATCACTTTCCGACCTTTGACGAAAGAAGCTCGGTCAGATTATTCCTGGCGCGTCTCAACTCTTCCACAACCTCCGCATCCGCCCCAAACACCGCCTCTCGCCGCATATCCGCCTCCTGAAGGGCCTTGCTGTACGGAAGACTGCCCAGCAAGACAATATCTTCCAACTGCGACTCTATCAGTTCCCTTTGGCCGGGGTCGGTGATCTTGTTGGCAATTGCACCCACACATCCGATGCCCAGCTCTCTGGCCATTCTCGCCATATTGTTGGCCGTCTCAATACTCCTGCCCCCCGGTTCAACAACTACGACCAGCGCATCAATACCCTGAACGCTTGCCCTGCCCATGAACTCAACACCCGCCGCCAAATCAACCAGGACCAATTCCTGCCGTTGCAGTATCGTATGCGTCAGCAGGGCCTTTAAGAACGCCCCTTCCGGGCAAGCGCAGCCGCCGCCGCCTTGCGTTATAGCCCCTAAGACCAGCAGCTTCACCTTGCCCACCTCCAGCGAGTGCTTCTCCGGCAAGTCGCTGACATTTGGATTCAGCTTGAAATAAGCCCCCACGGCGTTCTTTCCGGTTCCCGTCCGCTCGGCAATAAGGTCTTTCATTGCGATAAGCGGCTCCGGGCTTTGCTCCCCGCTTATCCCAAAAGCTGATGCCAGGCTTGTGTTCGGATCTGCGTCGATGGCCAGAACATCGCAGCCGTCTTGGGCGAACAGCTCCGCCCAGATCGCGCAGACCGTCGTCTTGCCGACACCTCCCTTGCCGCCTATTGCTATTTTTGAACCTGCCATTGCAATTACAATAACGGCCTTGTCAAGGCCGTGTGTGTCCCTATATTTACCGGCGCGAACTCAAAAAAAGATACGAAAGTCCTATACTTTAATCGTTTCCTGCTACACTATCAAGGACTATCACCAAGTGCAACCACTTTTTTCTCAGACTGCCCCTTGCATAGATTTGGTCATTTGCAGGCCGATTGAGTCCCAGCTTTCCGGATGTTTGCTGGCGAGCAGGGGACATCCTCCGCAATCCCTACCTGAAAAGTGGGGTTCCAAAAACGGGCAAGTCCCTTAACCGCCGGCCTCGGCGGCTCTTACTAATGTTTTCACCGTCAGGTTCACCATTGCCCACAAGGCGTCCAACGGTAGGTGGGCTGCCGCCGTCTGGTCGAACAATATGGATGCTCTGGCGGCAAACTCCTTGTCACCCCGCCATATCACCAAGGTCAATGGAATACGAGGCAGCGCATACAGCCGAATCGAGGCATCCCCAAATTCGCACTGTGTCGCCCCAAGCTGCTCCGAAGCCCGTATCAGGCCGTGTGGATTCTCGCCAAAGGCTTTCTCCAGTCTCTCCGTCGGCAGGCTGTGCGGCCCCCTGAAAAAGAATTGCCCGCCCGGCAGCGACTCGGCCTTGACAAGCCTCTCGGCAAGAGGAATGTCCTTTGCGTTTGTCAAATAGGCCAGGAGGCAGAGCTGTTCGAGGAAAGGGGCCGGCCTTGACGGCGAATCGCCCTGTAGGATTGATATGTCCTTCTCGGCCAGGCTGACTACATACTGCGTTTCGAGCATCGCTACGACATAACGGTCCGGCTCGGTCAGATACTGGCAATCCGCCCTCTTGGCCGTTTCCTGCCGGTTGAGCTTCTCAAGCTGCTCCCAAAGACCTTCATTCGCCATTTTGGTATTCGCCCATACCCTGCATATCAAATCTGTCTGACCGCAACAATAGTCCCCGCCTTGATTTCACCCACGCCCGCCGGCATGCAGAGCAAACCATCTGCCTTGCACAACGCGCTGATATGCGCCGAGCCGTGGTATTCAACCTTCGCCGCCCCGTCACTACCCGTAAACACCACCGGCAGCCATGAGTCTCTCGCCGTCCTGTTTCTTGTTATGTCCTCTTCCAGTCTCCTGAGGCAGACCCCAGGCTTCAAATCGTGCCCCATCATCTTGAATAGAAAAGGCTTCACTAACAGCTCAAACATTACAAAGCTCGACACCGGGTTGCCCGGCATCCCGAAGTAAAAAACCTCGTCCGATACGCCGAAAACCATCGGCCTGCCCGGCTTGACCGCCACCCTCTCGAAAAGCAGACGTACTCCGTTCTTCTTGAGCACCTCCCGGACAAAATCGTAATCGCCCACCGACACCCCGCCCGACAGAACCACAACGTCATTCTCAGCCGCGGCCTTTCTAACCATTGCATCGAGTTGTTCTTTATTATCCTCTACAATACCGTAACTTCTCGCAATTGCCCCCGCCCCTGTTGCCTGGGCGCTCAATTGGTAGCCGTTGCTGTTTCTGATTTGTCCCGCCGCCGGTTTCTCACCCGCCTCGACTATTTCGCTCCCCGTTGTTATGATACCAACCCTCGGACGCGCCGAAACCAACGGCTCCACCCACCCGGCACTCGCCAATACTGCAATGTGCTGCGCCCTGATCAATTCCCCTGCGTGAAGAACCACGTCTCCCTTCTTTGTATCTTCGCCCTTACGGCTGATATGGTCTTCTGTGCTGTCGCCTGTGAATCGAATTCTGTTTTCGCCTGTTCGCTCGGCGGATTCGACCATAATAACGCAATTCGCCCCCTCGGGTACAACCGCGCCCGTCATAATCCTCGCGCACCGGTTAAGTCCGATCACTTTTTTGGGCACCGACCCGGCTGCGACGGTCTCGATGACTGTAAGCTCATTGCCGAGGTCCGCACGGCGGCACGCAAAGCCGTCCATAGCGGATTTATCGAAGGGCGGAATGTCGATATCCGAGGCGACGTCCTCCCGCAGCACTCGATTCAAAGCGCCGTTTTCGACAATGCTGACGCGCTCTGTCCCGAGCCGATGCGCTGAGATCATCACAATCTCGAATGCCTCTTCAAAGCTAACCACGCAGTCCCTTCCTAAATTCTTCATATTCCGCAGGCGTATTGAGATTGCGCAACCATTCCTTATCAGTTAGTTTGATATATTTCACCCTGCACTGAGCGAATATGTCGCTTATTCTTCGCCCCCCCGACGCCAGAACCTTGTTTATGGCCTCAAGCGCGCTCTTGCGGTACACCGCAAACAGCGGCTCATATTCCTCGCTGCCCGTCGTCGGGACAACCACGTCTGCCCCGCTCGTTTCGGCTTCGGCGAGCATCTCTTCGACAAAGCCGATATGTATACGCGGAATATCGCACGCGACCACGAAGTTCAATTCGCTGGTCGATGCCTCCAGCGCCGAGGCAATGCCCATCAAAGGCCCCTGTCCGGGAATCCTGTCCGGTATGACCTCAAGCCCTAAGAACGCCAGTTTCTCCGGCTCGTTGGCGCTTATCAATATCTGATCGAAGCGCCCGGCAAGCCGCTCACAGATTCTCTCGATTATGGGCTGTCCATCCACCGGCAGCAGGCTCTTGTCGGCGCCCATCCGGCTGCTGCGCCCGCCGGCAAGTATTATCGCCGTTGCCCGTGTTGTGGTCCCCGGGCTCTTGCAGCCGCTGCGCATTCTCCACTTTCCGCCGACGATGTCTATTTCGTCGAGGTCGAGGTCAAAGCCTTTGCCATTGGATACCACAATTCTATCGGCATATTTTCGTACCCGCCGCGCCGATTCCTTCCAGGTTTTCGCGTCCCGGCCTGTCACCATAAAGAACAGCCCCGGCTCAACCACTTCACGCAGCGAGTTCGATTCACACACGCACACCGCATCGGGGCCAATCACATCCAGCAGGGCAGTCACACCTTCAACCAGATGCTCTCTTACTACCCTAAGCCAGAAGACCCTGCCGGCTCCGCATGTCAGGAGTCTCGCGGTGTCTTTCCCAGAGCTGCTGTCGATCTCTTCGGTGACACAAAAGACCCCATCCAGCGAAGAGCACACCCCGCAGCCCTCTCCGCCGCGAGGGCATTGCCCGTTCGTATCTTTTATCGTAGTGACCTTTATCCCGATGATGTCGCCGTTTTTGCCGAATTTCCTGAGAATTGCGCAGGCCAGTTCCGTCTTGCCCAGATTGGCGCCGGCAGAGCCGATCATCAACATTCCATCGAATTTAATCATCTTGCTGCTCGCCGTATTCTCCGCCGGCCCCTCAGCACCGACATCACCTTCTCAACTGATTCCGCCTCAGCGGCGGGAAGCTCCAGATTCGGAACACTCGCGTACAGATGTTGAACCTGCCCGGCCAATTCCTCACGGACGACAAGCAGTATCAGGGCTTCGCTTGTCCGAACCAGCAAATCAATATCTGTGCGCCAGCCTTGCGAGTTCATCTCCAACGGCCCGAACTCATCGACGACGATAAGGTCGGCGGACTCCGTAGCTGCCATACTAAGAGCGTTTCTGCCAAGTTCCACCCCCTCTGCAATGAAGTCGAATGGAACGGATTCGCCCCTCTCATTCCTGCGCCTTGCCAGGGGCGCCCGATTTCCGGTTTGCAGGTCAATCGCATCGAATCCGATCAACCTGCCGTCGTGATACAGGGCCTCTGCCAACAGTCCGGCTATGTCAAATCCCTCGTCACGAGCCATTTCTGCGAGTCTGGCCGCGCTGGTCGTTTTGCCGGAGTGCTTCTTGCCCGTCCATAAAATGAGCTTTTTGCGCATGAGAACCATTGACGATTCGATGACCTTTATCAGCGTCTGCGAAAACCTACCGGATCGGCAAGTGATTCAGAAGATACGTCGTCGCGCCGAAGGCCCATAATGCAAACGTAATCACAGACACACCGCCCGCAGCCCAACGCAGACGCAGCGCAAATGGCGTTGCGCAGCTTGCCTTGAGCCTCTCGCCGAACCGGAAACTCAACGGCACAAGAACTGCACTGGCTAAGGCGGCCATACTGCCTGCGATTCCAATGTATCCGAGCACCTTGCCGAATCCGGCGTCCACCCAGTAATGGTAGCGGAAAACGTAGGTAATCATCACGGCAAACATCGCATAGCCAAGATATGTCGCCAGAAGAGCGCACAGCCATCGACTCTTTATCTTGAACACGCCAAAACATAAATCGTAGCCGACGCCCAGAAGAAGAATGCCAAGCAAATGGCAGGCAAAGAACGGCTCGTTAAAGAATTTGTACAGCATTGCGCAGGCCGCGATAAGCGTCACCGTCCCGGGCCGCGGGAAATACACCCACGCGAACGTCAAAATGACAAAGCCGATTACCGACAAAGGCACCGATGCGTATGGCACATTGGCGCCGTACAGAGCGCCGCCCAGGACCGCTTCCGAAATGCCCCACAGCCCGCTGAAAAACAGTATTGCCAGAACGTACTCTTTTCTCATTTCTTTTCTCCTTAATGTTGAGACTTCAAGGCTTCTGCAAAATTGCAGGTTAGGCCTACTTAGAAAAGAAAAAATCGTTTGTTGATTTTTTCTTTTCGATGGCAACGCATTGTCTCGTAATCGCCTAGGTAATTATTGAAGAAAATCATAAAAGAGATTTTCTTCAACAATATAGGTCTAACCTGCAATTTTGCAGAACTCATTGAGACTTCCTTTGTCTCGACTAAATTGACGGCCCCACATTATACCGGTCATTTGCCTTCGAGCCAATACCATGCAAACTCCGACAAATCCGATATTTTCACAATTCCAGCCAAGTCGTCTCTTGCCAAGTCCGCTCCGCCGCACCAGTCCGGCTCGGTGCAGCCCTCTTGCAGCCAGTGTTGCGCGAACAGACCGAAATCGACAGAATCGACGTCACAATCGCCGTCAAAGTCGGCGGTCTGCTCAATCACGAAGTCCGCCGTCCCGGTTGTGAGCAGTTGATAGTAGTCATACTCAATACCGCCGCTTGCTCCGGTATATTGCTCGAGGATTCCCGTAACGCCGCAGAAATCCTGGCCCATCTCCACGTACGGATGATAAATCCCGGCCCTGTCTCCGTTCATATAGTCCGAGGCCCAGCAGGTGCGGCTGGGGTCGTTGTTGCTCTGGAGTATGTAGTTGTCGTAGGCCTTGCCGTAGCCGATGTCTTTGACATTCACGTCTATGACCTTAATCAGCATCCCCTCGTATTTCTCGGCGTTGTGGTCGGCCACAAGCCACGCATCTAATCCTTCTATAGGTGCGGCTATTTCGTCAACTCCCACAGTCAGTGGTTTTGGCACGGGGTTGCCAGTGCTCACTATTGTGAAGCTCGCGCCGGTGTCACCGGCGTACTGCAGAAACGTAGTGCCCTTGAAGTCCTCGACTTCAACATTGGAAAAAGAAATCCAGTCGCCCACATTCACGTCGGCAAAGGCTCTCACTCCGTAAAGATCCTTTGCCATAATTCCGCCCCAGCAGTCGGGGTTGGCCGGATCGTACAGAGTCAGCTTCGTCTTCGATCCGGAAGACTTGTGCACCACTATCCCGCCGAGACAATCGACAATATTGCCGTGCTGCGGACTTGTCCCGTCGGCGGCGGTAGTATATTGAATCTCATAAATTGAAAGCGCCTCGCCCTGTATGTTTGTTGGCCGCGAGAGGACAAGCAAGAGAGCCATAATTGCCTTTTCGATTGGTTTCATTCCTTTCCTCCTGTGCTCATTCAATCAATAATCAATAATCAATAGTCAATAATCAATTTCTCTCAGGGGTGCCAATCGCGGTCGCCCAATGGCGGGACCTCCAGATCCGCCGGCCAGTCCGGCTTCCAGACGGTCGGTTTCCATTCGACGTGGTAGTCGCAATAAAGGATCGAGCCGCCCAGTAAACCGCCGGGCCTGGCGTGCCGGGCGCTGAATGCCTTAGGATAGCTGCCGCAATACTGTCCTGCCGTTGGATTGGGTCTCTCGCCGCCATAGCCTTTTCCGGCGTCGAGCAGTTGGTCGAATACGAGAATCAAACGACCGGGATTCTTTACCTGTGTCGTCAGCAAGAAACTGGGCATGCGCCAGTCTTCTCCGCCGCAGCCGTAAGGCGGCCAGCAGTTCTCATCCAGCTCTAAGCACGAGTTCATCGCATAAGAGAAGTACCCGGTTCTTCTCGGCCTGTATTTATAGCTGTTGTCAGGTCCCAGCCTGGCCGACGGACACTGAAATATCGTATTCCTGCCGGGTTTTTCCCAGTAGTCATAATCGCGCCACGGCTTCTCACCCATAAGCGGCGGCAGGACATCAATCCAGCCGAAATAGTAGTCTGCGCGGTCCGCATCCGTTTTCGGATCGCTTGATGTGCGGTCCCGGCCGTCTATGTGAGGATAGAATCCGTCGTTTTGCCCCGCATAAACCTCGAAGGCCAATCCCCATTGTCGCAGCCTGCTTTGGCATACCGTCTGTTCGGCCACGGACCTCGCACGGCCAAACGCCGGCAGAATCACGCCGATCAGCAGCGCTATAAGTGATATGACTACCAGCACTTCTACAAGACTAAAGCCGCAGCTCTGGCCGGGCCGAGATGTGTCCTTCGCCGTGTTGTTCACTTCGGCAGCTCCACAAAGTACTTCTGATACGCCTTTGCGACTGTCTTTTCGATATCTCGCCGAAATCTCGTGTACGCTCGCAACCACCTCTGCCCTTCCTCGGTCAAGGCAGTCTGCCCGCCCATGCGGCCGCCGCGCTCCTTCTTGACCAGGGCGACCCCCAAGCCTTCCTGGGCCTTCTTCACGTCGCCCCACGCCTTCCGGTAGCTGATGTGCAATGATTCGCAGGCCGCGCGCAGCGAACCTTCCCGCTCGATGGCCCTGAGCAGCCGCCATTTGCCGTCGCCGAAGACCCCCTCAACCTCGCTGCTGCTCAGCCAGAGCTTGAATCTCGGTCGCAGCTTCTTCACGTTTCCATCCTTTCCGCTCTCACGCAAAACAGCCGAGCTGGCATTTACAGATTCGCACGTTGTGCCGATTGCAAATCCGCCCAATCTCGGCAATTTCCACTCCCAATACCTTGGCAAGCTCGAACGCCTCGGCGCAGTTCAGTTTCTTCTTGCCGTCCGATTCGTGCGCTCGTTCGAGAACGGCGTCAGCCAATTTTTTCCTGTCCATCTGCACGTCTCCATAGAGATTTACAGGGTTATGCACAACTCGACATATCCGTACTCCGCAATTAAAGCGTCCAATAACTACTCTGTCAATGTATATCCTTGGCCTACCGTGCGCACCCCCGATGCGGCTATTTGCGATTTGGCGTTTTTGGCTGACAGTGTGTGCCGGCGTCTGCTATAGAAGGCACCGGCGGGTCCTGCGGATAAATCGACAGGGGATGCTGGCCGACATAGACAGGACGCTGCTCTTTGATAAGCCGAGCAAGCTCACCGGCGACCGGATACCGTAAACCACAGATTACCCGTCCCAGTCACCCTGGTACTTCTTTAGAGGATCATACCACCTGACTTCCCCGCGGAGCTTATCCATGATATCGGATTCCTCTTTGAAATTGACGTGCTGGTCCAGCCACAGAATGTTGCATCTTCCTCCGGTTCGATCGCCGCTGCCGCGTGCTGTGTTGTGTCTCCATATCGCTCGATACCAATCCTGGCGACTCCCGCCCTTCTTGGGGTCATAGTGCGACAAAGGCCCCACGCCGCCGTACTGGAAGAACATATCCCTGCCCCCGTTCTCAATAGCCGGCTCAATGTGCTCCTGGACGATAATGACCTCGCCTTGATTCCGTATCGCGTTTATCTGCTGCTTATCCATAAAGCGGTTGAGCGCGTATGCAGAGTCACGGAACTGTTTAAGGTCACAACTGTACAACTTGTCCGCTCCGCGCACCGCGGCGGCATTCAAGAAAGCAGGACAACTAAAGATCTCCCTGTCCGGAATACCTGAAGCGCTTGCCGAACCTCCCGCGCTGCCTCCAGCCGTTGCGCCTGTGTTAAGGCCCCAATAGGCCGTGGCCCAATAGGAGTCGTCGTCACTGGGCTTCATCGGAACACCTGTGGTGGGGTTGAACCACGAGTACTCGTTCGACTTGGCGGTATGTATGTAACACTCCGGTAGTGTGAAGTCGTTTTCTTGCATAAACATATATATGATGAGCCCGACTTGTCTCAAGCCTGACCGGCACTTAACCTCCTGTGCCTGCTTCTTGACTCTTTGCAGGGCCGGCATCAAAATCGCCATCAGCAATGCTATGATAGCGATCACGACTAACAGTTCAACCAGCGTGAATCCCGCCGAGACCTTGTTCTGTGCCCGCTTGGAAACTCCTTTTCCTGCCACGGCAAATCTCCTTCGTTTATTCATAATACAGCATCTCCTTAATCTTCCCTCTTCTATTATCTATTTCAGTCCTCTTGACATTTGGTCGGCCGGGCCGACACTACCAAAACACCTTTACGACTCTGACTATAATGATGACAGGCATCCCTTTTCTGTTCCCACAGAAACCGGTTTTCCTGTTGAAAACCCCATTCTACCGCCCGGCGGAATCCCCGCCAAGACTTATATCCATTTGATTATACACCTTGTTTGCCGCCTTGTCCAGCACGAATATCATTTTTTTGGCAAAAAATCGTCATAAAATGGGGCAAAATTCGCCCCGACGGTCAATTGCCGCTCGACTTGAGCAGGACATCATTTGCCTTGTTTCATCAGGCTGAGCAGCTTTAGGGCCTCCTGCGCAAGGATTTCCCCAGCGCCCTCGGCCAGATTCGTCCCGGAACCAGGCTCATATCCGCCCTCTTTGTAGGCCTGTTTGGGGCAGACATATCCACACGTATCATTGCTCAAAGATACAATGAAAAGGTTCTCAATGCCGGCTTCTTTCTTTATGCCAAGCCCGATCTCAACCAAGACTTCGCCCGGCAGCCCTAAGAAATAGATGTCTCCAAGCCTCAGAACCTGAATCTCCGTAGTCAGAGTCTCCTTGCCTTTGTCCTCGTCTCTGACCCTTTCGGCGGGAAGGTCCCTTTTCACGGGCAGCACAACCTCCTTCTTCATCGCCCTTAGAGGTGCTTCGCCGGAGGTCGAAACAAACTGAATCCTCCGCAGGACTTCGCCCCCCAGGGCCTTGCCTGTTTGCGAACGGGGCTGTGCCATGTTTATTCTTATGGGGTTCATATTGCCGGCCGTGCCCAGCGCAAATAGGCAGACTCCTCCCTCCGCCAGCTCAATGACTTTTGCGGTGTATCCGGGATAGTCGGCCGATATGTGATAGAACTTCTCCTTGTCCTGGTCCCCGGACACCGGGTGGCAGGCAAAATTGACGATCGCGCCCACAAGCCTGCCGTTCGTGTCTTCTACCCGGAGTATGCACACCTCCGGGTCGATAGGCCCGAACGTCAGTTCCGGGCTCGCCGGCGGCAGGTTGAATGTCATTTCCACGGTGCCGTCGCCCTTTTTCGTCCTGCGGTTGTAAGATAGCTCCGAGATTTGCCCTTTTGTCGCCCCGAGTCGCACTTCTTTCAGGTCCTTGTTTGCGGCCAGTATCACATCGACAAGCTTCTGTCCGAGGCCCTGTACGTAAGATTTATCAACCTCCGAAGCGGGCGCATCGGGCCAGTCTTTCGTAATCCTGTCGATCTTAGGGCCGAAATGAGTGTGCGTTGCGCAGATAAGAACGTTTTCTTCCACAATGCCGATTTCGTCTTTGACCTTTTTGCGAACCTCGCTGGTAATCTCAAGGGGAACCCACAGCAGGTCGGCTGACGCAATTGCCATCTTGTTCTGCCCGTCGTCAACGACCAGCGCCTTCGCGTAAAGCTCATCCTCTATGCCGATGCTTGGTTTGTCGCGGTGCCTGTAGCCCGAAAGCCAGACCCCTACGGGCGCAGTTATATCGACCCTGGCCGACCCGCCTTTAAGCGCGGCCCGGGCGCAGGGGCTGCAAATGTCACCGAGCAAAAGGCCCACGAACAATACCGTTGTCGTCGCTGCGCTTCTTCTCATAGTTGCTGTCTCCTCGTTTTACGAGTCTCTAATATGAATCGCCGCCTGCTTGCGCAGCGCCTGCTTATCTCTTTTCTTCATTCCCGCTTGTTTGTGCTATCTCCACGTCTTTCTTGACGTCGTCCAGGGTCTTTTCCCAGTCGAGCACGCGCGTGCGCGCCAGAAGTTGTGGCCGGTATTGACTGCCTGCAGCCGCTGCATACTTCTCCCAGTGTTTCTGTGCCTCAAGAAGATGCCGGACCGCCGACGTCTTATTTCTCCGGTTATTCGATTTCTCGAACAGATGCAGTTGCGTCGCGCCGAGTATCTTCGACGCATAGTAATTCCCCAAGTGTGACATTGCCTCGATATCGCCCAGCGTCAGCCTAAGCTCCTTGCTCATTTCCTTCACCCTGCGCCGAATCGCCGCCGCCTGTTTGAGCGACTTCCCGGCGTAGTCGCGCAATTCTTCGGCCACCGCAATCGGAGTCTCCCCCGTCATCCGCTCGTCGGCAAGGTGCCTCTGAACGTATTCCGTTATCGACATCAGCCCGCTGTCCTGCATCGTCTCATTCGTGATGAAATCACGCACGGTATGAAAACCGTTGCGCTGGTCCATACATCCCTCCACCGCCCACATAAAGTCCCAGTCGCGCCAGTGAAACCGGTTGACTAACGGAATGATCTTCGACGCCGTCGCCCAGGTCTCATAAAGGTCCAGTCCCTCTGTCTCGCCGAACCGCTGGAGCAATACCCGCTCGATGGATTCCCGCGTCCAGTCGAGGTCATATCCCAATCGCCCCCACAGCATAAAGCTGTACCAGTGCTTCTCAATCTCCAGCTCGCGCGGTGTTTCCGGCTCAAGGCTCGTGAACTCCCGTCCCCACACGTATCCGTCCGACCCTATGTAATAGCCCGCCGTCCGCCCCGGAAAGCTCGATAGAAACGCTCGAACGTACTCGGGGTCGCCCCAGCGGAAATTGAATATGTCATCGTTCCGCAGGTTCCACCAGCAATTCACATCGTACTGTTCCATCTCCTTGACCAGCTCCCGGCAGAAGGGCGGCCTGGTCGAGGAATACATGTGCGCCCTGGCATACTTGAACGAAAGCTCAAAGCTGTCCGGGTAATTCGCCGCGAAATCCTTCATCACCTCGCCGACGCCCGTCTGCCACACGCGGTGGATAAACCGCACCTCTCGCTTCGGCTGCTGTTTCTTTGCATCAAGAATCCCAAGACCGTACGTCTGCCACAGCCACTTCTCCTTGCTGAACTCGTCGTTGCGAACCTTCATGTTCTCCCCCGCTGTCACGCCTATCCCCGCCAGGTCCGGATAGGTCAATATGGTCTCGCGCACGCATTGGCGCAGATACGCGATTGTATTGGGATCGTCCTGTGCGGTGGTGATCCCGTACTTGCCCTCCACGCTGTTCATCAGGACGTTCCACGTTATCAAATAGACCTCGATCCCCCGGTCCTTGGCGTGTTTCATCACACGCCGCCAGAACTCGATCTTCTCATCCATCGACATCTTCTTAACAATCCGCAGGTTCGCAAGCACCTCCGGCGAGACAAACTGAGGGTCCCTCCACGCCCCCGGTTCCCAGGTCGGCTTCAGCGTCGTCACGCAAACATCTTGCAGCGCTGCCTCCGGATAGTCCGGCAGCTTCACGATTGACGGAAACGGATGAGGATTCCAGAGCGTCAGCGTATTGTAACGATAGCGGGCCATATCATCCAGAAACTCCCGCCAGAAATCGAAATTCCACATCTCCTCGTAGTTGTTCTGCGCAGCGTCGCCCGTGTCGTCGTAGCTCGGCGTCCTTGCGTCCAGTGGAATATTGAACTTAATCCCCCGCCGGGCGATGGATGGTCTGCGGACTATTTCACGAATACTCTCAAGCTCGCGTCCGCTGCGAATCGCCTCGGCGACCTCAAGCCCGCCATACATAACGCCGACCTCATCGCCCCCGCCCACCAGACAGGCCGAATTCCTGCGCGACCATATTCCGTACCCCTGCGGCTCCAGCGGCCCCGCCGCCTGCCTGTCGCTCTGTGCAGGCCTGCTCTCTATTCTCCCCTCGCCCCTGACCGTCAACGTAATGCGGATTGTTCCGCCCTCTCTCGAAAACTGATCGACGGGCCTGTCCGTAACGCTATAGCCTTTCTCGGCCAGCGCTCGGGTGATCTCCTGCACGGCAAAGCCGATAGGCCCTTCATTTGAGTCGCGGTATATGACGGCGCTCTTGCCGCCGGCCCCCGTTCCATAGCATCGCGCGCCGGCTCCCAGGACCGTCACGCAGCACAGAAGTAATCTTATCCACCTTATCGTTCGCATCCTGCGGCCTTTCATTCTCTCAACCCGCTTCCGCCTCCGCCGGCTGCCCATGAATCATATTACAATAAACCCATTGAGGCAACCAATTAGATTCTAAATTCCACGGCGGGGCTTTTGATCGTCAAAAAGAATTGACAACAATTGCGGGAGGCGATTATACTATTGTCTGTCAGAAATGGGCGCCTGTAGCTCAATTGGATAGAGCGTCGGTCTACGGAACCGAAGGTTGCAGGTTCGAATCCCGCCAGGCGTAATCCGTAAGCTGCCGATAGCGCCGATTAATCCGCGTTTTCGCGACTGCGAACGAATTGGAGACGAAGGGAATCGAACCCTCATTTCCGCGATGCGACCGCGGCGTGCTCCCGTTACACCACG
>Ga0299915_10001466_pt1 | contig 17521 bp, 16 predicted proteins | sample RVTome_13_FD_200263 | JGI IMG/M metagenome (GOLD analysis project Ga0299915, IMG submission 200263) | Soil microbial communities from uranium-contaminated site in the Upper Colorado River Basin, Wyoming, United States - RVT92D227 (version 2) ... | reverse complement strand
TGCGAACCATCAGCCTTGAGCCTAAAGGCCATCGCTATACTCAGTTATTAAAATCTCTTAATCCGGACTTGAAAACATGGAGTTAGCCATAGATACTTCAACCGATTCCTGCAGCATCGGCTTATCCCAGCAGGGCGAGATGATAGCCGAGCTGACCTGGCACTCGGGACAGAACCACACTGTGGAGCTCGTGCCCAACATAGTTAGCTTGCTTAACCATAACAGAGCCAGCCCTCAATCTCTCACCGCCGTCTTCGTAGCCAAAGGCCCGGGAAGCTTCAACGGGCTCAGGGTAGGCATAAGCACAGCCAAAGGATTAGCCCTGGCTTTAAATATTCCGCTGGTGGGGATAAGTACCTTAGAAATCGAGGCTTATCCCTTTGCCTTTACCAAACTCCCTCTATGCCCGATTCACAATGCCGGTCGTGGTGAGATCGCCGCAGCACTTTATCAGCAAACTGACGGCTGGCACTGCCTTGCCGAAGAACATATCACTACCGTCGACGCCTTATGCCAGCGTATCAAACGGAAAACGCTATTCTGTGGTGAAATCCCACCTTCGGTAATCGAGCGGCTACAACAGAAGCTGGATACACGTGCTATAATACCCGAGGCTACAGCCAGATTGCGTCACGCCACCTTCCTGACAGCGCTTGGCTGGCAGCGTCTAAAGAAAGGCGATATTGACAACCCGGCAACGCTACAACCGCTTTACTTACGTCAACCGCCAATCACCGAGCGCAAAGTTAAATAACTATGACAAGGAGGCTGAAATGGAACGAAGTCTAGTGTTGATAAAACCCGATGCCATGCAAAAAGGACTGGCTGGAACTATTATCTCTCGACTGGAAAGGCGTGGCCTCAGGATTGTAGCTATAAGGATGCTGCAGATGGACAAAGCCTTAGCCCAGAAGCATTATGCCGTACATAAAGGCAAAGCTTTCTTCAACGAGCTGGTTGACTTTATCACCTCAAGACCCATCATCGCCGTTGTTTTTGAGGGGGAAAAAGCCATAGAAGCCGTACGTCAGACAATGGGTGCCACCGACCCGATCAAAGCCTCTCCCGGCAGCATACGTGGTGACTTCGGACTGGACATACAGCAGAACCTCGTACACGGCTCTGACTCAACAGAAAATGCCGCTAAGGAAATCAGCCTGTTCTTCCCGGCAGAGATTTCAGGTTAGCTCATTAATAAATTCTAAACTCTAAATTCGAAATCCCAAATAAATTCAAATACCCAAAAATAAAAAATAACAAACATCACTAGTAGTTTTGGATTTTAATTTTTGAACTTTGATATTGTTTAGAATTTGGAGCTTAGAATTTAGGATTTTGGGAAGTGGGAAAAGCAGATGGGCCTATACTACTGTATCCTGACCACAATCGTAGCTTCATGCCACAAATCATCCAACCGATAATAGTCTCGCTGTGATGAAGAGAAAATATGGACTATAACTTCTCCCAGGTCGAGAAGAATCCATCCTGAATCGGCAGACCCTTCGACGTGGTAAGGGGCAACGCCGTCATGCTTCAGCTTTTCGCGAATCTCATGCCAGATAGCTTCAATCTGGCGGACGCTATCTCCACTACAAATAACAAAATAGTCGGCAAAGGAGCAAACCTGTCTGGTATCCAGCATGACAATATTGTCAGCCTGTTTATCGGAAGCGGCTTCCACTGCCAGCCGCGCTACTTCTATCGATTCCAGAACTCGCGCCTCCGATTCAAGATTGGCAAACCCACATATATATTATATCACACCATCTCATACAGACCCGCACAACGGGAGGGGATTACCTCGCAATGACAGGCAATATGCAGCCACACTCCCTTTTTTCTATATTCACTGGCTTCTGATATAATATGCAGTGGAGTAAAATATGAAAGCAAAGTGGTGGCAAGGCGGTTTATTCTACCTTCTGATTCTGGTGGCTATATTAGCCCTGGCCTTCAGCTTTCTGCCCACTTCCAAGAAGCCGGAGAAAGTGGACTTCTACGCATTCGTCGAACAGGCTAAGCAAGGTGAGATAGACGCTATACAGCAGGACGGAACCACCCTCATCGGCTTAAAAGGCGATGAAAAGAAAATCGAGGCCTCCTTTGTAGGCAGCACCAAGGAACTTATAGACACCTTGACAGAAGCCGGGATAACTCTAGGCGAAGGCGGGATGAAATTCAGCGTCAAAGCCGGCGGCTTCGACTGGGGAGGCATATTAATAAGCTTCGTTCCACTGCTATTATTCGGCGCGCTGCTATTTTTCCTCTTTCGCTCGGCAAGAGGCGCCAATACGCAAGCCTTCAATTTCGCCAAGAGCCGGGCTCGACTGGCATCCGCTAACAAGCCTACCGTCACCTTCGCTGACGTTGCTGGAGTTGACGAGGCTAAGGGAGAGCTTCAAGAGGTAGTTGAATTCCTTAAATCACCTCAAAAGTTCCTGGCTCTGGGAGCCCGTATCCCACGAGGTGTTCTGCTGGTAGGTCCGCCCGGATGTGGAAAGACTCTCATAGCCAAAGCTGTCGCCGGTGAGGCCGGGGTTCCCTTTTTCTCCATAAGCGGCAGCGAGTTTGTGGAGATGTTCGTCGGTGTCGGTGCTTCGCGTGTTAGAGACCTTTTCGACCAGGCCAAGCGCAATTCACCATGCATCGTCTTCGTTGACGAGATAGATGCTGTGGGCAGACATCGCGGCGCCGGTCTGGGCGGAGGCCACGATGAAAGAGAACAAACTCTGAATCAGATACTTGTAGAGATGGACGGCTTCGACAGCAGCACCAACGTTATTGTTCTGGCGGCTACTAACCGCCCCGATATACTCGACCCGGCACTGTTGCGTCCCGGTCGCTTCGACCGCCACGTTGTCATTGACCAGCCGGATATAAATGGTCGCAAAGCCATCCTTGTTGTCCATGCCAAAGGCAAGCCTTTAGCTAAAGACGCCGACCTGGAGGTAATAGCCAAGCAGACTCCCGGTTTCAGCGGTGCCGACCTGGCCAACTTAATCAACGAGGCCGCTATCCTGGCAGCCAGGCGTGATATGAAACAAGTCGGTCTCAAAGAGCTTGAAGATTCTATTGATAGAGTTATCGCCGGCCCTGAGAAAAAAGGCCGCATAATAAACCAAAAAGAAAAGAAAATCATCGCCTATCACGAGACGGGGCATGCCCTGGCCGCCAAAATGTTGCCCAACGCTGACCCGGTACATAAAATATCAATCGTAGCTCGAGGCATGATGGGAGGCTGGACACGCTTCCTGCCCACTGAAGACCGCCACCTGTGGACATATTCCCAGTTTGAAGATAGACTGGCAGTAAGCCTGGCCGGGCGGGCTGCCGAAGAAATCATATTCAGTGAAGTAAGCACCGGAGCCCAAAATGACCTGGAACAATCAACCGGTCTCGCCCGAAAGATGGTGACCGAATACGGAATGAGCGATAAGCTGGGACCTCGCACCTTCGGTAAACGTGAAGAGCTGGTCTTCCTCGGTCGCGAAATCCATGAGCAGCGAAACTACAGCGAGAAGATAGCTGAAGAAATCGATAACGAGGTTAAGTCTCTTATCCAGCGCGCCTATACTACTGCCAAGAAGATCTTGAGCGGGAACAAGGAAAGGCTCAAGCTGATTGCCGAGCGTCTCATTGCCACGGAGACCATAGAAGAGGACGAGTTTACAGCGCTGCTAAAAGAGCCTCTGCCTTCACCTCGATTGCAAGCCGCACCAGCATCGTAATAGCACCAGAACATACGCTTTTTTCAAACACCGCTCACCTTGTAGCCGGGGTTACAGTAAGACATCTCAAATTTAAAATTCAAAGGAGAGCTCAAAAGACGAGCTTACAAATTCGCGCTGGATGTTATTGCACTCGTTGAACAACTACCCAGAGGTCAGGTTTCAAAAATACTTGGCGATCAGTTATTACGAAGCGCTACCAGCATAGGAGCCAACGTTGCCGAGGCTCAAGGAGCCAGGTCAAGGAAAGACTATGCTAATTACTTCGGACATGCTTTAAAATCGGCTAATGAGACTAAGTTCTGGTTAAGCCTGCTGGGCAATTCAGGCAAAACCGAGAAGAAGTCGGTCGATAAGCTTCTAAAAGAGGTCACAGAACTTGCCAATATAATTGCTTCCAGCATTCTTACTCTCAAACAAAAACGCTAATCTTTACTTCCTAATTTGTTATTTTTAGCTTTTTGTCTTTAATTTTTAATCTATTTTCGTCGTTCAACGGTATAGGCTGCCAGCTCCAGCAGAGACCGGCGGGCGCTATTATCCGGAAGCTTCTCCACTGCCCGGCTGGCCCGGGAGCAAAACTCCTCAGCCAGTGACAGACAATCATCGATAACTGACGAGTTACGAATCTTTTCCACGGCCAGCGCCACGTTTTCCACATCCTTATTTTCAATAACACTCTTTATCAGCTTATCCTCAGGATAAGACTCGGTGAACAATATCGATGGCAAGGTCATCGTCCCCTCGCGCAAATCGGAACCTACCGGCTTGCCCAGCTCATATTCTTGACCAATAAAGTCCAGAACATCATCCACAATCTGAAAGCCCATCCCCAGATTATGCCCGTAGCTACCCATTGCCTCAATTGCCTCCTCGGTTGCCTGACTTAAAATAGCACCGGACTCGGTTGCCGTTGAAAAAAGCCGGGCTGTCTTAGCGCTGACCCAGCTAAAATAATAGTCGCGAGTACTCGCCTGGGCGAAGGTGACACCTGTCTGCTTAAGTTCACCGGCGGAAATGGTCATCAGCGTCTGAGAAAATAACTTTATCACCCTCAAGTTCTCCGTACCCGCAACCAGGCTGCCGGCTTTGGCAAAAAGGTAATCACCGAGTAACAGGGCACGGCTCTCACCCCAGGCACGGCTTACCGTCGGCTTACCGCGGCGAACCGGCGAATTATCCACAATGTCATCGTGGACCAGTGTCGCTGTGTGAAGGAGCTCTATCGCCGCTGCCATGGGAACAAGCAGAGCAGTATCATATACAAAAAATTTACCCGAAAGCAAAGTAAGGGCGGGGCGAATTCGCTTTCCCCCGTCCTTCAAAGTATAAGCCAGCAACTCTGACAGGAGAGGAAATTCCGCATCGGCTATCTCCTCCAGGCTTTGCTCGACCTTTTTCAGGTCGCCTTTTACGGGTTTGTAAATATTAGCCAGATTCACTTGACGACCTACCGGATAAGAGACGGTCGGTTTCTTCAGCAACAATGCTGTCATCCAGTTTACGGAACAACGGCTCCGGCTCCAGCAGCTTCTGCCCCGCCGCCAGTGATTGTACCTGCCAGCCGGTTGTCTGGATAGTGTCATCGAAACCGAGATATTTATGAAGCCTCTCGGAACTGAAAGGCAGGAAGGGATAAAAAATGGTCTTCAAAGCTGCAAGCACAGATAAGGCTACATAAACGGCTGTAGCCGCAGCCTGCCTGTCCTGCTTAAGCATTTTCCACGGAGCTTTGTCATCGAGGTAACGGTTAGCCTCCTGAGCCAGCGACATAGCCGCCTTAATTCCTTCTTTAAAATGGCACTGGTAAATAAGTTTATCGACATCACCCAGCGCCGCCTGAGCCTTGGCTATGAGGCCCTGACTTTGGCTGTCAAGCTCTGCGGGAGCAGGTACCGCCCCTTCGAAATTGCGGTATGCGAAAGTGAGAACGCGATGAGCTAAATTTCCGTAGGTAGCTACCAGCTCATCGTTGTTACGCCGCAGAAATTCACGCCAGGAGAAGTCGGTATCCCCTGTTTCCGGCATGTTGATAGACAGGAGATACCGCAGCGGGTCGGGGTCATAGCGCTCCAAATAATCGGGAAGCCACACCGCCCAATTGCGACTGGTAGACAGCCGCTTCCCCTCGATAGTCAGAAACTCATTGGCTGGAACATCATAAGGAAGATTAAGCCCGCCATAGCCCATAAGCATCGCCGGCCAGATAAGCGTGTGGAACGGTATATTGTCCTTGCCGATAAAATAGTAACTTTTAGAATCGCCGCTCCAGAAAGGCTGCCAGGCGTCGGCATCGCCTTGAGACTTCGCCCATTCCTTGCTCGCTGAAAAATACCCGATAACCGCCTCGAACCAGACATAGATACGCTTGCCTTCGAATCCGGGCTGCGGCACGGTGACACCCCAGTCTATGTCGCGGGTAATCGCCCGGTCTTTAAGCCCGCCTTCCAGAAAGCCCAGGGTGAAATTCAGCACATTTGGCCGCCAGTGTGTCTGCTTTTTTACCCATGCTTTCAGCCTGTCCTCAAAGGCGCTGAGGCGGAGAAAGAAATGCTCTGAGACCTCGAAGCGCGGCGTGGCAGAACAAAGGCGGCAGCGCATATCAAGCAGGTCGCTGGAATTCATTGTCCGGCCGCATTCATCACACTGGTCGCCCCGCGCCTGCGGGAAATTGCAGTAAGGACAGGTACCTTCTACATAGCGGTCGGGCAGAAAGCGCTTGCACTCAGGGCAATATGCCTGAGGTGCGGAATCTTTGTAAATATAGCCCTCTTCCAGAAGTTTTAGAAAAATATCATGTGCGGTCTGAGTATGGTTCGGCGTTCCGGTAGTAGTAAACAAATCCCAGGATATGCCCATCTTCTGCCAGCAATCGAGGAACTCTTTATGATACCTGTCTACTATTTCTTGAGGTGACTTCTTCTCCTGTTCGGCGCGCAAGGTAATCGGCGTACCATGCTGGTCGCTGCCCGAAACCATCAGCACCTTATTGCCCTTAAGTCTATGATACCGGGCAAAGATATCTGCCGGCAGATAAGCACCGGCTACATGTCCCAGATGCAGCGGACCATTGGCATAAGGCCAGGCAACTCCAATGAAAATAGTTTCAGCCACCGGTACTCCTGATGGTCAAAATTTTAACTCGGCTTCTTCTCTGAATCGGCTTTTGTGGGGAAAAAGGTCAGCACTTTTTCCCCCTTTTCCGTTACGTAAGCGGCATATCCCTTGACTAAACAACACTCCACGCAAAAACGTTGCTTCTTCCCCTTTTCCCCTTCCATGAACAAATACCGTTGCCCCTGCTCGATTAAACGCTGACACTTATCGCACTTGATATCGCCTGCAGCAACACATCCACAATTCATTTTTAATCTCCTTCAGTCGTCTTTAACCACGCTTGATAAAGCTTCCTTTTCGATATACCGCTGGTTTCAGACAGCCGGGCTACTGCTTCCTTAGCGCCGGCTCCCTGCCGGTAAAGCTTACGTAATTCCCTTTCGATTTGCCCGCTTATCTCAGGCTCCTGCCTCATCTTGCCTTCGACGACCAGAGTAAACTCACCTCTGGGCTGAGCAAAATGTTCTATAGCCTGACTCAACCTGCCCCTGAACACCTCCTCATAAACCTTGGTAAGCTCACGGCACACCGCCGCCTTCCTGTCTCCGAAGACCTCCAGTGCATCATTCAGCGCTTCCACAAGCCGGTGCGGAGACTCAAAAGCGACCACAGTCCGCGGTTCATCAGCCACGGACTTAAAAAGACGCCGCCTGGCTGCCTGACGGCGGGGCAAAAAGCCCAGATAAAGAAACTGATTAGCCGGCAGCCCCGAAACCACCAGAGCCGTAATCACCGCCGAGGCACCGGGAACGGGCACAACGGTAATCCCTCGCTCGATAGCTGCCGAGATAAGCTCATAGCCGGGGTCGCTCAATCCCGGCATGCCCGCTTCGGAGACCAGAGCCACGTCCTTTTCCTCAAGACAGTCCAGCAGATAACCGAGCTTAGCCCGTTTATTATGCTCGTGATAGCTGGTCAGCGACGTCTTTATCTCATAAAAATTGAGCAGATTACGCGTGGTACGCGTATCTTCGGCAGCAATTAAATCAACCTGTTTCAACAAACGCAATGCCCGCAGAGAGATATCTTCCAAATTGCCAATCGGTGTAGCTACAACGTAGAGAACAGGCACAACTTAATCGTCCTCATTATAGCTTACCTTTGGGAATGGGTCTAGCCCCTCAGCACCTATTTATCAGTCCCTCGATAGAACAATTATCGCCGTAATCTGAAATATCGCTGTAATCTCTTTGTATTTCTATTTGTAATTTTGATTTTTGGTTTTTGACTTTTATTTTCCCTTGACTTGTACTCCTCATCTTTGCTATAGTCTGCAACAATCACCCCGGGACAGAAACATGGCGGCACCTAAATTCAAGGAAATGGAACGCGCTTACGGCTTTGAAGAGGTCGCTATTGTCCCCGGGGACATAACCGTCAATCCCGACCAGACTAATACAGAGCTCAAAATCGGAAACTTCACCTTCTCCATACCTGTTCTAGCCGCAGCTATGGACGCTGTGGTCGACCCGAACTTTGCCATTCTCTTGCATAAGCTCGGCGGACTGGCAGTGCTCAACCTTGACGGCGTTCAGGCAAGATATAACAAGCCTGAAGAAGTACTGGCTAAAATCGTTCAAGCCTCCGATACCGAGGTCACCTCGGTTCTCCAGAAGATTTACTCAGAGCCTATCAAGGAGAAGCTGGTGGGCGAGCGCATTCAGACAATCAAGAAGGCGGGGGCTGTCTGCGCCGTCTCTCTAATCCCGGCTAACACCAAACAACTGGCACCGGTCGTCAAAGAAGCCGGTGCCGATATACTTGTCATCCAATCCACAGTCACCACCGCCCGCCACATATCCAAAAGCTACCGCGGATTAATTTTCTCGGAGCTGTGCCAGACTCTAGGCCTGCCCATTATCGTGGGCAACTGTGTGACCTACAGCGCTGCCCTCGAGCTAATGAGAACCGGCATCGACGGCATTCTTGTCGGCATCGGCCCCGGAGCCGCCTGTACTACCAGAGAGGTTCTCGGCGTCGGCGTACCTCAGGTGACCGCCACTATCGATTGCGCCGCTGCCCGTGAGACTTACTTCAAGGAGACCGGTAAATATGTGGCATTGATAACCGACGGCGGCATACGCGTGGGCAGCGACCTGTGCAAAGCTTTCGCCTCGGGAGCTGACGCCGTAATGCTGGGCTCAATCATGGCACAGGCTACAGAAGCCCCGGGTAAAGGCTATCACTGGGGCATGGCTCATCCACACCCCTCACTGCCCAGAGGCACCAGGATTAAGGCAGGCGTCCGGGCGCCGCTAAAACAGCTTTTGTTCGGACCTACCTCAGTTACCGACGGCACTGAAAACTTCATCGGTGCTCTGCGCACGGCGATGGGTGTATGCGGCGCTATCACCATCAAGGACATGCACAAAGCCAAAATGGTTATCGCCCCGGCTATAAAGACAGAAGGTAAATATTTCCAGGCAATGCAGGGGATGCGCTCCGGCTAGAAACTCTAAACAAAAACCGATACGCAAAACCAAACGCCGAAGCCGACCAGAACCAGAGCACAAATACCGAAGACAATACGCTGAACTTTCTGCGTCCACAGGTGTTTTGTCCTGAACACACTCATAGAAACAAGCTGCTCCCAGACCAGGTCACACGACCAGTGCACCACAGCGAAAGCAATCAGCCCCCAGATGCCAAACCCGGCAGCAGTGACTATAAGGGCTATCCCGATAGTCGCCCACCACAGGAAAAAATAAGGGTTGGCACCGGTCAACATAATTCCGGTAACAAAAGAATTAGACGGCAGGTCAGCCACTTCTCCGACGTTTTTTCTGAAGCTCCGCAACACCATTAAGCCCATAAAAATCAGCATTAAGCCGCCAGCTAAGCCGACGATTTTCTTAACCTCGGGAGAAGCAAAAAGGTGGGCGAAACCGAAGTAGATAAGCGCCATTAAAGGCAATTCGATAACGGCATGCCCCAGAGCTATGAAGATACCGGCGTTTTGCTCCCGATAGCCTTTAGCAATTGTGCCGGCAGTAAGAGGTCCGGGCATCATAACACCCGAAAGCGAGATGCCGACGGCTGAAAGCAGAAATAAGCCAAGACTTGCTGTCATAGTCTTCAGGATAGCTCAATACCAGGAGCGAAAAAATTTACTGAATTATGCGGACCTCTAAATCTACTCCCCTTCTTCTTCCTCTTCCTCCGCCTCTGCTTTAGCCTTCACCTCGCCGCCAAGCTGGGGCAAAAAGGCTGTATCCTTAGTCTTTCGTTTGGTGGCTTTAGGTAAACTGCCAATCGTCTTTTTCAGTTCGGCAAATTTCTCCGCCGGGACCTTTTCGGGCAATACCAATCCATTAACTCCGGCTTGAAGTAAGCTGCTAATCTCAGCGCCGGTAACCGATAAATCCACAGCCACCAATAATGGCCTGGCTAACAAATCGCTAAAACGCTGACAGATAAGCAAACGCTCAACGGTAACCGAAGACTCCTCTCCTGTAACAAGCACGCCATCTACCGTTAACGGCAACTCGTTTATAGCCCTGACCAGGCCGGGGTCCAGCGAAGGTTCTATCATTAAGAGCTTGCCTATACCTTCCTTACTCACCGTTTCCAACGGCGTCTTCAAGCCAAAAACTACAAAATCGCCGCCCAGGCTAACGGACTGGGCTATCTCCTCCTTACCAGCGCTTGCCAGGAATAACCCCAGCGGAACATCAGCCATAGCCCTGGACAACTGCCCGAAGCCTTTGGCACCGAGACCTGTACCGCTTACAATTGCAGCATCTATTCCGGCACCGGCTATGGCTTTAGCTTCCGCAGCGCTCGCCTTAGTCAGATTAGCGATGACCAATAAAGGCGGAGGCTCCGCTTCTGCGGATTTACGGAAACCCATGGGCGTAGCCACTCCACGGTAGACGCGCTGTAGCTTCTCTGTGAACTTGCTCATCTTGCTTACAACCGATGTAATATTGTATGAGAAATTAAGCGCAAAAGCAAAGTAATTTCCAAATCTCGAGATTCCTAATAACCACAGTTAATTTCATCGTGGACAGATTTGACTATATGGGTAGCAGAGTAATAACATTTACACGGAGGCATATCATGAGTCTTTCATCAGGCACACTTGGAAAACTCCGGAAAATAGTGGGTGACAAAGGGCTATTGACCACTCAGATTGATCTGGCTGCCTACTCATTCGACGGCACCTCGACCTGGAAGGGTATGCCGGAGGCGGTGGTTTTCCCCACTACTGCCGAGCAGGTGTCACAAATTCTGAAGCTGGCGACCGAGAAGGGGATTCCGGTGACCCCCCGCGGCTCCGGCAGCAATCTAAGCGGCGGCTCGGTGCCCGTGCTGGGTGGAATCGTCCTTTGCACCACCCGGATGAACAAAATTATAGAGATCGATACCGCCAATTTCACCGTGACTACAGAGGTCGGTGTAGTGCTAAACGACCTCAACCGGGAACTTACGCGGCACAACCTCTTCTTCCCTCCCGACCCTCAGAGTTTTATGGCAGCTACAATCGGCGGCTGCGTCTCTGAGAATGCCGGCGGACCTTATGCGGTCAAATATGGAGTTTTCAAACATTATATCTTGGGTATGACTGCAGTATTGCCCACAGGAGATATACTCAAACTGGGAGGTACTACCGTTAAGAACGTAACGGGCTACGACCTATCCCAATTACTTTGCGGTTCAGAGGGAACGCTGGCAGTAATAACACAGGTTACGCTGCACCTCTTGCCACTTCCGCCCGCACGGCAAACAGTTCTGGCAGTCTTCGACAAGATGGTAACTGCAGGAAAGGCAGTACACCGGATATTGGCCGAAGGTATAATACCCGCCAAAATCGAGCTTATAGACAATTGGATCATACGCCGGATTGAAGAATTTTCGCCCATGGGACTTCCTCTGGAGGCTGCGACCATTCTCCTGTTCGAGATAGACGGAATTCCGGAAGCCGTGGACAGAGAGACCGAAGAGGTCATCAATCTCTGCCAGGAGGAAGGAGCCACGGAGGCAAGAGCCGCTCGTGACGCCAAGGAAGCGGAAAACTTCTGGACGGCACGCCGGGCTGGCTTCTCTGCCATTTTCGGCAACGCCCCCACGGCGTTTCCCGAGGATGTCACCGTTCCGCCCAGCCGGCTCCCTGAGCTGATAGATAGGGTAGAAAAAATTGCCAAGAAATACGACGTCACTATCGTAACTCTGGGGCATGCCGGTGATGGCAATCTTCACCCCTGCGTCCTCACGGACGAAAAAGATGCTGAACACCTGGCTCGGGCTGAAGAAGCCATTCACGATATCTTCTCCGCCGCGCTGGAGCTGGGCGGAGCTATTTCGGGTGAACACGGCATCGGCTTGGGGAAAAAGCCATTCCTGAAAAAGGCGATGTCTCCTGAAGCCATCAGCATTTTGCGAGGCATAAAAAAGGCCTTCGACCCCAAGGGAATACTCAATCCGGGCAAAATTTGGGAGGAGGCATGAGCCAGGTTGTGTCTGTAGACGATGCCAGCCGATGCATGAAATGCGGCTTCTGTATGTCCTCATGCCCGGTTTATACCGTCGACCATATTGAAAGCCATGTAGCCCGGGGCAGAAATGTGCTTATCCGGTGGGCCGGTGAAAACAGCATTCCCACAGATGGCGACTTTGGCGAGCGCCTATCTTACTGCCTTTTATGCGGCCGGTGTGAAGCCGTCTGTCCTGCCAACGTCCCCTCGGCAGCTATCACCGTCGCCGCCCGAACCAACTGGGTGAGCAAAAAGGGCTTAAACTGGCTGCAACGACTTATCTACCGTGGCATACTAAAACAGCGCCCTCTCATGGCTAATCTACTCGACTTAGCAGCGCGGATACCGGGAGTCTCGGTAAAGGACGGGAAACCACTCCGCCACCTGGCGGATTCAGTCTCGATATTCACCAGAGGGCTGTCCATACCCAAGCTGTCACGCCCTTTCCTATCCGACCGGCTTCCATCACGCATAAATCCACCGAAAGGTGTTAAGGTCCGCGGGCAAGTAGCATTCTTCCCCGGCTGTGCCTTCGAGTTCTTCTTCGCCGATGTAGGCGAAAGAACAGCTTTAGCCCTGGCAGAAGCAGGATATGAGGTAGTGTACCCGCGGGATTTGACCTGCTGCGGACTCGCTGTACGTAGCGCGGGCGACCTTGCCACCGCCCAACTGATGGCTCGGCACAATATTGAAATACTGTCTAAGTTCGACCATGTAGTCACAGGCTGCGCCACCTGCAGCTCTGCGCTGAAAGACTATGGCAAGTGGTTTCCGGAAGGCGATGCGTGGCAGCTACAAGCCAGCAACCTGGCAAGCAAGGTGAGCGATTTCTCGGAGTTCCTGGCTAAAGAGGGTTTCCAACCCCACCCTACCGAGCCCGTAACTGTTACTTATCATGACCCCTGCCACTTGAAGTGGCATCAGGGGATAAAAGATGAGCCCCGTCGGTTATTGGATTCCATAGAGGGGATAAAATACATAGAAATGGAGGGGGCTGATGAATGCTGCGGGCTAGGCGGTGCCTTCGGTATTGCTCATCGGGATATCAGCCTGGCTATACAGGCAAAGAAGATGGAGTCCATCAAAAAAACAGGCGCCAAAATTGTGGTCACCTCCTGCCCGGGATGTATAATACAACTCAGGGACGGTGCCCAGCGGCACGGCTTGCCCATCGAGGTAATGCATATCAGCCAGCTAATTCGCGGGCAAACAGAGCAGCACCGTAAGCCCCCGTCAGTTGGGGATGGGGAGGAACAATCACCTCACCCGAAATCCGCGCCTTAAAAATATCCGCGACTATAGGGAAATACTCCACCACACCACCCGATAGAAGCACAGTGTCAGTGATGGGAATCATCTCCATTACCCGGTCCACCACCGATTCAAATACCCCCCTGACCAATTCCTCGGGCGAGACGCCTGTCCTGATAAGTGACAGTATCTCAGTAGAGGCAAATACCGTACAGTAACTCCCAATCTTAACCCGCTTCTCCGCCTTCCTGGCCATGCCATCCAACTTCTCGAGAGGTATAGCTATCCTGCCAGCAATCTCCTCAATGAAGGTACCGGTACCGGCAGCGCACTTTCGGTTCATCTTAAAGTCAACCCTGCGGCCCTGGTCATCTAGCTTGATTACCTTGTTATCCTGACCGCCGATATCCACCACCGTCAGTGCCCGGGGAACATAGTGGAAGCCTCCCCTGCCATGACAGGCAATCTCTGTCTTAGCCTCGGTAGCGAAGCTAACGCTGTGCCTGCCGTATCCCGTAGAAACGATGGGCATACCATCTGATTTTTTACCCCCCAGGGCGATATCAAGTGCCTCCCTGGCAGCGCTTTCATAGTCAACGCCGGAACGGCGCACATGGCTTCCCACGATGTTGTCTTCCTCATCGATAACCACTGCCTTAGTGGTACAGCTGCCGACGTCGATACCCGCATATATTTTCACAGTGACTCCTCTATTCAATCAATGAAAATTCAACACCAATTATATAGTGAACAATTTTTTCTTGCCAGCCTCGGACTGAGAACGCGCCAGCATGAGCTTAGCCAGATTATACATGACCTCAAAGGTCTGGATATCGGTGAGGCTGTTCACCCATTGAGCCTTTTCCAGAGCTATCTTCTCCGGGTCCTCTCCCTTGCTCACCCTTTCCACCATCTCCAGATGATAGGATTCCGTAGCCTTGATGGCTTTTTGTAAATAGTCTTTAAGCCATCCATCAACCACTGTGTTGTGGCTTAAAGCACCCCTCCGGGCGGACAGGGCAGAAAGCTTCCGGATGCTGTTGCAGTAAGCCTCGAGGGAGTCGAAGTAATTAGGCCAGAAAACGCCTTTTTCGGGGACATAAAAACCGGTGGCATCGCCTATGGCAAGTGTTCCCTCTTTTTCCTCGTATAAGGACATATGGCACGGAGAATGACCTGGAGTATGATAGGCAGTCCATACGATTCCCGAGCCGAGCTCCAGCCTGTCTCCTTCTTCGAGGACCTTGTCCACCTCGAAGTGATAATGCTCAAGCTCAGGTGGCATTTCCGCAATCTCACCCTTGTTAATCATAATCTCAGATATGGTGCGGTCATTCTCGCGAAACTCTTTTATCATCCTTTGACTCTTCAATAGCTTGGCAGCTAAGGAGCTGGCTGCAATCTTCAAATGAGGCCATAACCGCTTCAGGTGTGGCACTGCACCTATATGGTCAGGGTGGGTATGCGTCAGGGCTACGTATTTGATACGCTCCGGCTTAATGCCCAATTCCTTGATTTGCTCCACAATCATGGCGAAGGTAGCTCCGGTGCCGCCTTCGATGAGCATGGCATTATCTCCCAAGGAAAGATAAACGGGAAAAGCAGGCGTACCCAATTGATAGAAATTCCGCGTGATAGTGATGGGTTCATGTCGTTTCTTGCTCATTTTATTTCCTTTCTCCTTTACGAAATCTACTGCAACAAAAAAGCCTCCCGCCTGGGGGAGGCTTTTGTTTCGGCTTACTTTTTTCCCTGTTTTTCTCGTTTAGGTCAATGCCCTCCCAGGCTCACCGGCAGGCGTGCTAAAGAAAAAGAAGAAGAAGTTAAAGCTGCGAACCTGAGTATGCATTCCTAAACTCACAAAGTAAAATGATAGCATAAGCAGTGAGGCCTGTCAACATTTTGTCGGCTTTTCTCGAATAAAAGCCCTGCCTAACACAGCTTGAACTTCTTAGCCACTTTCCTGAAACCGGGGAGCGAACCTTTCAAGGTCTTGTCATCGACACAGTATGAGATACGGAAATAGCCCGGCGCGCCGAAGCCTCGACCGGGCACAACCAGCACATTCCGTTGCCTCAACTCGTCAACAAAAGCGACCTCATCCTTCAGCGGCGACTTGGGGAACATGTAGAAAGCCCCCTGCGGCTTTACTATCGAATAGCCCATTTTGACAAGGTTAGAGTATAAAAAATCCCTCTTCTTCTGATAGTCGGCTATCGAGACAGTGACATGCTGCAGGTTCTTCACTAAATGCTGCATCAAAGCCGGTGCGTTGACGAATCCCAAAATCCGGTTACAGAAAACAAAACCGCTCACCAGTTCGTCATGCTGGCTACAATCCGGATGTATGGCAATATAGCCGATACGCTCACCGGGAAGCGCCAGGTCTTTGGAATGAGAAGCCACCACTATGCTGTGGCGATAATGATGGAAAACAGGAGGGTACGGCAATCCGTCGTATATAATTTTGCGATATGCCTCGTCGCTTATCAGAAAAATCTGCGTCCCGTATTGCGTCCCTTTCCTGCGCAGCAGCTCTCCCAGCTGCCTCACAAAGTTCTGACTGTAGACAACGCCTGTTGGGTTATTGGGTGAATTGATAATTACAGCCTTTGTTTTAACCGTAATGGCATCTTCAAGAACATCGAGCTTCGGTACGAATTGTTCATTTGAAGGCAAAACTCTCATAACCCCGCCATGATTGTCAATATAGTTGCCGAACTCCCAGAAGTAAGGAGCGAATATAATTACCTCGTCTCCGGGATTCAATATCGTCTTCAGTACCACATTCAAACCGCCGGCAGCGCCGCAGGTCATGACAATATCGTTACCGCAGAACTTAATGCCGGTCTCGTGTGAGAGCTGTACTGCCACGGCAGCCCTTGTATCCGCATAGCCGGCGTTTTCCATGTAGCCGTGCATTCCCGGCACAGGTTTTCTTATCAGCTTCTTCAATTCCTGATTAAACTCGGGCGGCGGCTCCATGACCGGATTGCCTATAGAAAGGTCGAAGACATTCTTCGCGCCGTAGCGCTTCTTGAGGTCGATGCCCTCTTCAAACACCCTACGTATCCACGACCCCTCCTTCATGCGTCTGCTGACATTATCCGATATCGGCACTCGATATCTCCTCCCTGATCTCTCTAACTAACTGCAATTTATTATATCTTGAGCAATGCGTAGTATTTTATACCAGCATATAGCCAAACGCTTTTTTGCTAATGATTCGAGATGGCTTGGCAGGTTCGGGTTCCACTCTAACACGCAGCCTATGAATCAGCTGGTCGATTGTGGCATCAGATATAGCCGAACGGTCCTTGCTTTCGGGCCACACTGCTTCGATTATCTCGTCTCGCGAGCATACATTTCCGGCATTCTTGTAAAGAAACAGCAGCAGCTCATACTCTTTCCTGGACAGCTCCTTCTCCTCGCCGTCTATTTTCACTTCCTTCTTCCCCTCGTCGACCTTCAGCCAGGCCACCCTGGCAGCTTCCCCATGCTTACCGGCCGGTGACCGTTTCTTGTGGATTATATTGGTGCCTTCCAACTCCTTGAACACCAGTACAGTATGTGCCGAAGTGCCTTCCACCCCGAGTCCGATCTTGCTGTTGTGCTTGAGTTCATATAAATTGCCGGCAATTATCCTGTCATCATTCAGCATGGTGCCGTTGGTGCTGCCCAGGTCCTTCACCCAATACCTGTCATCCTGCAGCAGTATTTCCAAGTGCCGCCTGGAAATAACATCACCGTTCAATTCGATATCGGGTTTGTGCTGCGAACTGAGGCGACCTACTACTGAGACCGGTTTATTCAAAGTGAATGTTTTGCCGATATCTTCGGCATCACCACTCTTTACAATTATGAAAGCCAAGCGTAATCTCCAGGCACGCAGGTTCTATGGCGCGCAATGCAGTATAATATACCGCTACGGATACTATAGAAATGAGATTT
>Ga0299915_10001463_pt1 | contig 17531 bp, 16 predicted proteins | sample RVTome_13_FD_200263 | JGI IMG/M metagenome (GOLD analysis project Ga0299915, IMG submission 200263) | Soil microbial communities from uranium-contaminated site in the Upper Colorado River Basin, Wyoming, United States - RVT92D227 (version 2) ... | reverse complement strand
GCCGTATTGGAAATCGGATCTTCTTCCAAGGCGGGACAGCTTTCAATAAAGGCGTAGTCGCCGCCTTTGAGGAGGTCCTGGATAAGGAGATCATCGTCCCTGAGAACCACGATGTAACAGGAGCCATTGGGGTGGCTATTTTGGCTATGGAAGAGCGGACATGGGATCGATCGGGTTTTAAAGGGTTTGACCTGAGTCAGCGCCGTTATGAGCAGACCTCTTTCGAATGTAAAGGTTGTCCCAATCTCTGCCTCATTCGAAAAGTGAGCGTCGAAGGAGAGAAGCCTCTTTTTTATGGAAGTCGATGTGAGAAGTATGATGTGATTAAACGGACGAAGGGCTCGGCCATACCAGATCTCTTTGAAGAGAGAGAGAAGATGCTATTCGCTCCCTATGAAGGGGAGGAGAAACTTCCATCCAATGCCCCGGAAATCGGAATTCCCAGGATTCTCTATTTCCACGAGATGTTTCCTTACTGGAAGGCATTCTTCACGGAGTTAGGTTATCGAGTGATTCTTTCTGATGTCACGAACAAAGAGCTGATCCGAAAAGGGGTGGAGAATGTGGTTGCCGAAACCTGCTTCCCCATCAAAGTGAGTCACGGCCATGTTCTCAACTTATTAGAGAAAGGGGTGAAACAGATCTTCCTGCCGAGCATTGTCAACCTCAAAGCCTCCCATCTAGAGATCCCTAATAGTGCGGCATGCCCTTATGCTCAATCCTTTCCTTATGCTGTCCCCTCATCCATTGACTTTAAAAGGATCAATGTGAAAATACTTCAGCCTATTTTACACTTCGGCTTTGGAAGGGAGCATCTGGAAAAGGAGTTGGTCGCGTTTGGGAAGTCACTTAGTCGAAGGTCGAAACGTGTAAAGAAGGCTTTTGGGAAGGCAGAGAGATTTCAAGCCTTGTTCTATCAATCTTTGCTCAATCGTGGGAAAGAGGTTTTGGATCAGGTGGGCGCCAATGAAAAAATCATGGTGATCATAGGCAGGCCTTACAACTCCTGTGATTCCGGAGTGAATCTTGAGATTCCTAAAAAATTGCGCGATTTAGGAGTGCTCCCTATCCCTATGGACTTCCTCCCTTTGGAGTCCGTCGCACCTTCTAAAGAAATTCAGGAGATGTATTGGCGATATGGACAGAGGATATTGGCCGCTGGAATGATTATTAAGGAAGATCCCAGGCTTTATGGGGTCTATATCACCAATTTTGGTTGTGGTCCGGATTCATTCATCAGCCATTTCTTCAGGGATTTATCTAAAGGAAAGCCTTATCTCCAATTGGAAATTGATGAGCACAGCGCGGATGCAGGGGCAATCACACGATGCGAAGCCTTCTTAGACAGCCTGAAAAATGTCAAGGCGAAACAAGTTACTTCTTTAAAGAGAGAGAGGGCGAAGACTGACCGAACAAAAAAGATTTATATTCCCTATATGTGCGACCACTCCTTTCCCGTAGCAGCCGCTTTTAAAGCCTGCGGGGTGGAGGCCGAGGTCTTCCCGGAATCGGATGAAGAGACTCTCTATTGGGGGAGAAAACTTACCTCCGGCAAAGAATGTTATCCTTGCATCCTGACCACAGGCGATATGGTCAAGCTGGTGAAGGATCCTCATTTCGATCATTCACATGCCGCCTTCTTCATGCCTTCTGGTAACGGACCTTGCCGGTTTGGACAATATCATCGTTTCCATCGCCTTGTCCTGGATGATTTAGGATTTCAACATGTCCCCATTTACTCCCCCAATCAGGATGAGACCCTTTACAGCGATCTGGGAATCATGGGTTCTCAATTCACCCGGTTAGGATGGCAGGGAATTGTTGCGGTGGACCTTTTGATGAAAAAGCTTTTGGAGACTCGACCCTATGAGAAGGAGAAGGGAAAAACGGATCAGGTCTATCAGAAGTCTTTAGAAAGAGTCTGTGAGGTGATCCTCAAGGGAGAAAATCTGGAAGAAGTTCTTCAAAAAAGCATTGAAGATTTCAACAGCGTCGAAGTGGATGGACTTGGAACGAAACCTCTCATCGGAATTGTCGGAGAGATCTTTGTCCGGCTTAATCGTTTTGCCAATGAGGATGTGATCCGGAAGATCGAACAGTTTGGAGGAGAGGCATGGATTGCACCTCTGACTGAATGGATTCTCTATATCAACACCATCGCCAAGAAGAGGAGTCTTAAGAACAAATCATTTACCAATCTTTTGAAAGTTTTTCTTACGGACTACTATCAGAAGAAGGATGAACACCATTTAGAAAAGATATTTAAAGGCCAACTCAAAAACTTTGGCGAACCGAAAACCCGGTCCATTTTTAAAAGAGCTAAACCCTACCTGGATTCCTCCTTCGAAGGAGAAGCCATTCTCTCCGTTGGAAAAACAATTGATTTTGCTAAGAGGGGCGCCAGCGGAATCGTTAACATCATGCCATTCACCTGTATGCCTGGGACAATTGTCAGCACCTTACTTAAACGATATCAAGAGGAGAATAATAACATTCCTATCCTTAATATGGCCTATGATGGGCAGGAGCAGACCAACACATTGACCCGCCTCGAAGCCTTCATGTACCAAACCAAAGAGTTTCAAAACAGAAAGAACAATAGAGCATAACCTATTGAAATTAAAAAGAAATAAATTTTTTTTGGACTTTGTTAAAAAAATCACATTTTTTTATTGACTTCTTTTTAAAGGAAGTGATATAAAGTGAATCAACTTAGCTACTATGAAGCTACTATAAAATCTTAAAAGATGAAGTGGTTTCAGTTTCTACTCATCCCTTTTTTACTTTTGAGCTTTCCTCTATTTCAGATAGATCAGGCCATTGATATTGATTGGCTGGTTTGCGAAAACTCCCTCGTTATAAAATCAGAATGGAGCGATCCCTGCGGAGGGGAATTTAAATTTGCGAACTTATGGTTCGGTTGTAAACCTCTTTTTTCTTTTTTCAATCAAATTTCTTTTTTCAATCAAATTAAATTTTTCTTTCAATTGAAGAACCCTTTATCTTTTTTACTTTCCTATTTTCAGGGAACTTCCCCTTTCTGGAGGCCCCCTCCCGCGTCGTTAATCTATTTGTTCATTCTTTAATCTTTAAAAAGTGAGGTCATCCTTTTTAAGTCATGACCTCCATATGTTATTAGGAGGTATCTCATATGGATAATTGGACATTTGGAATTACGATGATCATTGTTGGAATGGGTGGAACACTCTTAACCCTTTGGATATTGAGTCTCATCATGGGTGTTTTGAAAAAGGCCTTTCCTTATAAAAAGGAGGAATAAGGGAAGTTGGCTAAAAAGGAGGGATAAAACATGTTAGATGCGATTTTAGGTGGATTGAATGGACTCATTGCAGGATTTACCAACCTCCATTGGTCAAATCCAATTATGATAGCCGTCGGACTTCTTCTTCTCTACCTAGGGATCAAAAAAGGCTTTGAACCCTTACTGCTCGTTCCCATTGGATTTGGGGCGATTTTAGTCAATATCCCATTAACGGGGTTAATGGATAAAGAAGGATTTCTGAGGATTATTTATGAAGCAGGTGTTCTGACCGAGTTATTCCCGCTTCTTATTTTTGTGGGTATCGGTGCCATGACTGATTTCGGCCCTCTTTTAGAGAACCCAAAGATATTCCTCCTCGGAGCGGCAGGACAATTTGGAATTTTTCTAACCTTAGCCTTAGCATTGGCTTTAGGTTTTACAAAATTGGAAGCTGTTTCCATTGGGATCATCGGTGCCTGTGACGGACCGACTGCGATTTATGTGACTTCAAAATACGCTCCTCATCTTTTGGGTGCAGTTTCAGTGGCTGCTTATTCCTATATGTCTCTCGTTCCTGTTTTCCAGCCTCCGATTATGAGACTTCTCACCTCTAAGAAAGAGAGGATGATCAATATGGGAATGGTTAAAAAGTCGGTTTCAAAGACCACCAAGATCGTTTTTCCCTTGGTTGTTACAGTCATTGGAGGCCTGATTGCACCCAGAGGGTTGCCCCTTTTAGGGACGATTATGCTGGGTAATCTCATGAAAGAGTGTGGAGTGGTGAGTCGGCTGACCAAGGCTTCTGAAAATGAGATTGCCAACATTGTCACCCTCCTCTTAGGGATTTCCATTGGAGCCACAATGGATGGCAGGGTGTTTATAACGCCGCAGACGTTGATCATCCTGGGGCTGGGATTTCTGGCTATCTGCCTCGATACAGCCTGTGGCGTTCTCTTTGGAAAAGTGATGAGTATTTTATCGGGCGGCAAGGTCAATCCTCTCATCGGAGCAGCCGGAATTTCAGCCTATCCGATGTCAGCAAGAGTGGTTCAAAAGGAAGGCCAAAAATATAATCCCAAGAATTATCTCTTGATGCATGCCATGGGAGCCAACACGGGTGGTCAGGTCGGTTCCGTAATGGCCGCAGCAGTCATGCTCTCGATTCTGAAAGGCATGGGGATTATTTAATGGAGAAAGATAGAGGATGTTGGAGGTAGCTCAACATGGAATTGCTTCAGATCATTGCAAGTGTCATTTTCCTTGGCAGCATTGTCCTGGTAATTACCGGATGGATCGATAGCGTCATCGCGGCCATGCTGGGAATCATCATCATGATTCTCTTTGGGGTCATGACCGAGATCCAAGCCTTTCAATTTGTTGACTGGAATGTGATTCTAATCCTTCTCAGCATATGGATCATCTCCGGCTATTTTGGAAAGTCCGGTGTACCGGATTTTCTGGCCTCTATTGTTTTGAGAATGTCAAAAGGTAACGTGGCCATCTTTATAACCGCGGTCGGGATGCTTGCAGGTTTTATCTCCATGTTGATCGACAATGTCGTCGTTGTCTTGATGTTTGCACCGGTGATATTTCATGCCTGCAGACGATTCAATTTCGCTTCGTTCGGTCCTGTATTATTTGTTGGTCTTTGTGCCAACTTTATGGGAACAGCCATGCTTCTCGGTGATCTTCCCCCCCAAATGCTCCATAGTGTCTCAGGCATTGAATTCGGAGGCTTTCTTTGGCATTCGGGCAGACCTTCTTCTTTCTTCATTCTCTTAATTTCCTATGTCATTACAGTTGCCTTCTTCTACTGGAAATTTTCGAAAACGTACCGTGGAGTAACGATGGATCTCTCCACCATGGAGGAAGAAAAACCCCTTGACCACATTAAGGACAAGCCTTTCGCGATCATCGTCTGCCTGGTTTTTCTCCTCACAATTCTTGCAATGGCTTTCCGGCCAATTTTTGGCTACCCCCTCGGATTTATTGCACTTTGGGGGGCCATCTTTTTAATCCTGTTTTTTGAGATTTTTAAAAAATCCTTTACCTTAGAAATGCCCAATGTGGAGCAGGTCCTCTCTGAACTTGACTGGAGGGCCATCTTTTTCTATGTCTCGCTCTTCGCATTAGTAGGGGGGGTGGAACATTCAGGAGTAATCAAGCTCATCGCAAGCTGGATTACTCCTCTTATACAAAAAAGTCTCATAGCGGGCAGTTCCTTGCTCTTCTGGGTAACCGCACCTATCGTTGGCATCGTGGAACACGATGCCTATATTTTGACAATGCTTTATGTGGTCAGGGATCTTGGCACCATGCAGGGCATCAATCCGTGGCCTCTTTATTGGTGTCTCTTATGGGCAGGCACCTTGGGAAGCAACCTTACCATTGCGGGGGCTCCTGCCTTATTTGTGGCGAAGAACATGGGTGAAAAAGAGGATCAGAGAAAAGTAGGCCTAAAAGAATTCCTCAGTTTCACTCTTCCTTATGTCATCATTTCACTTATTTTCTGTTATATCCCTGCAATGCTCATTTGGGTCTTTCCTTTCGCAAAATAGAAGAAAATGGGAGAGGTCTTATGGCAATCTTAACAATAGCTCGAAAGTATGGAAGCGGTGGAAGAGAGATTGGAAAGGCCATCGCTGAACAATTGAACTATGACTATATCGATCGAGGAAGAATCCTCGATGACATGAGGACTGAGGGTAAACAATGGGAAGAACGAGCAAAATATTTTGATGAAAATTACCCCAATCTTTGGGAAAGGTATGACTGGTCTTTTCGAGGTTTTGTAGCACTGAACCAAAGCTATTTTCTTAATTATGCATTAAGAGATAAAGCCGTTATCATGGGAAGAGGAGGAAATTTCCTTCTAAAAGGCATTCCTTTTGTACTCAGGGTTCGTGTCATCGCTCCGATTGAAAAAAGAATAGAAAAGGTCATGGAAAAAGAAGGAGTAAATAGCGAAAATGCGCGCTGGTTAATTGAGAAGGCAGACAATGAAATGGCAAATGCCATCTACTTAATTTATGGGAGAGATTGGGATAATCCGGGAGAGTATGAGATGGTTTTTAATACAGGGATTCAATCGACCGATGAAATAATAGCGACCATTAAAAATGCGCTTTTTGAAAAAGAGAAGCTAAATAAAGAAAAAGCGAGAATTATTCTCCAATTGAGGGCACTGGCGTTAAAGATTAAAGCAGAAATATCGACTAACTCTCGATATTCTATTTCAGTATTAGATGTTGATCCCAAAGAAGAAGGGATGATTGAAAAGGGGATTATCATCCGAGGGATTGTCCATAATCAAGATGACATAAAAGAGATTGAAGAATCAGCTAAGAGATTGGCTGGAGATATACCCATCGAGTGTGAGCTCCAATATCGATGGTACTCCCGGTTAGGGCCCTGGAAGTTTAAATAGTCCAAAGGATATTCGAATCTGGGTCTAACATACCTGACCTTCCTTTTATACAATGACATTGTAATTTTCATTTGACTTCTTTTTCAAATCCATTAAAATCTCTTCAAATCAACTTCAGATCTCACAAGATAGGACTTTGAGGTCACAAAATCAGGATGAATCCACAATAAAAAGGAAGAGAATATGATTACGATATTTTGGGTTACCCTTTTATTAATTGCAGTAACGATAGGGCTCTCTTTGTACAGAGCAGTGGCTGGGCCCGGCGTGTTTAATCGGATGGCGGCAGTGAATATCATTGGAACCAAAACGATCGCCTTCCTCGTCGTCATGGGATATTATTTCGAAAGACCCTATTTTTTCGATATTGCCCTGCTCTACGCAATGGTTAACTTTATCGGCACTCTAATATTTGCAAAGTATCTCGAAAGAGGTGAATTATGTTAATAGTGCATATTGCCGTGACAATGCTCCTGGGGGCCGGGATCTTTTTTACCTTGGTTGGGTCCATCGGATTACTTAGATTTCCTGATTTCTATACTCGTCTGCATGCGACAGGCAAGTGTGACACGCTCGGGGGAGGACTCATTATCCTGGGTGCGCTGATTTATCATTTCTTCGCGTATCCTGAAACGCCCCTTGTGCCTGCAAAGCTCGCTTTCCTTATATTTTTTATCTTCATAGCCAATCCAACGGCAACCCATGCCCTCATGAAAGCAGCGTTCAAAACAGGATTGAAACCTTGGCGTTTGGGGGAGGAGAGGAGATGAAGTTGAAAGAGAAAAGGTTCGGGATTCTCCTCACCTTTTGCATTATGGCCGTTTTCTGGATACTTCTGTCAGGAATTTTCCATGCCTTCTGTCTTATATCTGGACTGATCTGCTGCGCCATTGTGAGCCTCATCTCCCATGACCTCCTCGTAAAGGGTGAAAGCGAGAAAAAGCTCCTGAAATCGTTACGGCTTCTCCTCTATATTCCCTGGGAACTGTGGCAGATTGTCTTGGCCAATATCGATGTTGCCTACAGGGTGTTGCATCCCAGAATGCCTATCGATCCCCTTATCATCGAATTTGAGACGACTCTTCGAAAGGATTTTTCCCTCGCCACTCTGGCCAATTCGATCACCTTAACTCCTGGGACAATCACAATTTTGGTTGAACCCGAGAGGGGGAAGTTCTGGGTTCATGCCATCGCGAAGGAGTCTGCGGATGCTCTTCTTGTTGATCAGACAATGCAAAGAAAAGTGGCTCATGTGTTCATGGAGACGCAAGAAGAAACGGAGACCCAGGAGGCATTTGAATGATCCTATCCATTGATCTCATTCTGTTATTCTTTGTTGTGGTCATTGCCATAGCGGCCATCACCCTCAGAGACCTGTTGAGTGCGGTCATTCTTTTGGGTGCCTATAGCTTTCTCATGGCCCTCATCTGGGTCGAATTGCAGTCCGTTGATGTGGGCTTCACCGAGGCCGCTGTCGGTGCGGGAGCAACCACGGCATTCCTGATTGCGGCCATTTCCAGAACAACGAGGTGGGAGAAGAAATGAAATCATTAAGGGCAATTGCCCTCATCTTGATCATTTTTCTGTGCGCCCTTTTTATCTATGTGGCGGAGGACATTCCCGTCTTCGGTGACCCTGAGGCCCCTCCTATCAAATCTGTTAAGCTGTTCACCATGGAAACGGATCAAGTCGTGTCGCTCCTGGACCAGGACATTGTCCCGGAGAAATTATCCAGAGAATTGGTGAAGCGAGGGTTTCCACCTCCCTCTCACATCGAGAAAATTCCTGGCATTGACGGAGAATGGAATGCCTTCATCATAAAAGAAGAGCCTTATTACGCCAATGAGGAAAAGTATTATTGGATAAAGAAAGAAAGGGAGAACGTGGAGGTGTCCCGGTATGCCTTTGTGGTCCGGTGGATTGAAAAGGGGTTAAAAGAGACCGCCGTTCCAAACATGGTCACTTATGGTCTGGCCGATTACCGGGGGTATGATACCTTAGGAGAGACAGCCGTCATCTTTACCGCGGGAGTGTCAGTGATCCTGTTGTTGAGGAGGCGAAGCAGATTATGAAAGAAGGGAAGCAAGAAAGAAATATCGTCGTCGAGACGGTAGCCCGTGTCATGATCCCTTTCATCCAGCTCTTTGCTCTGTACGTGATTATTCATGGAGCCTCAGGGCCTGGGGGAGGGTTTCAAGGAGGTGTCGTCTTCGCCTCGGCATTCATTCTGCATGTCATTACCTTCAATCTCGCCGGTGGCAGAGCAAGATTTCCAGAATCGGTCAATACCGTATTTAGTTCATTAGGATTATACGTTTACGGTGGTATCGGGCTTTTGGCGATAATCTTCAGCTTGGGGGCTGCTCAGTATCTCAACTATGGGTTCATTTCTTTTACCTCCCATTTTGAAGAGAACAGAGCCCTCGGCATGGACTTTGTCGAAATGGGCATCGGGATTACCGTAATGGCCATCATTGCCTCCATCTTTTTCGATCTCGCACAGAAGGAGAGGAATGGAAAAGAGGAGGAAAGAGAGTGATGAAGAGAGTTCGGAGTTTGGAGTTGGGAGTTTTGAGTTCAAGAAGCCAGGATTATAATTCAGAAATCAGGGTTGCCGGACACGAGACACGGACACGGAACATGAAGCGTGGGCATGACAAGAGAGGATAGGATCATGGAATGGTTCATCGCAAAAATCTTCGCAAAATATAACTACTGGGTCTTCATCATCCTCATGATGATCGGTTTTTATGGGATTGTCGCCAAGGATAATCTCATCAAGAAGATTATCGGCTTGAACATATTTCAAACGGCGATCTTTTTATTTTTCATCTCCCTTGGAGCAGTCAAGGGTGGAACTGCCCCAATTGTGGATGAGGAGATCATACGAAAGGGATATATCTATGCGAATCCGCTGCCCCATGTCCTTATCCTAACGGCGATTGTTGTATCTGTTGCGACTACTGCGGTGGCTCTTTCCCTGGTGATCCGGATGCATCAAGAATATGGAACTATCGAAGAAAGCGAAATTATCGAAAAGTCAAGCGACGAGGGAATGACTCGGGCACAAGGATGATCATGTCGAGTGTCGTTGAACACTTCCCTGTATTGGTTGTCGTTGCCTCCCTGCTGTCCGCCATCACCATCTTTATCGCCGGCTGGATCAACAGGAAAACGGCCTGCTATATCTCCGTAGCCACCGTCCTCGGTCAATTCATTGCGTCTCTCTTCATCTTGAATCATGTCATGACCATAGGCCCCATCCATTACCGATTGGGAGGATGGTCCCCCCCCTGGGGAATCGAATATGTGATGGATGCACTTAATGCTTATGTCTTGGTCGTCCTTCTCTTCCTTGGCTTCGTCTGTGTCATCTATTCCAAGAGAAACATCGAGCATGAACTGCCTCAGAAAGTGGTTACCTTTTACACGATTTACCAACTCCTTATTACTGGACTATGCGGCATCACCGTCACAGGCGATATTTTCAACATGTACGTTTTCATAGAGATCACCTGTCTGTCCGCCTATGCTTTGATCGCCTCAAGGGGAAAGATTGCGCTAAAGGCGAGTTTCACCTACCTCGTCTTGGGTTCAATTGGTGCCTGTTTCTTCTTGTTGGGGATAGGGTTTCTCTATTCTGTCACAGGTTCGCTCAACATCCATGATCTCTCGCTCCTCTTACCTCCGTTATATGGAAACAGAGTGGTGTTGGCAGCCTTTGTTTTCTTCATTGTGGGACTCAGCATCAAGATGGCCCTTTTCCCTCTTCACACCTGGTTACCCGATGCCCATGCCTTTGCCCCCTCCGAGATCAGTGCTATGCTTTCCGGGATTATCATCGAGGTCTCCACCTATGCCTTCATAAGGATCACGTTCTCGGTATTTACACTGAAGTTTATCACCATCTATTTTCCTATTATGTCGATCCTTTCCTGGTTAGCTGCAATAGCCATGATTTTTGGTTCTGTTCTTGCGATAGCTCAATATAATTTTAAGAGGATGCTTGCTTATTCAAGTGTGGCGAATATGGGGTATATTATGCTCGGTGTAGGGCTTTCCACTTCCACCAGTTTAGGATTAACTCCTGCATTGATGCATATACTCAACCATGCATTGATGAAGGCCTGCATGTTTTTAGCGGCAGGGGCTTTCATTTACAAAGCGGATTTGTGGGATATAAGAGATTTTCAGGGGTTAGGGAGAAAGATGCCCTATACCTGCATGGCCTTCCTTTTAGCTGCTCTTGCCATGATAGGACTGCCACCGAGCGTGGGATTCGTTACGAAATGGTATTTAATCATTGCTGCCCTGGAGGCAAAACAATTTATTTTTGTAGGAGTGATATTCATTAGCACCCTTCTTATGATATTTTATTTTTGGAGGGTGATAGAATATATGTATATAAGGGTGGGAGATGAGGGGAAAAAAGACATGAGAATAGACGAGATACCGAGAAGCATGCTTATTCCGGTAATGGTCTTTGCCTGCCTCTGTTTCATCATTGGGATAATCTGGCTCATCGAGATACCCTTACCCATATTGGACAAAGTTAATTTAATGTTTGGATTGGGAAAGGTTTCTTAATGACAGCAGAAATTGCCTGGTTATGTTTCCTTTTTCCTTTTGCCGGTGCCCTTTTATCCCCTGTCCTAAGTAGAGTCCATCCTAAACTCAGAGACTATGGAGCGGTGTTTTTCTCTTTCCTCGCAGCGTTAGTTAGCATCATGTTCATACCCTATTTATTTCATCCCTCGAAGTTGCCAATTGAAAGCGCTTTTATATGGCTTACCTCACCCATAGAATTGAACGTTGGTGTTTTGGTCGACCCTCTAAGCATCGTGATGGCGAACATCGTTGCTGTGATAAGTTTCATCATCATGGTATACTCCCTAGGTTATATGAAGGGAGACCCTTCCTTAACAAGATGGTGGATGTGGATGAATTTTTTCATTGGAAGTATGCTCCTTCTGGTTCTATCCAATAACTTACTGTTTATCTTTATCGGTTGGAAAATGGTAGGCCTCTGTAGCTATGGATTAATAGGTTTTTACTATAAGGACGAGAAGAAAAACTGGATCGGTGGCCCTCCCCCCACGAAATACTGCACACCTTCCCATGCAGGCTTAAAAGCCTTAATTGTAACGTCCGTTGGGGATGTCCTCCTGTTAGGCGGGATTCTTATCATCTATTCATATTCTGGAACCTTAAACCTCCTGAGGCTTTATGAGACTTCATCCCTATGGATACCTGAGATGGCAAACTCCCCTGGAATGATTTTACTGGCGAGTATTCTCCTTCTTGCAGGACCCCTCGGTAAGTCTGCACAGTTTCCCTTTCATGAGTGGCTTCCGGAAGCGATGGCAGGCCCTGGTCCGGTTTCAGCCTTGATCCATGCCGCAACAATGGTTAAAAGCGGAGTTTATCTGGTTGCCAGGTTCATACCCATTTTCTTCTATGGCTATTGGATAGCGGGATGCAGCGAAGCTTCTTATTTCTTTATTTTAACCGCTTGGGTAGGTGGATTCACAGCCTTTCTGGCAGCGACTCAAGGGATGGTCTCCTTAGAGCTTAAAAAAGCTCTGGCCTATTCTACCATTAGTCAGATCGGTTACATGATGCTTGCCTTAGGAATATCTGGATTCACGGCGTCGAGCTTGGTTGGAGGTTTTACCTCAGGAACATTTCACCTTGTAAGTCATGCTCTATTTAAGGCCTGTCTCTTCCTTTGCGCCGGTTCAGTCATTCACACGGCTCATTCGATCTATATGAACGATATGGGCTCCCTCAGGAAGTACATGCCTTTTACCTGGATTTTCATGTTTATTGCAGCCCTCTCTCTCATGGGGGTTCCCCCTCTGCAGGGTTTCTGGAGTAAAGATGCGATACTTATGTCGTCTCTTAAAGCTCATCATTACCCTTTATTCTTCCTCGCTTTAATTACCGTTGTCGTCACTTCATTCTATTCAATACGCTTTATAGGAATGGTTTTTTATGGAAAGGAGAGCAAAAACATAGAAAATTTAACCCAAAAAAGAGTGCCTCTCATCGAAGCCCACCATATCATGGTGGGGGCATGTGGTGTTTTATCCCTCCTTATTATTGTCCTTGGCATATTAGGTCTCTCCACTGAACATTTGTTAAAAGAAGGATTTGGGGTTTCTCTGAAAAAATTTCATCTACCCATTGAACATGACACAGGGTCTTCAATACTTCATTTATTCGTTCCTCTCCTCTCTGTCATTTCTGTAATGATAGGTATTGTGCCGGCCTATTTCCTTTACATATCGAGAAAAGTCGATCCTAAAGATATGTTAGAGAAATATGCGTTTACAAAGGTGGTTCATAAGTTTTTCTGGAACAGGTGGTACATAGATCGTTTCTATTACATGATTTTTGTGGATGGAATGACCAAGCTTTTTACTTCTATACCGAAGTATATTGAAAATCCACTGAATAAATTCTTTCATGAGATCATCCCCTCTGTTCCCGAGAGGCTCCATCGCAGTGAGGGGGTTATCTTTCCAGGTAAGTATGAACGAGAATGGGAAAGGGGAGTTCCCATAGAAGGACAAAAACCAGCAGCAGGAATCAACTTAGGTTTCGCATTGCTTATAGCCCTTTTCTTTATGGCTTTATTTTTAATAGTAATGTTTATGTGGGGATAGTTTATCAGTTCCTGACTTTAAAAAGGTCTTGAGGGAAAGGAATGATTAGAATCGTGGTGGAAGCCACAAGAGGATTGGTGATGATAAAATGATACCCCATATTCTTCTTCAAATTGTCATAGTGCCAATTATAGCCTCCCTATTCATCTTTTTAACTCGACCCAAAATGGGTGAAAAGGCAGGCTGGGTAGCCGCCATCACCCTTTTATATACGACCGTTCTTCTTTGCATAGCAGGTATCAGAGTTTACCAGGGTGAAATCATATATGAAGAGTATCCAATTGGACCAAAGGTGAGGTTCGATCTTTTAGCCGACGGCCTGAGCCTACCAGTCGCATTAATAATAAATCTGTGTTGTGTGGCCCTGGCATTTTACTCTATGCACTATGTAGAACACAGGATTGAGGCAATATATGGGAAAGTAGATAAAAGGACCTGGCTTATTTATTATACGAGGTTTTTCTTTTTGTTCCTCTTCTTCTCAACAGGTTTTATGGGTATTTCCTTTGCTACCAACCTTATCGTCATGTATTTTTTCATGGAAATATTAACTGTTATACCTCTCTATTTCATCATGGCTCAATTTGGTTATTCCGACTTTATGGAGCGGTTTAAAGTTGCTCTGATGTGTCTTTTTTGGGGGATTGCGGGAGCAACCTTCTTTCTCATTGGAATCCTTTTCGCATACACCAAGATCAGTAGCTTTGAAATTTCGATTTTACACATTCTCTCAGGAAACTCATCAACTATTTGGTTTATCTTATTTATCCTTGTGGGTCTATTTATCAAGCTGGCAATATTTCCATTTCACGTTTGGATGCCATGGGTTCACGCAGAGCATCCCACATGCATTGCTGGATTGCTCGCAGTTTATGCGAATATAGCGGCTTATGTGATGGTTAGAGTTCTCATATTACCCCTTTCTAATGATTTCAAAATGTTCAGTCTACCTATCATGATATTAGCACTATTTACTATGGTATATGGTTCTCTGCTTACATTGGCTCAAAATGACGTGAAACGATTCTGTGCATGCTCTACGATAAGTCAGATATCCTATTCTATCCTTGGATTAAGTGCACACACCCTCTGGAGTATTGAAGGAGGAATTTTGTTCTTTCTGAGTCACATTATGGGTAAAACCATCTTCTTCTCAACCGCTGGTATTTTGGTCTATATCACTGGGATCAGAGATATGAGAGAGATGGGTGGTCTTGCCTCTAAGATGCCAATTACGGCCATCCTTTGGATCATGGGTGCGATGACACTCTCCGCTTTTCCGCCTTTTATCAGTTTTCCATCAGAATGGATCATGTTTACCGGTATCTTCAAATTTGGAACAGAGGGTTCTTCTATCGCACTGTTCATTGCAATTATAGGGGTTTCCGCAATTGCATTGACGGTTACTTATACTTTCTGGTCTGTGAAGAGAATATTTTTTGGTCCTTTGAAGCCCAATCTATCAAATGATGAAATCAAAGACCCACCCTTGATGATGAGCATCCCTCTTCTATTTTTGGCTGTTGTATCAATCATCCTCGGGCTATATCCTAAACCCCTAATGGATCTTCTACATTCTGTGATTAAAGGAGTATTATGAGTGCCAGGTATGGAATAAGACTATCGTTTACATTGAAGAAGCTTTTGGATAAAAATAGATAAATCTTCAACTGTTGAGAGAAATGCTTCGCGGTGAACCAACCATCACGCTCGATACCAATTGGTTCTATCGCATGGCTGGGAAGTGGGTAATCTGGTTCTGCGAAAAACCTCTAATGGCCTTTGCAAACTTTGTTGATGAGAAGGTGATGGACCAGGCCCATTTCCTCATATGGTTTGGCAGGATTCCTGCCATCGCATGGTTTTGGTGAAGATCTGTAGTCAAGAGAATATTAACTTGGCCACCTCGGTTAATTATAACTTCAATGAACGGTGATGATACCTGAAGAAAAGGAGGAAGTAAGAATGTCAAATTTGCATCCCAAGACAATCTGGCATTTCATAGAATCAGTGCAGGTTTTAAAGGAACTGGACACGGATATCCATCACGGTTTAACCGAGGATGAGGTTAAAAATCGATTGGAAAAATATGGTTACAATGAATTAAAAAAAGAAGAGAAGATTTCACCCTTTACCCTTTTCATCAATCAGTTCAAAAATATCCTCATCATCATCCTTGTTATTGCCATTGTGCTTTCAGCCCTTGTTGGAGAAGTAGTCGATGCTGTGATTATTGCTGTCATTGTTGTCTTCTGCGCGGTTCTTGGGTTTATTCAGGAATATCGTGCAGAGCGGGCACTGGAGGCACTTAAGAAGATGCTTTCCCCAACGATTACCGCCTTAAGGGGAAGCAAAGAAGAAGAAGTTCTCTCAAAGGAACTCGTTCCCGGTGATATCTTGCTTCTCGAGGCAGGGGATAAGATACCTGCCGATGCGAGGTTGGTTGAAAACCATTCCTTGCGATGCGATGAAGCCCCCCTTACCGGAGAATCCGTTCCAGTAGGGAAAGATATAAAGGCATTATCAGAGGATGTGCGCGTCAGCGACAGAAGAAACATGGTCTTCACAGGCACAATCGTGACCTATGGCAGGGGTAAGGCAGTCGTTACGTCTACAGGAATGGCTACAGAGTTCGGTAAGATTGCTGAAGAAGTAACCGCTGTTAAGACCGAAAAAACTCCCCTTGAAAAAAGGACAGAAGAGATCGGTAAGTGGCTTGGTATTATCTCTCTCATTATATGTTTTCTCGTTGCAGGGATAAGTGTAGTCAGGGAATTGATTGGAGGAAAGATTGATTTTCCATTTATTGTCACCATGGTGATGTTTACTGTCGCCCTTGCCGTTGCAGCGGTCCCTGAGGCATTAGCAGCCATTGTCACTGGGGCTCTTGCCATTGGTATGCATCAGATGGCTAAAAGAAATGCCTTAGTTAGGAAAATGCCGGCAGTTGAAACACTCGGGTGCACGACTGTAATATGCTCAGATAAGACAGGGACACTGACGAAAGGTGAGATGACCGTAAGAAAGATATTTACAGGAAGTAAAACGATAGAAGTCACAGGTGTTGGCTACGAACCAAAGGGGGAGTTTAAAGGTTCTGCAGTGGACATCAAGAATAACAAATCCCTACAGATGCTTCTTCAGGGAGGACTCCTATGCAGTGATGCTATTTTAGAAGAAAAAGAGGGTAAGTGGTTTGTTAAGGGCGATCCTACTGAAGGTGCCTTGGTTGTCGCAGCAGTCAAGGCAGGAATGCATGAGACTGAGGTGAGGCTTGAAAATCCGCGTATAGAAGAGATCCCTTTTAGTTCCGAAAGAAAACGCATGAGCACCATTCATCAAATGCAGGACGGCAAAAGGATGGCGTTTATGAAAGGCGCTCCAGAGGTAGTCTTACAGAGATGTTCTCATATCTTAGCCGATGGTGGGATAAGGGAACTAAAAAAGACAGAGAGGGTTCAGATTTTAAAGGTGAATGAAGAAATGGCACTGGGGGCATTGAGGGTGCTCGGGTTCGCCTATCGAGATTGCCCCGATTCAATTGAATATGCAGAAGAACATCTTGAACGTGATCTGGTCTTTGTTGGTCTTGCAGGGATGATGGACCCACCAAGAGAGGAAGCCATTGAGGCGATAGAAGTATGTAAACAGGTTGGCATCAGGCCCATCATGATTACCGGAGACCATGGACTCACAGCCGTCGCCATCGCAAAGGAGATGGGTATCTATAAAGAAGGCGATAGGGTATTGATTGGTGAAGAGTTGGAGAAGATGTCTGAGGAGGATCTCGGAAAGATTGTTGATCAGGTGACTGTCTATGCCAGGGTATCGCCCATGGATAAGTTGAAGATCGTCAAGGCCTGGAAGCAAAGGGGTGAGGTTGTGGCCATGACGGGTGATGGTGTGAACGATGCTCCAGCCCTGAAACATGCTGATATTGGAGTGGCTATGGGCATCACCGGAACAGAAGTGACCAAAGAGGCAGCCGATATGGTTCTGAGGGATGACAACTTTGCCACCATTGTGAAGGCGATTGAACGTGGCAGATGGATCTACGACAATATAAAGAAATATCTTGCCTATCTTATTCAATGTAATGTCACAGAGGTAGTTGTTATTGGGGGAATCGTTTTAATAATGGGGCCGGAATTTTTACCTCTTCTCCCAGCCGCCA
>Ga0299915_10001462_pt1 | contig 17540 bp, 22 predicted proteins | sample RVTome_13_FD_200263 | JGI IMG/M metagenome (GOLD analysis project Ga0299915, IMG submission 200263) | Soil microbial communities from uranium-contaminated site in the Upper Colorado River Basin, Wyoming, United States - RVT92D227 (version 2) ... | reverse complement strand
CAGCCGCCTTATAGCTCTGATCGAGCAGCGTGTTTTCATACGTCGGCATCACCAGAAGCGGCATCAGGTACTCGAACATCGATCCGCCCCACGAAAGGAGAATCGGCTCTCCACCGGCGGTGGTGAGCAGGCGCCCCAGGGTAAACCAGCTCGCCTGCGGCAGTTGTCCCTGCGCAATCGCCACGAAACTGTACAGTCTCGCTTCCGAAGCAAGTAAATCGTAATAACTCGCGTCCCGCCGGCGTTCACCCACATTGTACCCGATGGTCAATAGATGGCGCTCCTTGTCGAACAGGAAGTCATATTCCATACGGGCGAGTTCGCTGGATTGCAATGCAAGCCGTTCGATAGCCGCGATTTTTACCCTGGCACGTTGGCCTGCCTCTGTGATAAGCCGTCGAAGCTCATCAAGCCACCCACTTTTTCCTTGCGTTGAGCCGGAGCTGATCTGATGCTCGAATGCCGGAAGCAACTCCTTCTCAAGGTTGGCCAACTGGCGCAGCGTCGGAATCTCGTCAATACCAGGAAAGTCGTCGAGCCTATCAGGAGAAGCCGGCAGCAATGTCCACGGAGCGAGAAACGTCAGCTCATGGAGGGCGGCCCGGCATTGATCGGCAAAGGCACGTGCCCACCACGCGGCCTGATTATCGGGGCCGGCGCCATCAGTATCGAGGGCATCGACACCGGCGACCACTTCCTCGGCGGACGTTGCCAGTTGATCAAGGCACAACCGCGCTGCCATAAGCGTAGTTGGTGGGGAATTATACGCGGACTCCAGATCTCTCTGAAGGTGAGCGAGCCCCGCAGGAGCGTATACTCCCGGAGCGGCTCCTTCTGCAGCGTCCGCGAGAATCCCCACAAGAATTATTAGTGTATCGCTGAGGCCGTCAAACAATCTCGCTCCCAGGATCTTTTGATCGGGAAGTGCGAGCAGACCCGGCCGCAATGTCAGCAGATGACCAGCAAGATTCCCACTGTCCACCGCCGAAATGTAGATGGGCAGCAGTGGTTTCAGAGATTGCGTGTCGTACCAGTTGTAGAAGTGGCCCCGGTGCCTTTCCAGTGTTTCCATCGTCTTGAGTGCATTCTCAGTGCGCTCGATGAGCTGTCCGGCCGAAATGTAGCCAAAGTCGTATGCGGATAAATTCGCGAGTAGCGCAAGTCCCATGTTGGTTGGCGACGTGCGATGTGCAACTGCGGCAACGGGATGCTCCTGATAGGTATCAGGCGGCAGCCAGTGATCTTCCGGGCCGACAAAGGTCTCGAAGAACGCCCAGGTTTTCCGAGAAATCTTCCTGAGAAAGATGGTTTGGTAAGCCGTCAGCCTTGCTCTGCGGCGGGAGAGCGGCCGGCTGATCCACCACGCGATAGCAGGGGAGGCAAACCAGAGGCCCAGTATAGGCAGGGCCACAGCTAAAGCGGCCGGCCTTGAAAGCGTGAGATAGATCAGCGAGACAAAGGCAATCATTGGGGCGATCCACATCGTTCGGCAGGAGGCAGCGAGACCCGTGCGATTAAGATCCGGGGCGCCCGACGGACTCCATTCCAGAAGTCGCGTGTGTGTGACCAGAATCCGCCACGTGGTGCGTATAATCGCATCCAGGCTGAAAAACGCCTCGTAAGGCATGCACAGGAGCGTAAATGCGGCCTGAGTAAAGTGTCTGCCGGCGGAGCGCACAGCAGCAGCGAGATGCTGCCCCATAAGCACATCGCCCGGCTTCTGAAGCATCTCCAGAATAGAGGTAATCAAAGAAGGAACCAGGATGATTCCGATGACCGACAATGTCCAGAACCAGGGTGATGACAAGACTGTCCAGCCCAGCAACAACAGGAGTGTCAATGCCGCCGGCACGAGACTACGCCGAAGGTTGTCGAGGAGCTTCCACCGGGACAGCCCCGAGAGCAGATTCTTCCGACGGCGCCCGCCAAGGCCGGGCCTAAGACTAGGAAGACACGGCAGCAGCCACCGCACAAGCTGCCAATCCCCGCGGATCCAGCGATGCCGGCGGGTCACATCTGTGTCGTAGCGGGATGGATACTCCTCGTACAACTGCACATCGCTCAACAGCCCCGCCCGCGCGTAGCACCCTTCCAGCAGATCGTGGCTGAGGATCCGGTTCTCGGGGAAACGTCTGCTGAGCGCCAGTTCGAATGCATCGACATCATAGATGCCCTTACCGATGAACGAGCCTTCACGGAACAGGTCCTGATAAACATCGGAGACAGCGCGCGTATATGGATCGATGCCCGGCTCACTCCCGCACATTCGCGCATACCGCGACCGGTTCGTGCCAGGAAGGCTAACGGCGACCCGTGGCTGAAGGATGCCGTACCCTTCACAGACACGCTGCTTATCTTCGTCGTACCGCGCGCGATTCAGCGGGTGCGCCATGGCTCCTACAAACTTCCACGCCGAATCGCGTGGTAGCTGTGTGTCCGTGTCAAGGGTGATCACATACTTCACGTTTGATAAGACTGCAGTGTTTCCAACGACGAGCGAGAAGCGCTCTCTTGAGCCTCCACGCAGAAGCGAATTCAATTCCGCAAGCTTCCCTCGCTTACGCTCGTAACCCATCCAAACCCGCTCCTGGGGATTCCATCGGCGCGGGCGATGAAAAAGGAAGAAAGTATCGTCTTTTCCTCGCCTGTATTTTATATTCAGCTCTTCGATTCTTTGCCGGGCCAGCCGCAACAGTGGTTCGTCCTCCGGAACGGTTTCCTCGGGCGCGTCTCGAAAATCAGTCAACAGGCCGAAGTACAGGTTTTCGTCTCTATTTGCCAGGAACCGGACTTCAAGTGCCTCGATCAGATCCTCTATGTTCTGAGTGCTTATAAGCATAGTCGGGACCACGGCCAGAGTGCTCGATTCCGGAGGTATCCCTTTGGAGAAGTCCATTTTCGGCAGCGGATGCGGTGTCGCCAGCAACGTCGCCAGCCAGTTTACAAGCGCTACCGCCAGGTGACTTGCGCACAGAAGCGAGAGGCTCCCAATCAGCGCGAGTGGCCAACCATGTATCCCACCAGCATGAGCCTCGGCCAGCAAACTCCCGGTGAAGATCACCGTCATCAGCATGATCGTGCCTAAATAGAGGAGCAAAGGAAACCGGCGACTTATTCTCTGAAAAGACTTAAGGGTGGATAAGCGCACCTCTGCCGTGCGTTCGAGCTGTCGAACTCCCTTGTCGATCAGGTAGAAGCCAACATGTGCCGCGCGATCGTCGCCTTTCCTGACCGCGGCCTCGTGCGCAAGCTGGATCGCTTTGCGCGCCACCTCGCCTTCGGATAGCCGGCTGCTCTTTGCTATCTTCTCCACCACGTGACGGTAGCGATCACGGGTAGCAAAATCCATCTTGCCGTAAACCCCACCGGAATCCTCACGCAGTATCTGCTCGACAACGCTCATCGTCTCGACGAACTCGCGCCAGTCCATTGACCCCAGGAAACGGAGACTGGCGATGCTGTTGCTTATGGAAACCTGGTCGGCAGCCTGTTGCTGGTTCTCCAACTGCACTAACTGCTCAATCGTCTGGCCACTCTCGGAGAGACGCTGCTCAATCCAGGTGAGCGGCATTGCTAGGGCGAGACTCTGTCCCTGCAGCCGGCGCGCAAATTCTGCAACAAACGAGCTCACCATCGGCGGGTCCGAGCGTGCCATGTCGGCAATCGCCAAAATCAGGCTCTTCGGGTCCTTCCCGGCGATATCCGTCATCTTGTCTGCCCAATAGTCGGCGAGGTTGCGGTCTATTCTGTCAGCGGCAATCCGGGTCCCAATGCGCCGGAGATTTTCGATCAACGACAGGCGCAGCATAATAGGGATTGCCCACAATTCTCCCAACTTCAGGGCGGTGATTGTCTGGTAGGCTGTAACGAAACTGCTGAGACTTTCCGGGTCCACCCTTCCATCGCCGTGTGAGATCGTTTCCAGAGCGATGTCATACACGCGCGGAAGCCCGGCTGATGGACTGTCCAGCAAGCGAGGCAGCTCACGGCTGTAACCCTTTGGCAAGTGTCTCCTGGCTGTGCGAATCTGCTCTTCGATCAAATAGAAGTTATCGAGCAGCCATTCACCGGCCGGCGTAATCCGACGGTTCGTCTTGACCGCGTCCGTCAGCAGGTTGCGGACTCCAAGCAGCACCCCTTCATTCTCAGCCAGCCGCGTCAGAAGCCGGTCCCGTGCACGTCCCAGCCCCAACTTGTGCAAGCCCGCTAAGGTCTTACCATGCTGCTCCATCTGATCGCTGCTGAACAGTTCCGATCGCAGCGGTGTCTCGTAGCAGGCGCCCTTTTGTGCCAAGCCGTTTCCGCAGAGGCTCGCCCACAAATGGGGCAGGTTGCTGAGAATGGTCTTGCTGCTCACCTTCAAGTTTGAGGTCTCCTTCTTAGAAGCGAAGTCTCAATGAACCAGATCGCAACCAGGGTTGCGGCTTTGGACTGCCCCTCTTCTGCAGTCGGTATTAGTGTTTCTTTACGAGATCAATTAGACGAGAAGATGTTGATTGAACAATGACACCATCGTTGCGTGCTCTAATTTTCTGGCTATAGTTAAGGCTGTATTACCATGATCGTTTTTTAAGTGGATATCAGCTTTGCTCTTCAATAATATTTTTACAATTGAACTATCCTCTGTTTCGGAAGCTATAATCAGAGCGGTATTGCCATGCTCATCCTTCACATTGACATCTGCTTTGTTATCCAACAACAACTTGACAACATCATCTCGACCCAAATAGCAGGCTTTATGCAAAGCGGTTTCTCCGCAATCATCTTTCGCGTTTACGTTGGCGCCTCTTTCCAATAATATTCTCACGATGCCGTTATGCCTAGCAAACAAAGCCCTGCTTAAAGCGCTTTGCCCAATGAAATCTCTTGAGTTCACATCAATACCCATTTGCAGAAGGAGTTTTACCTTTGAGCGATTACCTTGCTCTGCCGCTTCAAACAGTTCTTCATTATGCATCGCAATTCGCTTGATTTCTTCCATAGACACTCTCTTTTTTCTAAGTTTTCTTTAATGTATATCTCAGATCCCATAGCTTGCTTTAGTTCTCTTTGCTTCCGGTTCTATTCCACCGCAATATCTTTCCAAAAACTCCTTCCTGCTTATCTTGTGTCCCAAACAAAGACCGGAAACATCCATCCTGTCACATCCCAAAGTCTGATAATGTCCATTAGATCTTATCACTTCAGAATGATACATCATACTATTACATCCCCCCTGAGTTATATGGCGGACATGAGCCAGAATAATAGCGTTACCTATACGATATTCCCTCATTGACATTTGACTCCTGTGTGTTGATTCTCTGTGTACTTTTCAGCCTATGCGAAGGGGTAGAAGAGTGCTTCCACCTAAAACATGAAAGGTTAACTTTGTTCATTGGGGGTACTGTTAAAAGATGAGTATAGCAAAATGAAATCAGTTTCCCTGTTCGACTATTTATTTTTCTAATAGCATTTAGTATAACATATTATCCTGCCTTTATATTCTTGTATGATTAATGCTTACCATTTATTACCACGAGTAATCCTCTTCTGTTCAGTATATCATAGGGAATGACTACAGCCAGCACTTCACACCGATCACTGGGGCATTGTGCTGCGAATTTCATGAAGGAATAAACGGGGATCAGAAACCTCACAGGGCGCGAACTACTATGTGTTATGTGTATTTCCATTAATGCTCAAAATGATATGTAGATCAGGAAAAAGCTGAGGTGCTTGGCTGGTGAGTGAAGTCAGATTTTTTCATGAACCTCAAAACATCCCTCGATCCAACGTCCTATACTGAATAGCCTCTGAGATATGATGGGACTGGATATCTTCTGATGCTTCAAGGTCGGCAATGGTTCGGGATAGCTTCAGTATTCTTGTATATGCCCTTGCACTGAGTCCGAGTTTCTGCATGGCTGTATCAAGAAGCGACTGAGCGTCTGGCCTGAGTTTACAATACTTTTTAATATGCCTGGTTTTCATCTGCCCGTTTGAGTAAATCTTTTTATCATTCTTGAACCGCTCAAGCTGAATATCCCGTGCTGCAACAGCCCGTTTCCTTATTTCTTCTGATCTTTCACCTGAGTATTCATTCGAGAGTTCTTTATAAGGAACTGCCGGCACTTCTATATGGATATCGATCCTGTCAAGAAGTGGCCCTGAAACCCTGTGCCGGTAACGGTGTATCTGTCCATGTGTACAGGTACACTGATGCCGGTTGTCCCCAAAATACCCGCATGGACACCCTTGCAGGACAGTTCATAGAATACTTTCCATCGCTTTCAGGGGCTTTTCTTCCCGGTTCTCCGCCCGTCTATCTTTTTACAAAGCCGCTGAACTGGCTTAATTTTGATCCGAACTATCCCAAAAATCCCAAAACCTTCGGGGAGCGCCTCAGAAAATTCAGGAAAGACCGTGGGCTTTCTATGAGAGAATTAGCAGAGGAGCTCGGAGTAACAGAGGATACGGTGATTAACTGGGAGGTGAGGGGGGTGAGGCCGAGGAGGGAAAAATTTGAAATATTATCAAGACTGTTCTCGATACATCATACATTGTAATTCGATTACTGAAGCAGAACAAGTAGCCAAAAAGGTTTGGGTAATATGCTGTATGAAAATATAAATGTCCTCCTCAAGAACACTCGGTAGATGACATAACGAAAACTGCCTCCAGTACCCATAAATCCATTATAACTTCTCAATATCTGATATAATATTTTTATAAGTCCAGGGATCATAATGCAAAAGCAGGCGACGATTCTTTTTGCCGACATAATTGGATGTTCTGAAATTTCCAACAACTGTAGTGTCGGAGAATATTCCAGAATCATCAAACAATTTCACGAAACAGCGATATCCACAAAGAAAGCTTTTTTATCATCGTATATCGAACCTGACCAAATTGAATTTTCTTTGAAAGGTGACGAAGTATGTTTAATTCTTCATAAAAAGGACAATGATTTAAAAAGCAATTTTGAGGACACAAAAAAAGCCATTTTGTTTGCAATTCTCTTAAAACTAAATTGGCTGTTATGTGATTACAACCGGAGAAGAATTGAGAACTCTCTTTTACACAGGGATTTAGGTATCGGGATTCATAGTGGTCCAGTTTGGTTTGCTCAGTTTCCCTATAATTTGTTGAGTGGAAAAAGTGGCAAGAGCTCTGAGGGATATTCAATAAACTTTACCAAGAGAATTGAAGGGTGTTCGCGAGAGGGAAAACATTCAAAAATTTTTATCTCTGCTGAAGCAGCGTATTTATCTGATAGAAGAGTCATAGCTCTTGACGAAGGCAGACAATTTGATCTAAAAGGAATCTCCACGAAAACCCATATCTTTGAGATAAAGCACATAGACAAAGAATTTCTAATCAAAGAACTTAATATTACTAAACCTCTAAAATTCCCTTTTACTACACGGCAGGAATATATTCGAGCTGCTCTGACTCATGCCAAAGAATATTGGCTAGACACATTGCTATTTCTTTTCTTCAAAGCGTCTAATGATAAGAAATCTCTCGCTATGCTTGCAACAGAGTATTCCAAATTGGCATCTATCTTTGATTCTTCGGAAAGATACGATGAAGCTGTGGAGTATTATAATAAAGCTATTGAGATCGAACCATTTTGGGAAAATTTCTATAATATGGGAGTCATATACTCGAAACAGGAGAAGAACGGAGAAGCCATTGAGTTCTACAGAAAGGCGTTGGAATTCGCCGATAATTATGAAATTCGATTTAACATGGGGAATGCTTACTTCAGGGCAAAAAAGTTTGAAGACGCTGTCGCTTGTTTTGAAAAAGCAAAAGTTTTTTCAAAGACTTCTGATGTGTTGTTAGCTCTTGGTGAGTGTTATGGTGAGATGGGCAACGTAGAGAAAAAAGTAGCGATATTAAGAGAAGCCCAAATGATATCGAAAACAAAAGACTAAGAAGAATCAATTTCCTAATAAAGGGCTTTTTCTGTCAGGACAGATTATTCCTAGATATGTCGTATATGTGACACGTGGGTGTAGCGCACATTCTCTGTTTGCAGCGCATGTAATTCCCGTGTCGTTATTGATAGAAAAAGAAAGTTGACCCGGTGCACGGTCACCCAGCCTGAAATGAAAAGATATTTTAGTTTTTTTCTCTTCGATTACAACGGTCTCTCCTCTTCCTTTGGGGAATCTTTTTGCATCGAATAATTCCGGCCATCCTTTTTCTTGAAAAATCTCTTTGGCAGTGCCATTCCATTCTATGCTATCTGATTCATCAAACACGTCGAATACTCTTTGAGGTGCTCTGGTAAAACACATGCATCTTTGTTCAGCCTTTAAAGGATTATCGTCCGACATTTCCCTCAGACAATTGAAGTAAAAATTTGCCCGCTTCCCAAAAATTAGCTTAGTATTGCCATCGGATAAAGCCAAATACAAAAAAACATGCTCCCAATCTTCCTCCACTCTGGAGTAATTCATTTCGAAGAGTGCGTAGTTAATCCTATCTTTCGGAGGTAAATCTTTCACCATTCTTGATCAAATATTACAGAAAATTACAATGCATTTATCATTTGAAGCACAGTCTGTCTAAAAAAATTGTGGAGATGTGCTATTTCGCCAACATTGGAAAAACCTGCAATTTGGTAACATTCATCGCTGGGATTGCATCCGTATATGAAATTACGTTCACCCATTTGATTATAGCTTTTCATAGATTTCCAGCGTATCCCGCTCTCCTGCAAGTCCTTCAATGAAGGTTCTCTACTACCATTCTTACCATGGAGAACAAGAATATCCCTTAATATATTCCTGACCTCTGTTTGATTCAACAGATGGTCAGCTTCTTCTTCTCTGTCGGTTTCGATCAGCCTAAATATCCCATGTTCCGAATCAATTTCACTGCTCCCGATATTTTTTATTACAATTGGATATTCGGTGTAAGCTGATAAGCCATTATTACTATTTTCTGCCTCATAAACAATATTTCTGATCGCCTTTTCTATATCTTCTGCATATCGGATCGTAGAATTGAAAAAACTATTGAGCTTTCCTGATTGCTGAGTTGATTTCGCACCGATTATAGTCCAAATTTTCCCATAGTGTTGTTTTCTTTCGGGACACGGATTGATACGGATTCTACATTCGAACTCGACCCTAGCAAGATTAAATTCCTTTTCAAAAACCAACAGGGGGAAAATAATGTGAGTGCCTACATAAGTAGCTTTATCAATGATTCTGTCCGCAAAAAAATATGGTCTGAATTCTCCATCAACGATTTCATAAATTTCTGAGAGATGCTCGTTACACGAATTTATGATTCTGTCTATATCAGCCCGCTCTTTTTTTGAGCCATCTTTTCCTTTCTCTCTGTAGGCCATTCCATACCATAGCTCTTGAACTTCGTATTTCATGACCTCAGGTATGCCAGGATTTTTCATTAACATCTCATCACATCAATGTCGAGATCGTGTTAGCCATGTTATTGATTTGTATATTTATATATACGGTCTGTTATTACAAACAACATCAGCCAGAGCATAGATCCGCTATCCACAGTCCACTACCCCTCGGGATTCTTCAACGAACATTCATTATTGAGCTTGGAGATTTTATCTGTAAGGATACTACCTTTCATTCGCATAAGGTAGTAGTATTACCACTTTGTAGATACACGTATAAGTTCCCCTTACCTTAAGTTATGGTGTAATTGATCACCATCACAACTGTATCTAAAAGACTACTATAGAACGCTGTTCTTGTCAAGTTTTTACACAGCCGTTTATGTTAATATTCTTATAACTTACCAATTTTTAAATGATATTTGTTCATAGGATTCATCTGATCAACAGCAAATACCGCAGGCCCCACAGGAAAACCCTTTTAACCTGTCCCCTCAAAAATTTCCATGAGCAGAAAAAAGCCTTCCACGTCCAGGGAGTTCATGGAAAGGTACCCGAGAGTGACAGCGCACATAATTTCAGAGAGCCTCGGCTACGCCACGCCCGGCAGGGCAGCACAGATTGGCCTTGACGGGATAAACGGAGAAAAGAACTATTCCGAATGGATAGCCTGCTGTTACGAAGGCGATGCCAGAAAAGCCCTGGAGGACGCGATCCGCAACAGGCATTATCACGAGGGATTCATGTGCTGGTACAGATCAAGAGCTCTGCCGCTGGTCAGGCGTGCGATTGAGGAGGAGAAGGAGCCTGTCTTCGCAAGCTGGTTCTGAGGTGGTTAAATGCCTCCTGTAAAAGCACACGAACTGTACAGCAGCTTTGAGGACTGGGTTAGATCGCACAAGTTTTCAAGCCTCTCGGTCTCCTGCGTACTTGAGGACAGCATGGCGGCTTCCGGAGGCGACCCTGTCGAAGACCTAAAATCCTACATCTCCCGCCTCCAGGATCTCCGTTCAGAGATAGGTTCGGAAATCTCAGAGGCAAGGGACTGGATAAGATATTTCAGGAGGCCGAAACGGTGATTCCATGCCAGTGTTGGAACTCTCCGAGATCTACGGGAAGCTTCTGAGGAAGTCAGGTCCGCCTCTCCCAGGTTTCGAGGAGGCTGTTGAAGAGCAGTTGTTTTCAAGGGCTCTAAAAATATATCACTACCTCCTGGAAAGGGCTGACAGGCTTGATGTTGAGTGTGACGGCTGCTGGGACAGGTCTGCAAGGGGTTCCTTCACCAGATACGTCTTTGATACTCCCTGGGATAAGAAGGAGACGGAAAAGCATTTCTGCAGCGAAGATTGTGAGACAAACTATCTCTACGGTGGGGACTTCTCCTATTTCACCTGCGAGGAGTGCGAAAGGGAGATATGCGGACAGAATCCCAGGAACGGCTGGCATATCCAGTATCGGGATTATGACGGGGAGACGGTCTGCCTTAAGTGTTATGAGGATCTGATATTCAGGAACGGCGTGGAAAGGGAGAAGCTTGAGAAAGGCATTATCCCCGGAATGTTCTTCAGTCTGGATAATTCAGAACCTGTTGAGGCAGGTTACAGGGAAGTACCCGGCTTTACAGATTTCTTCATTTACAACCAGAACGATGTCAACAGGTTCATAAAGAAAGCTTTGAGGCTCATGGAGAAGGGTAGAAAGGTCGTCATAGGGTACGAGAGGCTGGCCATAGGCGGGAGCGAGGGCTATGTGACGATGTTCGAGAAAGACGCAGAAAAAAGAGAGGTCGACTAATATGCCTTACAAGATTCTTGTCTGGATACCTGTGGAACCCGAAGACCCGGAGATCTACAGAACCCGAAAAGAGGCTAAGAAAGACATGGAAAGCCTTGAGCTCATGCAGCCGGAGAATATTTACAAAATCATCGGGGCCGGGAAGGAGGAAGAATTCCCTCAGGAGCGAAAACATGCCGGAAAGTAAAATCAAGGTCATCAGCAGCAGGAGTTTAACCTGTGAGTGCTGGTCCATCCAGTTCTTTGGGCTGCCTTACTGCCGGGAATGCCAGTACCTATCGACCGAGGATTGCGGAGGGTACAGAATCAGGAAAGAGATTCTGGGTTCAAAATACCCGAAGTATGGGCTGGAGGATATTTCGAGGAAGTGATTGGATGATAAGTTACGCATCCTACAATAGCTTCAGGCTGAGACAGCTCACAGGAATCCCGCTCACGAGGATGTGCGAGGTCGCATGCGAAATAGCGTATGACACCCTCCTGAAGGATCCGGAACTCCTTGAAAGAACCATAAGGCAATACTCCATCCGCTCCCCTGAGCGCCAGATCGAGATCGACCTAAAGAACGGTTATGAGAAGGTAATTGCAGATGGCAAGGAAAAAATCCAGCTTTGACGGAAAATCGTATGAAGGGTACAGGGTCAGCCTCAGGCTGGTCAGGGAAGGCAGGGATGATTACAGCGCCGTCAAAATCGAGCAGCCAAAGGATATATACGAATTCATGAACGACCTGAAACACAGCGACAGGGAGAGGTTCTATTCCGTTTTCCTCAATGCAAGGAACGAGGTGATCAACTGCGAGGAGGTCTCCACAGGCTCTGCAAACTCCACCCTTGTCCATCCCAGGGAGGTCTTCAAATCGGCACTGCTTTCTTCCTGCACTGCCATCGTGCTTGTCCACAACCATCCGAGCGGCAATTCAAGCCCATCTTCGGACGATATCACCATGACAAGAAGGCTTTATGAGTGCGGGGAATTGCTTGGGATTGACGTGCTTGACAGCGTGATAATAGGGGAAGATTCCTACTACAGCTTCAGGGAGACGGGGCTGCTGGATATGTATAAGGGAAGAAAATAAGCGTTACAGACCCTACTCGATATTTTAGATATGTCAGCTTGTGTTGCGGCTAACACATAGAAGTCCGTATTTGAAATATTTCTAGCTCTTGGTGATTACGAAATGTAACTCACAGCCCTATACTCCAGTGATCGGTGTGTAGTGCTTCTTGAAAGTACGATTTTTGAATTTGCACTTCAGTAAAACATTTCAACCAGAAATAAAAAAACAATATTTTTCAACAATTGAAGATTAACAATCCTTATGAATTCATTAAAATTTATAAATTCACACAACTAATATTTTGTGTTATTTTGTAGCCATCAGTAGAGGGGATAAATAAAAGATAGCACATCTCAATATAATTTCACAACACGAAATTTTTAATGCAGCCTTACGATAAAGTCAAACCCTATGTAAGGAGTACCTTTTTAGTAAGAGGCCAATGAAACTCTGTATAAGTTCAATCTTTTCTATTAAAAAAATCTTTATATGACAGAACAGGTAAATTATATCTATAACAAGGTCTCCTTATGGCGCATAAACAGGATGCCAGAATTCGGTCTAATAGGGGCATGTATATATATTGCTGGGTTTGCCACACCTTTTAAGTTTAAGTTTGACATTCCTCTATTTGCTTTAGCCCTAATCAGTATACTTGCAGCGGTGTCAAGCTTCCGAAATAAGTCAATGACCACTTTACCACTTGCCCTATCTGTATTTACTTTCTTAATCTCAACCGGGGTGTCAATTCTTGTATCTGAAGATATAAGCCGAAGTATACGACTGAGTACATCTTTACTACCTGCGGTTCTTCTTTACTTTTTAGTTGCGGGACACTTTGGCGGCATTAAAGATACGCGCAGACTATATCTTACTTTTTCCGTTGTTGTGATAGCGCTTGCATCTGGTTTACTTTGGGCTTTTTTTAGCAACAGGGATATGGGTCCATTTGGTTGGATATCAAATATGGGGAGTCCCATACTGATTGTCAAGAATGATGTCACATTTCTTGCCGTGGTCAGCCCGCTCTCATTAGCCTTGCTATACCATAAGTCTCGTAGTATTTATAGAGTTATAGCCGCGATTTCCTTACTGTTGTGCATTGCCGTTATAGGCATCTTTCAAAGCCGAGTAGCGGTACTGACATTGGTTGCTTCCATCACTTGTTTTTTCATGCTAATCAGACCCAAAATTGGTTTTGCTTGTGGCAGCGTAATTCTTATCATGTTACTGCTTGTTGATGGGTTCATGGGTTTTCCGCTCATTGAAAGATTTATTCATCATTGGGATGGAACTGGAAGGATTCCACTTTGGCTGAGTGCATGGAAAATGTTTCTTGATGCTCCTTTGTTGGGGCATGGACCACATACCTTCATTTTATTTTACAATTCATACTTAAATAATCTTAGTCTTCCATCTTGGCTTTTTGTTGATCTACGTGTTGTACCCTGGGCTCATAATCTCTATCTCGAAATCCTTGCTGAGCATGGAATAGTGGGTTTTATAGCACTTAGTGTTCTGCTGTTTTCTGGACTGTTAGCTGCATGGAAATTACGAAACGCTTCATTTAGTGAAGCACGAATTCTCGGTTATGGTGCGTTTGCCGCATTATTTGGCTTTTGCCTCGCATCTGCAGCTGAGTTAACATTCTTGCGCCAATGGGTCGTAATCATGATGTTCACACTTATAGGTGTGATCGCACAACTTTTATCTCTTGAAAGTAAAGAAAGGAGGAAGATTGATGAAAAAATATCATCATAATTTAGTAGCCCTAATAGTCTTTTTGTTTGCTTTAGCTTGTGGTTTTTTGGCAATTTTATGGCCACAATGGCGAGATGAACTCCGTGCACAAGGTTACTATGACTGCTTTTTACCTATAGGCCAGCATGACCCCCAACCCCTGCCGCAACACTTTGACTGGAAGGACAATTTGCCTCCTGTAAGATCTCAAGCGCAATGTGGATCATGTTGGGCGTTTTCTGCTGTAGGTTCGGTGGAGGGTACACATGCTGTGAAGTATAATGAAAGCGCTATTGACCTCTCGGAACAAAACCTTGTTTCTAACTGTGGATGTCCTGGCTCTTGTTATGGAGGATGGCCCAGTGAAGCTCTTGATTATATAAAAAATAGTGGAATAGTGGATGAAAATTGTTTCCCATATAAATCAGGGGCTTGTATATTTCACATATTTAATATTGGACTCTGCACACCATCATGTATCTGCTTTTTGGAATGTTCCGAACCTTGTTTTTGCAATATAAGTAATGAGTGTTCTGGAAGTCGGGTTCGGATATCCGACTTCAAAAAAGTCTCAAATGACATAGAAAATATAAAGCGGGCGTTGCTTTGCTATGGACCACTTTCTGTTGCGTCAATGAATTGGCGACATGCCATTGTTCTCATTGGTTATGATGACGACACCGGCAATTGGATAATCAGAAATAGCTGGAGCACTGGCTGGGGGGATGGAGGATATGGCCACATTCCATACTGTGGCCACAGCTATAGCGATATAGTAAATAATGTGTACTATGTTGTACCTTGATTCATGTGATTAAAGGGGGTGATTTTTACATGAAACATTTTGAAATGGCAAAAGAGAACGGCTTAATGAAATTTGGAAAAATGAGAAAACATATTGAGAATAGTATGCTTAAATCGGGCGGTATTTTGGTTATCTCTTTGTTACTTTTTGCGTTTTTGACTATACCTGGTTATGCCTTAGTAGACCCGTCAGCTGTGTATTGCACTGCCCTTGGTTATAACTATGTCACGGAGTCGACGAGTCAGGGAGAGCGGGGGTTATGTCGGCTCCCGAATAATCAATCAGTCGATGCATGGGAGTTTCTTAAAGGAAAAGTTAGCCAAGAATACAGTTATTGTCAAATGGTGGGATATGAAATAAAAACAGTGCAAGACAAGGAGAAATGTTTAGAATTTCTTGAAGATGATTGCGCTGTCTGTATATTAGAAGATGGCACTGAAGTGGAGGTTACTGAATTAATGGATCTAAGTTTTGAAGAGACTACATGTGGAGATGGTACCTGTGGTATTCCCGAAAAATTTGCTACATGTCCTCAAGATTGCCCTTCTGGAAGCTATGATGGATATTGTGATGGGATACCTGATGGGAAGTGCGATTCTGATTGTTTGAAAGGTGAAGACTCAGATTGTCATGTGATAATTGACGACTGTGACAGTGGTGTCCAGAACAAACTTTTGGATAATGGATTTATGATGAGCGATCTAATTGCTCGATGTGAAGCTGAAGCCAAGAATCACGGAGGATTTGTTAGTTGTGTTGCTTATTTTACGACTAATTGGCAAGGGTCTGGGCTAATAAGTGGTAAGGAAAAAGATGCCATTCAAAAGTGTGCAGCTAAGGCAGACATTCCATAGATTAAACAATAGAAAACAAGGCAGAGTCAGCAATGGCTCTGCCTTGTTTTTGTTCAATATTTCAATCGGTAATCTTCTATCTCGATGAAACATTTAGATTCAAAATTGTAAAAGAAATAAACACCTTAGAAAGAATTGACATAAGTGCGGAGTAGATGAAGAAGTTAATGCATCCAATCGCATCGTCAAAAGGGTGAAATTCTACCTTTTGCACTGGAGGAAATTCAGGCCCTTCTCCTCCCTGAATATGGAAGATTCTTTTTCGGGATTTCCCATACTTTAGGGGAAAGGCTCTTGATCTCTGCCTCGCTGAAGTCTCCCCATTCTTCCTCCAATCCTTGGACATAGCCAAACCATATGGTGTCGTTCTCATAGACCTTTTCATTGATTACTGAGTCCTGCTTCTGTACTTCTTCCACAGCGAACCAGTACCACCCCGAAAAAGACTCCCATCCTCTCAGGACTTCGTGTCCGTCTATATACAATTTTCCTCCTTTTGATTCAAATTTCGTCATCCATACCGCCTCCTTAATCCCATATCCTGTGGATCCTTTCCCAGTCAGGCTGACCGAAATGCTCACGATCAAAAATCCTGCAGTCCTGGCAGAGCCTTTCTCTTCGACTCATGATAAAATTTCCACACCTTTCGCAGATTATAAAAGTCATGCTATCACGCCCTGCCTTTTGTGCTTTTCAACCCAGATGCTCAGACTCTTGACTATCTGCCTACGGATAGGCGTGCCAGTAACTTCTCTTATATGTGCAAGGTCTCTGAGCAGCTCCTCAGGAACCTCAAACGTATATGCCATACTTTCACCTCCTAAGCCTCCCAAGTAGCGCTTCTGTAGCATTTCCCGCACAGGATGATTTTAGACTTTAAAATTTTTTTGGACGGCTCTATCCACTTTCCGTTCTTGAAAGTCGTGTTCAATTTCGGCATTTGAGCCTTGCCGCAACTCATGCACCATTTCGGCATCCTTCCACCTCCTTTTGAAGCCTCCCATCCCTGAGAAGCCCCCTTGCTTTTCGAGTTATTTCTTCTGGAAAGAGCGTGCCCGGAGCTTCACAAAGTTCGTTCGTTAACACAAACGAGGGGCAAGAAGCGGAGGGCGAAAAGCACAAAGAAGGAGCTGGAGCTTAAAGGCGGAAGCGACTCTTGTGCTTTTCAGCTTTCTTAGAAATCTTCTGGGTGCGGGCAGAACAGGCGGAAGCTGTCGAAGCCCGAATCCCCGGATGCGTTCCGCAAGCTCTGCAGAATTAGCATGCTGGAGGTAGAAATTATAAGAGTATGTTTTTGCGCAAAGTTTAACCTTCAATCCTTGTGGGCAATCCAGCTTTCTTGATGCGCTTTATCTTCTCTTCATGGGAAAGTTTATTTTCCTCATATCGCCCGTCATACCAGGTTTGAATGGCCTTATTTTTGGCCCCACAATTAGGACAGTCACCCTGGATGAAGTACTTCTCGTCAACCCTGGTGAAGGTGGTTTTAGAACCAGCAGATATTCGTGAAACCTTCCCCTGGGCAAAACTGGGCTTGTGAAAAGCCGCTACACCCATCTTGTGGCAGAATGGGCATTCAACAATTGCTCTTCCTGAGATGTAGGTAATCACCCTATAGAAAGAAGAAGTTCAGAGCTTTTAAGGTTTTACCCTGATCGCTTTCTCAGTATTAGACCCGATGATACCCTTTTCGTTGGATCGTATTGACAAATTGGTCATTTTCAATCAAAATCCCGTTGAGGGATAAAGCTTTTAATCCAGATTTCTATAGGAATCTAAAAAAGACCGGAGGTTGTTAAGTGGCAAAAAAATCAAACGGAAATGGTGCGAATCTTGGATTCGAGCAGAAGCTCTGGCAGGCAGCGGATAAGCTCAGAAATAACATGGATGCCGCCGAATACAAGCATGTGGTTCTGG
>Ga0299915_10001459_pt1 | contig 17578 bp, 15 predicted proteins | sample RVTome_13_FD_200263 | JGI IMG/M metagenome (GOLD analysis project Ga0299915, IMG submission 200263) | Soil microbial communities from uranium-contaminated site in the Upper Colorado River Basin, Wyoming, United States - RVT92D227 (version 2) ... | reverse complement strand
GCGGACGTTAGCCGACGAAACGGCCACGGAGGGGCAAGCCTAAAGCTTGCCCCTTTTTTTTGTCAAACCCTCGACGCTCATGAAACCATGGCCTTTCGCCGCCGGTCCGCTTTGAGCGTCTCGTTCATGCTCCCGGTGCGGTAGCCGTCCAGATCCAGCGAAATATAGGTGTAGCCAAGGCTTTTTAAACGGCGGGATATCTTTGTCCTCAAGTTTTCGTCCAACAGCCGTCCGATTTCGCCGGGAGCGAGCTCGATCCGGGCGATCGTCCCATGATGGCGGACGCGAAACAGCTTGAACCCGAGGCGGCGGAGCGCATCCTCGGCGCTCCCTACCCGCTCGAGGCTCCGCTCGTCGATCGGATGATGGTAGGGAAACCTCGAAGCGAGGCAGGCCAAGGCAGGCTTGTCCCAGGTCGGGAGCCGCAGCGAGCGGGAAATGAGGCGGACCTCGGCCTTGGTCAGCCCCGCCTCTTTGAGCGGCGAACGGATCTTGAACTCCTTCCCGGCCCGCGCGCCGGGGCGGTAGTCGGAGAGGTCGTCGCTGTTCGAGCCGTCGACGACGTGAGGGATCCCCTCGTCCCGGGCGATCCTCCTCAGGTCCTGGAAGAGCTCCCGCTTACAATGATAGCAGCGAAGGGGCGGGTTGGCCCTGAATTCGGGATTATCGAGTTCCGAGGTCCGGATGACGCGATGCCGGACGCCGAACCCGCGGGCCAGCCTGCGGGCGGCCGCGATCTCGCGGCCGGGATATGTTTTCGAAGATGCGGTCACGGCCAGGACCCCCGGACCCAGCTCCTCGGCGGCGACCTTGAGAAGCAGGGTCGAGTCCGTTCCGCCCGAGAAAGCGATCAGAACTTTTCCCATCCCCGAAAGATCGGCCCTGAGCTTCTCCAGCTTCCGTCGTGTCGCCGGCGGCATTCTCATTCCTCGGCCTCCTCGGCCTCGGCCGCGAGCCTAACGGCCTCGGCGACCAGCTCGTCCACGATCCGGGCTTCGGGAATCCGTCTCAGCAGACGGCCCCTCTTGAATAAAGCGCCGCCGCCCCGGCCGCAGGCGATCCCCAAGTCTGCTCCCTTCGCCTCGCCGGGGCCGTTGACCGTGCAGCCCATGACGGCCACGGTCAGCTCCCCGGAAAGATCCCGCAGCCGGCGCTCGACCTCGGCCGCGATCGTTGTCAGGTCGACCTCGCACCGTCCGCAGGTCGGACAGGAGACGACCCGGATCCCCCCGCGCCGTATGCCCAGCCCGGCCAGGATCAGGAATCCGGCCCGGACCTCGTCCTCGGGCGGCGCGGTCAGCGAAACGCGGATGGTATCGGCCAGTCCCTCCTCCAGGAGCAGCGTCAATCCGACGGCCGAGATGACCGCGCCCGAGACCGGCCCGCCCGCCTCCGTGATCCCCGCATGGAAGGGGTAGTCGACCTTGGCGGCGAGCAGCCGGTAGGCGGCCAGAGTCGTCAGGACGTCCGAAGACTTAAGGGAGATCTTGATGAGCTCAAAGTCGAGGTCTTCGAGAATCTTGATGTGGCCCAGGGCGCTCTCGACCAGGGCGCGCGGCGTGGGGCCGCCGTATTTCCGGAGGAGCGGCTTCTCAAGAGAGCCGGCGTTGACGCCGATCCGGATCGGGACCGTCCGCTCCCGGGCGGCCCGAACGACCTCGCGGACATTGGCCTTCTCTCCGATGTTGCCCGGATTGATGCGGAGACCGTCGACGCCGGCGTCCAGGGCGGCCAGGGCCAGCCGGTGATCGAAATGGATATCGGCGACCAATGGGAGAGAGGCGCTCTTTTTAATGGTCTTGAGGGCCAGGGCCGCCCGGCGGTCGGGAACGGCCAGCCGGACGATCTCGCAGCCGGCCCGGCCCAAGCTCTCGATCTGGCGGAGCGTCGCCGCGACGTCGCGCGTGTCCGTCTTGGTCATGGATTGGACCGCGATCGGCGCGCCGCCGCCGACCGGGACTCTCCCGATCCGGACGGTCCGCGTCCGCCGGCGCGGCCAGGCGGGGTGGGATCTGTCTTTCATCACCAGGGCACGAGGCTCCCCCATCCGCGGGGGAGCTTTTTGACGAAATCGTTGAGGATGACGAAGGCGATCAAAGCCACGAAGATGACGAACCCGATCTGCAGCCAGATCTGCCGGAGTTTGGGACTGAGGTCCCGCCTGAAAATCCCCTCTATCAGGATGACGAAGATCTGGCCGCCGTCGAAGACGGGAATCGGAAAGAGATTGATAATGCCCAGCTGGAGGCTGATGAAGGCGACCCATCTCAGGAAAACCATGAAACCCATCTGGAGCGCGGCGTAGGAAAAATTGGCGATCTCGAGCGGCCCGCCCAGATGGCGGGTCGACGCTTCGCCCGTGAACAAATCCCTGATGAAGCGGACAAGGAGAAAGGCCAGCCGCTTATTCTCACGGAAACTCTCTCCAAGCGCCGCCAGCGGCCCGAACTCGCGCTCGACGGATTGGGCATCGACCGAGACTCCGATCTTCCCGACCGAGCCCTCGCGGCGCGACGTCACCCGGAGGGTCAAAGGGAGGCCGTCCCGCTCGATTCCGACGGCGATCTCCCGGTCCGGGCTCCGCTCGATCGTCGCCACGAACTTGTATAAATAGATCGGTTCGCCGTCGATCGAGACGAAGACGTCGCCCGGCTTAATTCCCGCCTTCTCGGCCGGCGAGCCCGGCGTGATTATGACGACTTGGGCCAGCACCTTTCCGTAGAAGCCGGCATAGCCCATTTCGTAGCGGGTCCGCTTTTCGGTCCGGAGAGGAATGGGAAGGACCGAGCCGTCGCGGCGGACTTCGATGGTCAGGGTCCGTTCCGGCTTGGCCCCGACCGCGAGCTCGACCTCGGCCCAGGTTCGGACCGGGCGGCCGTTGATGTTCAGGATTTCATCGCCGGCCCTGAGGTCGGCCGCGGCGGCCGGCGAGCCGGCCTCGATCCATCCGATGACGGGGACTTGCTCCTGATAGACCGGGACGTTGACCCCGCCCATATTGATGATCGCCAGCAGGACGATCGCCAGCAGGATATTCATGACCGAACCCATAGCCATGACTCCGAACCGGGCCGGCCTCGATTTGGCCGCGAAGTCGTCCGGAGCGATCGGCCGGACCTTCTCGAACAGGCCCTCGCCCAGAAACCGGACGTAGCCTCCCATCGGAATGACGCTGACCCGGTAGTCGGTCTCCCCTTTCTTGACGCCGAACAGCCGTTTCCCGTACCCGAAGGAGAAAACCTCGACCCGGATCCCGACGAGCTTGGCCATGAAAAAATGGCCGAATTCATGCAGGAAAACGAGGATGCCGAATACGACGGCGAAAGTCAGGATCGTACCCACGATGGTAACCATGTCATTACCTCTGCGTCAGTTTGAGCTTTTCGAAGGCCCGGATCCGCGCCTCGCGGTCGGCCTCCAGGATGTCCACGATCGCCCGGCAGTCCGTCCGGGAATGCCCGTCCAGTGTCCGCCCGACGAGTCCGGCGATATCGCCGAAACGGATCCGCCCTTCCAGAAAGGCCCGGACGGCGACTTCGTTGGCCGCGTTGAGGGCCACCGGCCAGCTTCCCCCCGCCGCCAGGGCGCGGCGCGCCAAGCCGAGAAGAGGAAACCGCTTCTCCTCGGCGGGATGGAATTCGAGGGGGCCGACCCGGGCCAGGTCGAGGGAGGGCAGGACGGCCTCGCCCCGCTCCGGATAACTCAAGGCGTACAGGATGGGAATCCGCATGTCCGTGACGCTCAACTGGGCCAGGACCGATCCGTCCCTCATCTCGACCAGGGCGTGAACGACGCTCTGGGGGTGGATGAGGACATCCAGTTCGTCCGGATCGAGCCCGAACAGCCAGCGGGCCTCGATGAGCTCCAGTCCCTTGTTCATCAGGGTCGCCGAGTCGATCGTGACCTTCCGACCCATCTTCCAGCGCGGATGCCGCAGGGCCTCCTCGGGAGTCTTGTTCTTGAGCTCGGCCAGGGGCGTCCGCCAGAAGGGGCCCCCCGAAGCGGTCAAGATGACCTTCCTGACTGCATCCCGGGATTCCTTGGCCAAACATTGAAAGACGCCGCTATGCTCGCTGTCGACGGGAATGAAAACAGCCCCGGATCGGGCCGCCTCCTTCCGGAGGAGAGGGCCGGCCACAACCATGGATTCTTTGTTGGCCAAGGCGACGGTCTTCCCGGCCCGGACCGCGGCTAGGGTCGGCCGGAGGCCGTGGACGCCCGTGATGGCCGAAACGACTATGTCGGAATCGGCCCGCGCGGCCACCGCTTCGGCGCCTTGGGCACCGGCCAGGACCTCGATCTTGAGGCCGCTCAAGGCCCGGCGGACTTCTAGGGCATCGGCCTCTCGTTCGACCGAGACGGACCGGGGCCGGAACGTCTTCGCCTGGCGGACAAGGAGGCCCAGGTTGCGGCCGGCCGCCAGGCCCGCCACACGGAAGCGGCGAGGAAAACGCTCCACGATCCGGAGCGTATTCGTTCCGATCGAGCCGGTCGAGCCGAGAAGGACGATGCTCTTCATCACCACAGAAACCGGACGAGATAATAAAAGAGGGGCGCGGCCAGAAGGAAGCTGTCGACCCGGTCCAGGAATCCGCCGTGGCCGGGCAGGACGTTCGAGGAATCCTTGACGCCGACGGCGCGCTTGAATAAAGACTCGAGCGGATCGCTGACCTGGGCGGCGGCGTGGACGACGGTCCCGGTCAGGACCGCCAGCCCGAGGTCAAGTCCGGGGAGGAATACGGCGCGGGCGGCCGCCGCCCCCGAAGCGGCGAGCAGAAGGCCGCCGGCGCTCCCCTCCCAGGTCTTGTTGGGGCTGGCCAGGGGGGTCATTTTATGACGTCCGACGAGCTTCCCGACGAAATAGGCGCCCGTGTCGCCCAGGAAGATGACTGAGAACAAAAAGTAAATCGTGAACGCCCCCCTCTCTTCCCGCAGCGAGAACAAGAAATCGAGGGGAAAAGCGACGTAAAGGGCGCCGAACATGGTCAGGGTGATGGCCGCGCTGAAGGAGGGGAGCTTTTCGACCGTATCATACACGATCACGAATACGACGGCGGTGAGCAGGAAGGCCGCGGACAGGGCCATCGGAAATGAGACTTCCTTAACGACGAGCGGCAACCCGAAGAGCATGGCCAAAACGGCTCCCAGGGCTCTTTGAGGCCGCTGGCTTCTCCGTTGGGCCAGGCTGTAAAATTCCATCAAGGCGGCCAGGATGACGGCCTGGACGAAAAGGAAATAAACGAGACGAGGAGCCCATTGAATGACGACAACAATCAGCGCGATCAGGACAGAGGCGGTCGAAGTTCTCTGGCGCAGGCTCATGGCTTTTCGAGGACCGGGTCGTCGCCGGGCGAGACGGCCCCGAACCTCCTATCTCTTTTCTGGTAGTCGATGACGGCCTGGAGGAGATGCCGGGTCCGGAAATCGGGCCAGAGCTCCTGCGTCACCCAGATCTCCGCATAGGCGATCTGCCAGAGCAGGAAATTGGATACCCGAAACTCGCCGCTGGTGCGGATGAGAAGGTCGGGATCGGGGAGCCCCGCCGTATAAAGCGTGCGGGCGAACGTGGCCTCATCCAAGACGGCGGGGTTCGGCCCGTGCTCCGCCAGGAGACGGCGAACGCCGTCCACGATCTCAGCCCGTCCGCTGTAGTTGAGCGCGAGACAGACGGTCATCCTGTCGTTGGACGCCGTCAGGGCTTCAACCCTGAGAAGCTCCCGGCGGACGGAAGCCGGAAGGCCCTCCAGCTGGCCGATCGCCCGAAGCCGGATCCGGTTCTTGACCAGAACTTTGTCCTCTTTCTTGAGATAGTCCTCGAGGAGATTCCAGAGCAGAGAAACCTCCTTTTTGGGTCTTTTCCAGTTTTCCTTGGAAAAAGCGTAGAGGCTGAGGACTTTGATACCCAAACGGGCGCCCGCTTCGACGACCTCCCGGACGGATTTGGAGCCGGCCCGATGGCCTTCGATGCGGGGAAGATTCCTCTGTTTGGCCCAGCGGCCGTTCCCGTCCATGATGACGGCGATATGGAGCGGGAGCCGCTCGAAATCGACCCGGCGGACGAGCTCGTCCTCGGCGGATCCGGGCTCGATGAAGCCCTTAAGGTCGGGAATCATCGCTTAATTATATGGACACGGCGGGGAATTGTCAAAAGAAGTGGCGCGACCGGGGCGAATTTGCTAATCTATGGAGTCGACGGAGGTGCGACCGCCATGTGTTTAGCCATCCCCGCCCGAGTTGTCGCCGCCGGTCCCGGCTCCAAGGGCCGGATCGATTACCTGGGCACCAAGATCAGCGCCGATCTTTCGCTCCTCACGGACGTCCGGGTCGGCGATTGGGTCATCGTCCATGCCGGTTTCGCCATCTCCAAGCTCGACGAGACGGAAGCCCGCCAGACTCTGGATATGCTCAGAGAGATGGTCGAACCCTCCCCCCCTGAGGCCGGCCCGGCCGCCGCAAAACGCGCTTCGAAGCGTCGGCCCTGACCTCGCATATCCATGGAACCTTTCCGCGATAAGAAGATCATCGGGTGCCTTCTCCGGGAGCTCGCCCGGCTGACCGCCCGGGTCCCGGGCAGCGCCGTCCGGATCATGGAAATCTGCGGCACGCACACCATGACCCTCCACCGCTACGGCCTCAAGTCCCTGCTCGCCAAGGCGGGCATCGATATGGTCTCGGGGCCGGGCTGCCCCGTCTGCATCACCCCCGACGCCTACCATGAGGCCGCCCTGGACCTCCTCACGAACCGGGACGATCTCATCCTGGCGGCATTCGGGGACATGACCCGGGTTCCGACCCGCCGCGGCTCACTTCAGCAGGCCGTCCCGGCCCGAGGGTCGCGCCTTCGGATCGTTTATTCGCCCGGCGAATCCCTGGAGCTTGCCCGCCGCAATCCGTCCCGGGGCGTGGTCTTCTTCGGAGCCGGATTCGAGACAACGATTCCCTCGATAGGCCTGACCGTGAGGCAGGCCCGCCGGGAACGACTCCCCAACTACTCGGTCCTGGCCGCCCTATGGCTGATCGGGCCTCCGCTCAGGGCCTTGTGCGAAGCGGGTGAGGTCAAGATCGACGGTTTCCTCTACCCCGGCCACGTCAGCGCCGTGACGGGCCGAAAGCCATTCGAATTTATCCCGGTTGAATTCGGACTCCCGGGCGCCATCGCCGGCTTCGAGCCGGCCGACATCCTGCTGGGGCTGAGATCCATCCTGGGACAGATGCTTGACGGCAAGCCCGAGGTCGCCAACGCCTACGGCCGGGTCGTCCGGCCCGAAGGGAACGTCAGGGCCCAGAAAATCATGGCGTCGCTCTTCGAGCCCCGAGACGCGGCCTGGCGGGGATTGGGCCGAATCCCCCGGAGCGGGTTAACCCTCAAGGCGGCCTATGCGCGTTACGATGCCGTCCGCCGTCACGGGCTGATCCTTAACGAGGCGAGCTCGGACCCTCCGGGCTGCCGCTGCGGCGAGATTCTGCGAGGATCGGCTTCGCCGTCGGATTGCCCTCTCTTTTCAGTAAAATGCAGGCCCGACGCCCCCTACGGACCCTGCATGGTGTCATACGAAGGCGCCTGTCTCATCCATTTCAAATATGCCGGCAAGGAAAAGAATCATGGCTGGACCAAGACGGCCTGACGAGAATCCCGACCGAATCAGCCTAGAGATCGGGAGCGGAGGGCGGCTCATGCGCGAATTCCTCGACCGGACCATCCTCCCGGCCCTGGGGAACCGCTATCTCCAAGGGCTCCCCGACGCGAGCCGCGTCGGGAAGGGCGTCGTCTTCACCACGGACGGATACGTGGTCGACCCGCTTTTCTTCCCGGGCGGCGACATCGGATCGCTCTGCGTCAACGGAACGGTCAATGACCTGGTCGTTTCGGGAGCGGCACCCCGCTTTATCTCCCTGGCGGTCATCCTTGAGGAAGGCTTGCCCTTGGCCGAAGTTAAGCGAGTCCTGGCCTCGATCAGGAGGGCGGCCGGCGCCGCCGGCGTCGCCGTCGCGACGGGAGACACCAAGGTCGTCCGGCGCGGCCAGTGCGACAAAATGTTCATTACGACGTCGGGCTTGGGATGGGCCGTCGGCCGGCCCGATCCCCGCCAAATCCGTCTCGGCGACAAAGTCATCCTGACCGGAACGCTGGGCGAACACAGCCTGGCCATCCTGGCCGCGCGGGGCGAGTTCGGGCTGGAGAGCGCCGTCAAGAGCGATTGCGCCCCCTTGACCTTCCTCCTTCCGCTCTGGAAAAAGGGCGTCCGCTGGATGAGGGACGTCACTCGGGGCGGGCTGGCCACCATTTTGTCCGAGCTGGCCGAAGGCCTCCCCTTCGCCATCCGGATCGAAGAGAGCCTCATCCCTCTCTCGCGTCCGGTCCGGGCCGCGGCGGAGATCCTGGGCATCGATCCCCTCTACATGGCCTGCGAAGGGCGGGCCGTCATGATTGTCCCCCCGGCGGCCGCCGGCCGGATTCTCGATCACATCCGGAGTTTCGGGGCCGGACGGCGGGCCGCCGTCATCGGCGAAATCGGGTTGAAGCCGGGCCGTCCGGGCGAGGTTCTCTGCGAGACATCGGCGGGCGGGTTGAGGCTTCTCGAGCCACTGACTTCCGAACTCCTGCCTAGAATATGCTGAGAAGCGCACCATGAAATCGACCTCCCCCTTCATCGCTTCCGCCAGGGCGGGCTTAATGCTCCTGCTCGTCATTCCCCTCGTCGTTCACTCCGGCCGGCGCCCGGCGCCCGGCGAGAAGCAGGCGGACCGCGTCTCGCTCCGAAGTTCGGAGCGGACACTCGAGGCCTATGAAGCGGAGACGCTCGAATTATGTATCACTGTCCGGAACGAGGGCCGCTCGTCGCTCGTTTCGACGGGCAAGAATCCTTGTCTCCTCTCCTACCACCTGCTCGACGGCCAAGGCCGCCTCCTTCGCTTCGACAATCCTCGGACCGCTCTCCCCGAACGGATCGCGCCGGGCCGCGAAGCACCGGTTGAGCTCCGGCTCAAGGCCCCCCTCGACAAGGGCTCCTACCTCCTCGAATTCGACATCGTCCGCGAAGGCCTGGCCTGGTTCAAGGACTGCGGATCCTCCAGCCTGACTCTCCCGTTCGAGGTTAAGGCCCGGGATTGGCCTGAGGACAAAGAGCCGTTCCGGGTCAACCAGGCCGGCGTCAGCCGGATCGAATCCGGCCTCGGGGAATTCGTCAAGCTCCTCCGCTTGATCCGGATCACCCTGGGCCGAAACGAAGTCTCTTTCCGGGGCGGAACCGGCCCGGTCCGGGGGTTTTTCGCCGGATCGGGCTATCCTCAAATTTGGCTCCGGGACGCCGCGACCGTCATTCCCGCCTCCCGCAATTTCTACGGCCTCGACGAAATGCGCTCCTGGCTGGTTGAGCATCTGGCCCGTCAGAGGCCGGACGGCGGCCTCGAAGATTGGATCGACGGCCGCGGCCGCGCGGACAAGAACACGGTCGAGACCGACCAGGAGGCGAGCGCCGTCCTGGCCGCCTTCGAGGTCGCCCGGCTGGCGGGCGTCGATTGGCTCCGGGAGCGGATCGCCGGCAAACCGGCCATCCTAAGGCTCGACCAGGCCATGGAGTTCGTCCTCCGCGAACGTTGGGACAAGCGGCTCGGCCTGGTGACGGGAGCTCATACCGCCGATTGGGGCGACGTTGAGATAGTCGACGCCGACCAGAACGCGATCTACGCCGGCGATTCGACCCATTGGACCGCGGATATCTATGACCAGAGCATGTTCGTCGAAGCCGCCCGCGCCCTGGCCGCGCTCCAGGCGGGCCTCGGCGACACGAAACGCTCGGAGCACTGGATCGAGCGCGCCCGGACCGTTTCCGCGAACGCCGATCGCCGGCTCTGGCAGGAGGAGAGGGGTTTCTACCGCATGCACGTCCATCTCGACGACCTGACCCATCCCTTCGATGAGGACGACATCTTCGCCATGGGCGGCAATGTTCAGGCCATCCGCGCCGGCATCGCCGGCGACGCGCGAGCCCTACGGATCATTCGAACCGCCCTCGATCGGCAACAGGAGTTCGGGATTTCGACGGCGAGCGGCGTCCTCCTTCCCGCCTACCCGGCCGGTTTCTTCAAACACCCGGCCCTCGACGAGCCTTACGAGTATCAGAACGGCGGGCAGTGGGACTGGTTCGGAGGGAAGCTCGTCCTGGAGATGTTCAAGCGCGGCCTGGCCCGGACGGCCCGGGCCAAGCTCCTCGAGATCGCCCGCAAGAACGTTGCGAACGGCGGGCTTTACGAATGGGAAGGCCGGGACGGAACGCCGCGCGGGAGCGATTTCTATGCGGGAAGCGCCGGGAGCCTCGGCCAAGCCCTGATCGAAGGTTATTTCGGCGTCCGGCTCGACCGCGATTCCCTGTCGCTCGAGCCGCGTCTGGGGACGGACAGCGGACGCGTCCGCGTCGGCCTCCCCGCCTGCGGCCGGTTCGCCGCTTACGAGTACAACTACGATGAGGCGGAACGGAAACTGACCCTGAGCTTTGCGAGCGATAGTCCCGGCCGGAACGATATCCGAATCTTAAGCCCCTGGCCTCTCCGTCCGACCACAAAGGACGCGAAAAAAGGGCAAGACCCCCGGCTCGATGTCATGCTGGACGGACGGCCTACCCCCTACCGGATCGAAACCGTCGGGGAAGACGATATCCTAGTGGTCGCATCGGACTTCCGCGATCATACGCTCGCGATCCGGATCAAGTTTTAGGGCGTAAAAGCCGCATGGTCGCGGTAAGGCCGACGGCCGTCCGGAATCCCTTGACCGCCTCCTCAAAGCTCCCCTTGGGCAAGCCGCCGTAGAAAACGCTCCCGAAGAACCGCGCGGCCCCGCCCAGTTCGGCAAGGGTCCGGTGTTTTTCTTCTTGGAGGCTATTTGCGGCCGATCGAGGCGTACTCGAACCCGAGGGCTCGGACGGCAGCCGGATCGAAGACATTCCGGCCGTCGATCAGAATGGGGTTGGCCATCAGGGTTTTGACCCGGGCCAGATCGAGCGTCCGGAATTCCTCCCATTCGGTCAGGACGAGGAGGATATGGGCGTCTTGGGCCGCCTGATAGGGCGAGGCGACATAGCTTACGGCCTGGCCGTCTTCCGGAAACAGCTCTTTCATGTTGGACGCGGCCTTGGGGTCGTAGAGCCGCAGAATGGCGCCTTGCTTAAGGAGCTCGCGGATGACCTTGATACTGGGCGCCTCGCGGATATCGTCCGTTTCGGGCTTGAAGGCGAGGCCCAGGATTCCGACCGTCTTGCCCTTGAGGATCCAGAGCGCCCGGCGGATCTTCTCCATGAAGATCCGGATCCGATCGTCGTTGATGGCGTCGACGTCCCGGAGCAGGGTCATCTCTACCCCGAGCTCGCCCCCGATCTTGGCCAGGGCCTTGACGTCCTTGGGGAAGCAGGAGCCGCCGTAGCCAAGGCCGGCCTTGAGGAAGGATCCGCCGATGCGGGGGTCGAGACCCATCCCCCGGGCGACCATCTCGACGTCGGCATCGGTCCGCTCGCAGAGATCGGCGATCATGTTGACGAACGAAATTTTGAGGGCCAGGAACGAGTTCGAGGCGTGCTTGACGAGCTCGGCCGTGTCGATATTGGTGATGACGATCCGGTCCTTGAACCGCTCGTAGATCCGGACCAGGAGATCCCGGGCCCGCTCCGTCTCGACCCCGATAATGACCCGGTCCGGGCTCATGAAGTCGCCGACGCCGGAACCCTCCCGGAGGAACTCGGGGTTCGAGGCGACATCGAAGGGGTGCTCGCTCTTCTTGAAGGACGACATGACCCGCTTGATCCAGAAGGAGGTCTTGACCGGGACCGTGCTCTTCTCGACGACGAGCTTGTAGCCGTTGAGGTTCTCGGCGATCATCCGGGCGACCTCTTCGATCTGGGACATGTCGGCGCTCCCGTCCTCCTGGGGCGGCGTCCCAACGCAGACGAAGATGACCTCGGCGGCCCGGATCGCCTCCGCCCGGTCGGAGCTGAAGCGGAGATGTCCCTTCTTGAGGTTCGAGGCCAGGAGCTCGTCCAGGCCGGGCTCGTAGAACGGGGCCCGCCCGGAGAGGATGATCCGGATTTTCGCCTCGTCCTTGTCCATCCCGATGACGGAGTGACCCAGCTCGGCCAGGCAGGTGGCCGTGACCAGGCCGACATAGCCCGTCCCGACAACGGCGATCTTCATGCGTGTCTCCTTGACGGCCCGGGACGATGTCCCTCAAGCCTTGATGACATTCTTGGACTTTCTCTTGACGGCGTTCCGGGCGTCGACGACGAGGCGGGCCTGGCGGACGATCTTTTTATAGTCCAGGGCGGAATGGTCGGTGGCGATGATGACGGCGTCCGAGCCCTTGATCCGGGCCGCGTTCAGGGGGACGGACTTGAGGTCGAGGCCCGGATACTCGCGGTGGCCGCGCGACCGGGGAACAAAGGAATCGTGGTAGGCGACTCGGGCGCCCCGCTCCTGCAGGAGGCTGATGATTTTAAGGGAGGGAGATTCTCTCTGGTCGTCGATGTCCTTTTTATAGGCGATGCCCAGGACCAGGACCCGGGCGCCCTTGATCGCGATCCCCCGCTGGTTGAGGGCGTCGACGGTCTTGGTAACCACATAGTAGGGCATAAACGTATTGATCTCGCCGGCCAGCTCGATGAACTTCGTCGTGTAGTCGACCTCTTTGGCCTTCCAGGTCAGGTAGAAGGGGTCGATCGGGATGCAGTGGCCCCCGTAGCCCGGCCCGGGGTAGAAGGGCATGTAGCCGAACGGTTTGGAGGAGGCGGCCTCGATAACCTCCCAGACGTCGATTCCCATCCGCTCGAAGATCATTTTGAGCTCGTTGACGAGCGCGATGTTGACGGAGCGAAAGATGTTCTCGAGGAGCTTGGAAGCTTCGGCGACGCGCGGCGACGAGACGGGGACCGTCTTGACGATGACCTGGTCGTAGAGGGCCTTGGCGACGCGGAGACAATCCCGGGTCACGCCGCCGACGACCTTGGGCGTCGTCGCCGTCGAGAAAACCTTGTCCCCCGGGTTTTCGCGCTCCGGGGAGAAGGCCAGGAAAAAATCCCGGCCGATCCGCAGGCCGGTCGCCTCGAGAATGGGGAGCATCTCTTCGTCGGTCGTCCCGGGATAGGTGGTGCTCTCCAGGACGATGAGCTGCCCGCGGCGAAGATTGGCGGCGATGACGCGGGTCGTGTCCAGGACATAGGACAGGTCGGGATTGCGATGGACGTCGAGCGGGGTCGGCACGCAGATCAGGACGGCGTCCGCCTCGCGCAGGCGCTTGAAATCGGCCGTGGCCGTGAACGCCTTCGTCTTGAGGAAGGTCTTGAGCTCGGATGTCGAGATGTGGCGGATGTAGCTGCGGCCCGCATTGAGAAGGCGGACTTTGCGGAGGTCGATGTCGAAGCCGATGACCTTGAAGCCGCGGGACAGGAAGGTCTTGACCAGGGGCAATCCGACATAGCCCAGGCCGATGACGCCGATTCGCGCCTTCTTGGCCTTGATCTTTTTCTCCAGGCTCAGCGCTTCTTGTCCCATGCCGCCCTCCTTTCTCGATACCAGTCGACGGTCCGCCGCAAACCGTCCTGGAAGGCCACCGAAGGCCGGTAGGACAGCCCGGCCGCCGCCTTGGCGATGTCGGCGAACGAATGAAGGATGTCGCCGGGTCGGGCCGGCTCGTAGACGGCGGGGAGGTCGGTCCCCAGGATCGCGTTGAGACCGCGGACGAGGTCGTTGATCGTAATCCGGTCGGCGCAAGCCAGGTTGAAAACTTCCCCTCCGACCCCGGACGCTTCCGCGGCCAAGAGGTTGGCCTCGACGACGTTGGCGACGTAGGTAAAATCCCGGGACTGTTCGCCGTCGCCGTAAACGACCGGCCGTTCGCCGCGCAGGAGCCGGGTGATGAAGTTGGGAATGACCGCGGCGTATTGGGAAGACGGATCCTGGCGGGAGCCGAAGATGTTGAAATAGCGGAGCGAGACCGCGTTGAGCCCATAGAGATCCCGGAAGACCCGGCAGTACTTCTCCCCCACCAGCTTCGAGACCGCGTAGGGCGACAGGAGCGTGCCTTCCCGGCCTTCCTTTTTAGGCAGGCTCGGGTCGTCTCCGTAAACGGACGAGGACGAGGCAAACACGAAACTCCGGACGCCGGCATCCCGGGCCGCCACGAGCATGTTGAGGGTCCCGGTGATGTTGATGTCGTTGGTCAGCCGCGGATCTTGAACGGACCGCGGGACAGAGGGCAGGGCCGCCTGGTGGAGGACGTGGTCGACGCCCCGGACGGCCCGGCGGCAGGCGGCCGGCTCGCGGATGTCGCCCTTGACGATCTCGATCTCCTTGCGGAAGGCCGCCAGGTTTTCCTTGCGTCCGGTCAGAAAATTGTCGAGGACGCGGACCCGGGCGCTCCGCCGGAGGAGATCCTCAACCAGATGGGAGCCGATGAATCCCGCCCCTCCCGTCACCAAAAAAGTTTTCATGTCTCCATCTTATTCCAAATCTCGGTTTTAGATAAAGCCCAGCTCCTCGAGCTTGGCCAAAACCTTCCCAACGCTCTCATCGAGCGTTTCCTTGTCCGTTTCCAGGACGAGCTCGGGCGTCTCGGGCTCCTCGTAGGGATCGGAGACGCCCGTGAATTCCTTGATCTCGCCCCTCATGGCCTTCTTGTACATGCCCTTGACGTCCCGCTCGATGCAGACTTCGATCGGGCACTTGACATAGACCTCGAGGAAACTCCCGATCTGGGTCCTGGCGTGGGACCTCATCTCCTTGTAGGGCGAGATGAACGAGGTCAGGACGACGACGCCGTTCCGGGTCAGGAGCTTGGCCACGAAGGTGACCCTCCGGATGTTCTCGTCCCGGTCCTTTTTGGAAAAGCCCAGGTCCCGGGTCAGGTCCTGGCGGACGTTGTCTCCGTCCAGGCGCTCGGCATAGAACCCTTTACTTTTCAGGATATCCGCGACCCGGTCGGCGACGGCCGATTTTCCCGAGCAGGGCAGCCCTGTGAACCAGAGGGTGACGCCCTTGCGGTCGAAGCAGCAGCTGTTTGTCATGAGTATGGAACTCCTTTCCTATCCGTTGTTTCGCGGTTATGAGCCGAGGACCCGGCCCTTCATGTCCTCGGGAACCGGAATCCCCAGGGAGGCCAGGATGGTCGGCGCGATATCGATGATGGAAGCGTCCTGGCGGCCCCCGGCCTTGGCCCGCGGGTCGTGGAGGATGTAGATGCCCTCCTGGGCGTGGACGGCGTCGTCGGGCCCGGTGTCGTTCTCGGGAAGGAACAGGGTCCCGTAGCCGAGCGTCCCGGCCGACCGCCAATAGAGGTCGTCGAAATAGACCATGAGGTCGGGGTACTCCCCGTTGGATTCCTCGTAATACTCCTGGGGCTTGATGACCTTCGTCCGCCAGGCTTCTCCGTTCGGACCGCGCAGGGCCAGCAGACGGGCCGTGAGCTCGTCCCGGGCCTTTTCATAATCCTCGGCCGGAATGATGCCCTGGGGTTCCCGTCCCTCGACGTTCAGGAAGAGGCGCGCGTAGTAGCCGCCCCAGCCCCAAGCCCTGGTCTTGGCCCAGTCGATTTTGAGGTCGTCGATGCTGACGATCTTGTCCGGCTTTTCCTTGACGACGAGGTCGCCTTGCCCGATCAGCCATTCGTTGACGCAGAAGCAGCCCTTCATCCGCTTGACGCCGTGGTCGGAGACGACCAGGACGACGGTGTCCTTGCCCGCCTTCTCCAGGAACCGGCCCAGCCGCTCGTCGAGGCGCTTGTAGTAATCGATGATGACGTTTTGATAGCGGTTGCCCGGCTCGTAGAGATGATGCTCGGAGTCGGCATATTTCCAGAAGGCGTGATGAATGCGGTCGACGCCGATTTCGACGAACCAGAACAGGTCCCAGGGCTTGGTCGCCATCAGGTATTCCATGACCTCGAACCGTTTCTCGGTCATTTTATAGATCTCGGCCAGGATCTGGTCCCGGTCCTCGGTCCGGAAAACGACATCGAAGATGTAAGGGCCGAAGCGCTCCTCGATCTCCCGGTAGAGGGAGGCCGGGTAGGTCGACTCCGTCGACTTGGCGGGGGGGGTGATGAAGCAGGAGATGAGGTTTCCGGCGACCGGCTTGGGCGGATAGCTGGGTGGAACGCTGACGAGCGTCGATTGTCCCCCCCGCTCGCCCAGGATATCCCAAACCGTTTTTTCCTTGACGGCCAGGGAATTGGCGATCCACATCTTGTCGTAGGAAGATCCCCGCCGGTGCCGAAATCCGTAGAGACCGAGACGGCCCGGGTCCTTCCCGGTCGCCATGACCATCCAAGCCGGTATCGTGATCGGCGGATCCGAGCTGCGCAGGGTCCCGTGGAGTCCGCCCTCGATCAGCCGGTTCAGGACAGGGAGCTCCCGACGCCGGCCGAAGACGATCTCCGGGGTCGCGCAGTCGAGCCCGACGACGACGACCTTTCTCCGCTCAGTCATTAAAGGGCGCCTCGAAGGCCATGATGATCTTAGCCACCTCCGGCCGCATCAGCTCGGGGGGCGGAATCTCGCCCTTGACCAGCATGTCCCGGATCTTCGTCCCGCTGTACTGGATTTGGTCGGCGGGCGGATGGGGGCAGATCTTCTCGTTGACGACCGAACGGCACTTCTTGCAGTAGTAGAAAGCCCGGAAAAAGAGGGGGACGATGCCCAGGTCGGGAAATTCCTCGAAGATGTCCTGGGCCGCGTAGGGAGGATAGTAGCTGCCGACGCCGGCGTGGTCGCGGCCGATGATGATGTGGGTGCAGCCGAAGTTCTTGCGGATGACGGCGTGGTGGATGGCCTCGCGCGGCCCCGCGTAACGCATCTCCATCTGGAGGATGGCCATGACGGCCCGCTCCTTGAGGTAGTAGTGCCGGATGAGCTCCTCGTAGGAGGCCAGGATGACCTCGTCCTTGAAGTCGCCCTTCTTCTTCTTGCCGATGACCGGATTGATGAAAATGCCGTCCGTGAAGGTCAGGGCCGCCTTCTGGACGTATTCGTGGCCGTTATGGGGGGTGTTGCGGGTCTGGAATCCGACCACCGTCCGCCAGCCCTTCTCCCTGAACAGGACCCGCGTTTCCTTGGGGCTGAGCTTATAGCGGTCGAACGGAGTCGGGGATTCCTGAATGAGGTCGATCGGGCCGGCCAGCAGGACATCCTTCATGGCCATGACCTTGGCGACGCCGGGATGGGCCTTGTCGAGCGTGTTGAAGACCTTCTCGGCCATTTCCTCTTTGTTGTAATCGTAGGCTTCCTGGAGGGTCAGGAGGGCGACCGGCCGGCCGCCTTCGTTGGCGAGGAGGATCTCGCCGCCGACCTTGAATCGGGCGGCCTCCTGGAGCGTAGCGTCGAGGACGATCGGAACGGTCCAGGGCAGGTCGTTGGCCAGCCGCATTTGATTGAGGACGTTCCGAAAATCGGCCTTGCCCAGAAAGCCTTCCAGTGGGCTGTAGACGCCGTTGGCGACGTTCTCGACGTCCGAGACGGACTCGGCGTCAAGGATGATCCGGGGCAGGGTCTTGGCGCGTTCCAGGGCCTCGTCCTTCGGGGAACCGCGAAGCACCCGGTCCACA
>Ga0299915_10001457_pt1 | contig 17588 bp, 14 predicted proteins | sample RVTome_13_FD_200263 | JGI IMG/M metagenome (GOLD analysis project Ga0299915, IMG submission 200263) | Soil microbial communities from uranium-contaminated site in the Upper Colorado River Basin, Wyoming, United States - RVT92D227 (version 2) ... | reverse complement strand
TGCCCCTATTCGAGGCAGCCAAGATTGCGCCAGGCGACAGTCCGGCGGCTTGCGGCAGAGGTCGCCGGAGGATAGCCAAGTCGTCCTGTCGGGCCAACTTCCTTAGGAGGGGATCGGCGTCGAGCGCCTAAGACTGAACGATATGGGATGGACTCAACCGATGGAACGGATCAGCTCCCTGAACTCTTCCCATTCCTCGGGGAAGAAGTGCAGAGTCGTCGCACCTAGTTCGAGGTGATAGGTGACCTCTCCATCCGGTTCTGCGGCCTTCCAAATCAAGTAGTTGGCCGTCTCGGCGATCGTCGATGTGTCGATGTCTGGGTTATCCGACATGCTTATCCTCTCCTTGAAGACCTGACGCACTCGGGGTGCCACCGGCGCAGCAAATCCGGAGCCCGGAAGGCGCGCCGGACGACTCTTCTTGTTCGACCCAGGGGCTGACCGAATCTCGGAGTTCGACCGCACCCTCGGGGATCAGCGCTCCGGGGTTCGCCTCCCCGGCAGCCAGCGCGGCAAGCTGGGAAGTCGGATGCCCGGCGGGCGATCAGCCGGGAAGGCATCGATCGGCGGGTCCCATGGAGATTGGTCGAGCAGTTTCCGACCAACGTAGCGGCTCAACAGCAGCAACGTCGCCATGGATGGAGCGGAGAGCAGGAGACCCAGGATGCCGGCCAAACTGGCGCCGACGATGGCACCAACCAGGATGACCACCGGGTGCAGGTTCAAGGACTGGCCCATCAAGCGCGGGATCAACATGTAGTCGAGCGATTGGTCCAGGACAATCACCCCGGCGATCACCAGGACCGCATGGGTCAAGGGTGAGAGCCCATACCAGTTTCCGGGTTGGAAGAAGGCCATGAGGGCAGCCACCGTCCCGGCGGAGAAAGGACCGATGATGGGCACGAACTTCGCCAGGCCACCCAATACGCCCAGACCAAGCGGAGAGCGAACCCCGAGAGCGAGCATCAGCACCCCGGTGAGGATACCGCTGGTGAGAGCCACGATGAGTTGTCCGCGCAGGAACGCATCCCAGATCCGCCCAAGGGCCTGCTGGAGCCGGCGGGTGTCCTGCTCATACCCGGGGATCGACAGACTCGTCCACCCACGCCTCAGTTTTTCATAGTCCGAGGTGAGGAAATATGCTGCTGCGAGTATGAAAACGAGCCGGGCGATCGACTCTATCGCCACGCTGGCCAGGGAGGTCAGCAACGAACTCAACCGGCCCAGCGTGGGCTGGATCGTCGTCAAGGCCTGCTCGGTTATCGGAGCCAGGTCAAGCCGGGATAGATCGAGCACCCACGGGCCGACTGTGACGGTCTGGCCGTTGAGGCTGGCGATGCGAGCGGGAAGCTCAAGCAAGATGCGCTGAATCGTCAGCGCAAGCGATTGAAGCTGCTGGACAAGCGCCAGGCTTGTCGCGGTCGAGGCGGTGATCAAAACGAGGATGAGAAACAGGAAGACGATGTTGGTGGCCGCGGTCCATGAGAACCGGGCGCGCGTTCTCATCGCTCGCACGATTGGCACGAGCAGGAAGGAGACGATCCCGGAAACGACGAGCAGCTGGATGATGGACTGGAAGCGCACGACGACGAGTGACACGAGGACGAGGACCGACACCGCCACCAACACCTTGGTTGTCGTGCCCCATCTGGCAGATCCTTCAGTCTCACTCAAGACGATTTACCCTTCGCAGCCTTGCCTGAAGTGCGACGGCTCCGCAACGCCTTCAACCTGACCATCAATCGCCGTCCCAACCCCGGGCGAACGCCGGCTCCGGCCGGCCCCGTGGCCGGCGGCGGCATGGTGCCCAACCCGGCCGTCTTGCGATAGATGTAGCCCACCCACAGCCGGAGGGTCGCCAAGGTGGGCGCGGCCAGAAGAACTCCGAGAAGCCCCGCAAGTATCCCTCCGGCCAGGACGCCGAGCAATACGGTCAGAGGATGGAGGTTGAGTGTGAGCCCGATGATGCGCGGGACGAGAATGTTGTTCTCGACCTGCTGAATGATGATGAAGGCGACCACCACGACTGCGGCGAACCCAAGAGGAGCCAATCCCCACCAATTGTCCGCGCCCTGGAGCAGGGCGACGATCACGGCCGCCGCGCCGGCAATCGTCGGCCCGAACATCGGGACGAATTCAAGCAAGCCGGCGATGAGACCCAAGGCGAGTGAAAACCGAAGACCGAGCGCCGACAGGACTACCGTCACCATCAACCCGACGGCCAGTCCCAGGATCAATTGGCCCCGCAAGAACGCCTGCCAGACCCGCCCCGTTTCGTCCATCAAGGCCTGGATATCCTGACGGTAGGCCGATGGAACCAGGTCGATGAAACCCCCGCCCAGCGCTCCCGAGTCAAGAAGCAAATAGAGGCCGATAACCATGGCGATGACCAGCAGTCCGATCACCGAGGCCGTTGCACCGGCGACCGAAGCCAGGAGAGTGCCGGTCTGGGTCAGGAGGGGCCGGATCGATGCCACCAGAGACTGAAGGATCGGATCCAGATTGATCTTGGCCATGTCGATCGTCCACGGCCCAAGAACATACGTCCGCTCGGCGAGCGACTCGAGAAAGACCGGCAGCAGAGACGACAGCCGTCCGATGTCCTGAACCAACCCGATTAACTGCTGGGAGATCGCCAGACCGAGCCCGGTCACCACTCCGGCGATGAGGAGCAACATGATGAGGTACGTGAGCAGGACCGCCCCCCAGCGCGGAAGGCGCAGCCAGCGCTCAAGCCGCGTGACGATTGGGTGGAGCAGATAGGCCAGAAGCAGAGCCAGGATGATCGGGACGAGGAGTTGGCGCAACGCCCACAGAAGAGCCCCGGCCAGGATTAAGAGAAAGACGGCCGAGACGAGGCGAGTCGGCGCGTCCCAAGGAGGGGAGTTGGACTCAATCTTGGTCGGCGGTTTCACGGGCCAGCTCCAGCGTCGGTTCGAGACTGAAGGGTTCAAGGTCGAAGAGCCGGGCTTGGAGGTAGCGGCCCAGCAGGCGCATGCTGGCGATCGTTGGTGCCGCCAGGAAGATCCCCAGAACGCCGGCCAGGGTGGCTCCGGCGACAATCCCCAGTATGACGACCAACGGATGCAGCCTCACTCGTCGTCCGATGATCGTCGGGATAAGGATATTCAAGTCGACTTGCTGGAAGACGCTGTGTAGGCCGACTACGATGAGGGCGACGATCCAGTTCGGGAGTGGGAGCCAGGTCGATCCGCGGAACAGCGTCAGCAACGCGGCGATAACCAGCCAGATGCCGTGACCGAGGCTGGGTAGGAACTCGAGCAATCCGGCGAGGACGCCCATGGCGAGAGCGAACGGCAGGCCGACTACGAAGCCACCCACGGTGATGATCACCGCCACTACGACGACCAGGACTAGCTGCCCGCGGAAGAACGCGCTCCAAATGGCGTTGACGTCCTCCCTGAGCCGTCGAACATCCTGCCTCAGATCCGGCGGGAAGAGACTTTCGAGCCACTCCGTGAGTCGGGCGCCGTCTTTCACCAGATAGAACGACACGACCAGGATGAAGATGATCCAGACAAGTGAGGTCAGGACATCGACCGCCAGTCCGAGTGTTTGACCGAAAAGCGGTTCGGCCGCCCCGCGCATCGACGACTCCGTTTGCCTGACCAGTTCCGAGATGTCGAACCGTACGCCGCCGATTACGACCGGTCGGCTCAGAAAGGTCTCGATCGAGTGGATGATCGTCTGGAAATCCAGGTTGAGGCTTCTCAATTGGTCAACCAGGCTCGGCACCAATACGATCGGTACGACCGAGAGCACGCCCAAGAAGATCAGGTATACCAGGCCGGTGGCCCAACCGCGGGACATCCGCAATCGCGTCTGGACCAGGCCCGTCAACGGCGAAAGGATGTAGGCCAGGATGGCCGCCAGGATCAGGGGGATGATGAGCAGACTGAAGCGGAAGAGCACGTAGACGCCAAGGACGAGCAGGCTTCCGGCGACGCCAAGCTTGACGTTGGAGGACCAGCGGGGCCGAACACTGGTTACGCTCACGGCTTCATTCTAATGGAGGGAAACACAGGTGACAAACGGAAGGGTGGTGACAGTCGACATATTTGCCATGTGTCATCGATGACCGCTTGGTCCCGCCAGATCGCGGCGGAGAGGGTCGCCTGCCTGCCCTGCGTGCTCTCGGCGGTACTGCCTGCCCCGATGCACTCGTCGGGGCCGCTCGCCCCGTACGCACTTAGCGGGGTTCGCCGAGGATCCCTCTACCGGGGTGAGGGCGGGACGGATGGCAGGATTGCCCTCGACCGGCCCGTCTGGATTGATTCACAGCCTGAGCCTCACCCCCTTCCCCCTCTCCGCAGAGTCGCTGGACCTCGTGAGTGGGCCCATGGCGGAGAGGGGGTACGTGTTTTCTGAATGGAGTGGGGGAGCTGCGCGTCCCCACTCCATTCAGAAAACACTTGTTCCTCATGAGCCAGACCGGGTTGGGCCCGCCTGCCCCGATGCAATTGTTGGGGTTCGCCCCGAAAGCCGGGGGGCATGGCCATGATGCAGAAGGCGCAGACGCCAAGCGCCCGGGCATACTCACCCGGGCGCCAAGTGTTCACGTCCAATTGGGAGAACGGCTGAGCCGGGTCCGGCTCAGCGGCGGCGGTTTTGGGAGCCCGAGTCCCTGTGTCCGGAGCCGGGGCGACCACCGGGGCCGGAGCGTCCGCCCGATCCACCCGGGCGCCGGCCGGAAGGCCGATCATGCTGCATGGCCTCCTCCGGCGTCCATCCCTCGAGCACGGCCTGTCGCGACAGTCGGATCTTGCCGTCGTGGTCAATGTTGGTCACCATGACCGTGATCTCGTCCCCGACTTTGGCAACGTCCTCGACCTTCTCGACGTGCTGCGAGTCGAGTTGGGAGATGTGCACCATGCCATCCATGTTCGGCAGGATCTCGACAAATGCCCCGAAATCGGTGGTCCTGACAACGCGCCCGGTATAGATGCGGCCGACGACGGCCTCTTCTGTCAGACCCTCGACCAGCTGTTTGGCCTGAGCGGCGCTCGGGCCATTCTCAGCCGCGATGAATACCGTGCCGTCGTCTTCGATATCGATGCGGGCGCCCGTCTTCTCTTGGATGCTCCGAATCATTTTGCCGCCGGGGCCGATCACCGCACCGATCTTCTCAGGGTCGATCTTGAGGATCATCAGGCTCGGCGCATGTGGCTTGAGCGACGGGCGCGGCGCCGGCATACAGGCATCGATCTTGTCGAGGATCTCAAGACGCGCCTGGCGCGCCTGGTCGAGCGCCTCGGACAGGATCTGCGGAGTCAGGCCTTTGATCTTGATGTCCATCTGCAAGGCGGTGATGCCCTTCCGCGTTCCGGCGACCTTGAAATCCATATCGCCCAGAGCATCTTCAACACCCTGGATGTCGGTCAGGATGGCGTAGCGATCGCCTTCCTTGACGAGGCCCATGGCGATCCCGGCGACCGGCGCCCGGATCGGAACACCCGTGTCGAGCAAGGCCAACGTCGAACCACAGACGGAGGCCATCGAGGTCGAACCGTTGGATGACAGGACCTCTGAGACCAGGCGCATGGTGTATGGGAATTCCGACTCGGGGGGCAAAACAGGGACCAGGGCTCGCTCGGCCAACGCCCCGTGCCCCACATCGCGGCGCGAAGTGCCTCGCAGCGGCCGCGTCTCACCAACGGAAAAGGGCGGGAAATTGTAGTGGTGCATGTAGTGCTTCTCTTCTATCGGCGAAAGCCCGTCGAGCTCCTGGCGCTCGCGCGGCATACCCAAGGTGGCCAGGGTCAGGACTTGCGTCTCACCGCGCGTAAATAGTCCCGAGCCATGCGCGCGCGGGCTGAAGTCGACTTCGGCGGTGATCGGCCGGACCTGACGCATCCCGCGCCCATCGGTGCGGACGGACTTGTTCAGTATTCGAGAACGCACCTCGGCTTTGTAGATCGCGTTGAAGGCCATCGACACATCTTCGGCGCCCGGGCCGTTCGGCGTGACCAGGCCGGACTTGACCTCTTCCTCGAGCAGACCGATCGCCAGGTTCTGCTCGGCTTTGCCATGGGGCATGGCCAGGACTTCATTCAACCGATCCGACACCCGACTGCGGACGGCCTCGAGGGTCTCCTCCTTGAGGCTGAACGACGGATAAGTGCGCTTCTCGCGACCAACCTCGCGGCGCATTTCTTCCTGGAGCTCGATGATCGGCTGCATCGCACGATGCCCGGCCTCCAGGGCCTCGACCATGGTTTTCTCGTCGACCTCACCCGCCCCACACTCGACCATCAGGATGGCATCCTTTGTCCCAGCGATGCGCAGATCGAGGTCCGAGACTTGCGTTTCTTGATAGGTCGGGTTGAAGACGAATGCGCCGGCGACGCGCCCCACTCGAAGCGCACCGACCGGACCGGAGAAGGGGATGTCGGAGATCGTCAGCGCAGCCGAGGCGCCGTTGATAGCCAGGACGTCAATTTGCGTCTCGCCATCCGAAGAGAGAGCATACAGGATGACCTGGACATCGTTGCGCATGTCTTTGGGGAACAGCGGACGAAGAGGACGATCGGTAAGCCGGGCGGTCAGGATGGCCGCTTCCGAGGGCCGGCCTTCTCTGCGGAAGAAGGATCCGGGGATGCGACCACCGGCGTAGAGTCGCTCTTCGTAGTCGACCGACAGGGGGAAGAAGTCAATTCCCTCGCGCGGTCCTTTGGCCATCGTCGCCGCGGCCAACAGCAGCGTGTCGGCCTGGCGCAAGGTGACGGCGCCGTCGGCCTGCCCGGCAACCTTGCCTGTTTCGATTGTGATCGTCTTACCGCCGATGGCGGTCGAGAACTGTCGTACTTCTGACATTAAAGAACCCTCCGCGCTTCAGAACGGGAGGGTCAGGGACTGGAGAACGGCCGCCAGCAAATTGCCTGGCAAGATCTGACGGACGAGCTCCAATTCCCAACCCTCGCTCCTCGTTTGAGCGCATCTAAGTGATCAGTTTTCTCAATCCGTTCTGCCTATCAATGTCCTGGTGAGGCCTCCGGGGATTGTCGGCGGTGATCCCGGGAGTAGTTTACCAACTCCGCAAGACAAACGCCAATGGCAGCCGACACGTGCGCCGCCGAAGGCCGCGTTCCGGTGGTCGGAGATCCGGGAATTCGGGCTTGTAAGATTGAATGGGGGTACTCACGAGAGACAGATAAACGAGTAGACACAGGCATCGCGTATCTACTCGCCCGGAGTCACAGGCTACTTGCGGCGGATCCCCAAGCGGTCTGTCAAGGCCAGATAGCTCACGGCATCCTTCTGCTTGAGGTAGGCGAGATGTCTGCGCCTCTGGCCCACAAGCTTCAACAGCCCCCGCCGGGATGATTCGTCATGGGAATGGCTTCGCAGGTGCTCCGTCAATTGCTGGATCCTGCGGGTCAGGATAGCGATCTGAACCTCAGGCGAGCCGGTGTCAGCCTCGTGCCGGTGGAATTCTACAATCAGCTGGTCCTTCTCGGTCTTGGTTAGCGGCATGCCCTCAGTTCCTACTTCGAGATCATCTGGTTGGAAGCTCGCTGGGCGATACGGCCCGGCCCTACCCTTGATCACCCAGACAGTGAACGCGATTATACCAGCCCCGGATAGGGTCGACAAGGTTTTCTCCGGCCTCGGGTGCGACCCATGGACCGCGTCCCTCCTGCGGCGCCGCTGCCCTTCTGGGTGACCGGACCGAAGCCCAACGAGGCATGCGGTCCTCACATACGTGGATGCGGCCGAGCCAGGACGAACTCTCCTCGGACAAGATCCCTCGGGAGCCGATCAACGAACTCTCGGGCCGCCGGGGATGGTTAGCCGGAGGCGGCCGGCATTGTCGTGCGGCAGGGAGTCGATCACGTTGCGCGCCATCCGGATCGCCGCAGGATCCCCGCCAGCCACTTCCGCGATCAAGAAGTGAGTTGTCTCGGGCGGGCTGCGTCGAGCAAGGGCCCGGAGAAGCCGGTACAACGCCTTGCGCGTCTCGCCCCGGACGGACCCGGCCCGGCCGGCGAGGAGGCCGAACAATCGCGGAAGCTGGTGGAACCTCGGATCCTCGACCGCAGAAGTCATGGCCAGATAGGCTAGTTGTTGAGTCCCTCTCCGAGAAGAATCGAGCCAGCGTGCCAACTGATCCACAAACCCTCCCGGCTCGACCACGCGCCAGCCGGCTGTGCCCTGCCCTGCCAGTTCGGCGAGGACGATGTTGTCGTCCGTCGTTCTCGCGTGGGATTCAACCCACTCCATGACAGGCTCACCGAATTGATCCCCGACAAGCGCGGCTGCCAACAGTCGAGCCTCGCGGTAACCCGTCTGCCAGAGCGCCTCGGCTGCGGCCAGGCCGCGCTCGGGCTTGCCGGCGGCGGCCCGGCGTAAGGCCTGAGTCAGGCTCTTCATGACGGGGCGAGCGACGCCGAACGCGGGGGACACATCATCCACACGGGTCGAGGGACCGGGACGCCGCGTACGGTCGGCATAGAACTCCAGGATGTCAAGCGTCCGCCGGCGGAGTTCGGCCGGGTCGCCGATCACGCTGGCGACGCCGGCCACCTGCTTCCTCAAGCGATCCGGGTCGATGGCGGGCATGAGCGAGGCGTAGTGGAACGCGAGGGATCATGAGGCATGCGGTGGGTCACGGCGGAATTGTGATCGAGATCCAGGTCGACCTCCGCGCGGGCAAGCGCTCCAAAGGTCGGGACATTGCTGAGCGGGATCACGCGCTTCTCGGCCAGTCGGAGAACGCTAGTAACTCCGGCCAAAGATAGCCCGCTCGGTCGCCGGCTTTCCGCAGTGGATGCACACACCGCTGCCGCCGGGCTGCTCGAGCGGTATGCAGCGTGTGGTCGCCTTGGTTTCGTCCTTGATCTGGGACTCGCATGAGGGCTCGCCACACCACCAGGCATCCGCCCATCCATCTTGCACGACCTGCTTGAATTCCTCATAGTCCTGCGGTTGGCGTGTGTTGGCCTTGCGAAATTCGGAGGCTTGTTCAAAGAGCGACCGGTGGATGTCCTGGAGAGTCTCCCCGACGAGGGATGGCAGCCCATCAAGCTGAACAGTGCGTTTGCCTTCCCGGCCGGGAACGTCCCGACGGGCCAAACCGGCAGTCCCGGCGGCCACGTCACGCGGTCCAATCTCCAGGCGCAACGGCACGCCGCGCATTTCCCAATCGTTGAACTTGAAGCCCGGAGTGATTCCATCGCGCCAATCGGTGTGAACTCTGAATTCGGACAATCCGCCGCGGACTCGCTCGACGACCTCTTGCACTTTCGCTTTTTCGTCGTCGTTCTTGAAGATCGGAATGATGACCACCTGATAAGGCGCCAGCCTTGGCGGCAGGATCAGTCCTTTATCGTCACCGTGGACCATGATGATAGCGCCGATGAAACGCCACGAGAGCCCCCAGGAGGTCGTCCAGCAATACTGCAGACTGTTTTCGCGATCCAGATAGCGGATGCCGAATGCCCGGGCGAAGTTCTCGCCCAGGTTGTGCGAGGTCCCCGCCTGGAGGGCGCGCTTGTCGCCCATCATGGCTTCGATGGTGTATGAACGAAGAGCCCCGGCGAATTTCTCGCTGTCGCTCTTCCGACCTCTGACCACCGGTACGGCGGCCTCCACCTCGGCGAAGTCGGCGTACACGTTGAGCATCTGGATCGTCTCGTTCTCGGCTTCCTCTGCGGTGGCATGGGCCGTGTGGCCCTCCTGCCAGTAGAACTCCGTCGTTCGCAGGAACAGCTTCGTGCGCATCTCCCAACGGACGACGCTGTTCCACAGGTTGATCAGGATCGGCAGGTCGCGATAGGACTTCACCCACTTGGCGTACATGTGCCCGATGATCGTCTCGGAGGTTGGCCGAATGATCAGGGGCTCCTCGAGCTGCTCGCCTCCCCCAATGGTGACAACCGCCAGCTCGGGAGAGAAACCCTCGACGTGCTCCTTCTCTTTCTCCAGGAAGCTCATGGGAATGAAGAGGGGGAAGGCGGCGTTGACATGCCCCGTCGCCTTGAAGCGGCGATCCAACGCCGCCTGGACGTTCTCCCACAATGCCCAGCCGTAAGGACGGGCGACCATGCAGCCGCGCACGGGGGCATAGTCCGCCAGCTCGGCCCGGAGAACCACCTGGTTGTACCACTCGGAGAAGTTCTCCGAACGCGATGGAAGTCGCTCTTCAGACATCCGCTCCTCTTGTCTTCGAAGTTAAGCTGCGTCGTCGGGCAATGGCCGGAGACGCTTTGGATGACCGAGGTTCCGCATGCACGCCTGCCTCAGCCGTTGGAGATCGGGCCGTTCTGGTCGATCCCGGACTGCAGTCCGACAGCTTCTCGCGGGAGGGATCTTCCGCGCTAGGCCGACGTCAGGAAGAACCAAGTCGGCGCGCGACAGCCTGGGCGACCGGATCCAACCATATGCCATCGAGCAGACCCGCCCTGGCCTCCAGCAACGGGTCCGGCAAGATGGCGAGCAGGTCGATCCATTCTTGCAGGAAACGCCACATCAGCGCGTGGTCCCACTGGCGTGACCAGCTCTCTTCATCCCAGGAGATCCCCAATCGATCGTTGAGTTCCGATCGGTAGATCTCGATCATCTCCTCGCGCGCCAGAGGTAGAGGACTGAACCACCAGCCGCTCATGTTGACAAAGGTCAGGAGATCGATCACACCCGGACCGACGGCGGTCTGCTGCCAGTCGTACGCGATCTGCTCTCCCCGAGAAACCACGGCGATGTTCCCGGGCCAGTAGTCACCATGCAGGAGAGTGCTGGGCTGGTCGCGGAGCGGAGCGACGACATCGTCAGCCTGCTCGATCAAGGTCGAGAGGACCTGGATGCGGGCCGGCGCCCCGGCCAACGATCCCAGTTGTCCTTTCTGTACGATCGTCTCGAGCGACTGCGCAGCCACCGCCAGGTGAACATCGAAATCCGCTTCAAGCGGGCGGCTGAGCCAGGTGTACGTCCCCAGATCCTCACCCAGACCCCAGAATCGGTCGTGTAATTGGGCGAGGGCTTCGACTGCCGTGCGATAGTCGGCCGCCTCCCAATCATCGGGCGTCTTCTCCTGGGTGATCGCCTCCAAAACCAACCAATCACCGCTCGGGGAGGCAGCCACCAGGGCTGGGGTCGCCATAGGCAAATGTGGGGCCAGCGAGCGATAAACGCCGACCTCCCGTCGGCCGGCTCCTGCCAGGCCGGTGCGGGTCGTCCCGCGCGGTTCCTTGACGACCAGACGGCATTCCCCGGCCCCCGACTGAGCTTGATAAGCGACGACAATCCCCCGAACCCTGCCGATGGAGGGTCTCTGGTCCGGGATGGTGAAGTGGCTCAGTCCAGTAATCTGGAGCGAGGTATCGCCCACCCGCCGGCGCAAGCCGGCGGTGATGTCTGCCCGACTGAAGGGCCAGACCCATGTGGGTTCAACCCTCGCAGTCTCGAGATCTTTCGGTGGTGATTCCGTCATTCACTGCTTCCAAGATCCATCGGACCCGTTCGAGTGCCCCGCACGGGACCAACCCCGAGCCCAGACCCGACGATCGGTCGTGTTCGGTCCGAACGAAACCTCCCGGGCCGATCAGGGGATGATTTCAGTGCCGTCGAAAATCGGACTGCTCGAGTCCGGGCCATCATCGCTGAGTCGGAAGTATACCTCCCAGACGCTCGTCGAGCCGCGACCTTGACCACCTGCACCATCTGGATCTTCGGGTAATCCCTGGTTGCCGATCCAAGACGCCTCACTCCAGTTCCACAACCCGATAGGGGTAGACGTTCATGACAGGCGTGTCGAACAGCAGGCTCTCCATCGTGTCCACGTTCCTCACGGCGTGGGAATGCCCATGCAGCATGAGTCTGGGGCGAGCCAGCTTGATCATCAGCCGGAAGGAGGCGAACCCTATGTGAGCCGGGTCGGACATATCATGAACCCCGAGCGGCGGTGCGTGTGTTAGCAATAGATCCAGTCCGCGGCCACGCGAGATGCGCCTGGCCATCATTGCCGGGAGCATGCGCATCACCCGCCAACGCATTTCGCCCTCTGTGTACTGGTGAATCCCATCCGATTTGTAACGACGGCTCCCGCCGAGTCCGCCGATCCACAGCCCTTGCACTTTCACGACGCGCCCATCGATCCCCTGCCCTCCCGGGACGTCCAATCTGTCGGGGTCGTGGTTGCCTGGCACATAAAGCAGCGGTACGTTCAGGCGCGTCAGGACGTACTCCAAATAGGTGGACTCGAGATCGCCGCACCCGACGATCAGCCCAATACCGCGATAGCGCTCCTCGACGACCGGACTATAGATGAAGGGTTCGGTCCGGTCGCTGAGCGCCAGGATCTTCATGCGCCTACCACTCGCGACCGTAGTTCATCTTGAGCTTCTCCAGCACGGCGCGTTCCAGATCGATGCCGCTGACGCTGGCAAGCTGGAACAAGTACAACGCGACATCGGCCAGCTCCGAGGCCAGCTCGGATGCGGCGTTCGGCGTCTCAGACCACTGGAACAGCTCGAGTACTTCGGAAGCCTCGAGCACAAGTGAGATTGCCAGATTCCGTTGGGTCTGGGGCTTGGAGGTCTCGTCCGAAGACCAGCCCCTTGAGTCGACAAAGCGCTGCATTTCAGCCGTCAGTTGGGCTAGGTCCATCGATTCCTACCACCTTGGGAATGAAAGCGGCTCCCCGTCTGAGTTGGGGAGCCGACACCGGTCGATGTCCCGCCTCTCCCGGCCTTCTCGAACTCCACCTGGGGCCTACGCGCCGAGGCTCGGACTCAGACAAGGGTCGCCTGCGAAGAGCGTCACGGGATTATACGGCGGGGCACAGAGGGAGTCAAAACCAGGGAGGATGAAGCGTGTGCCGCTTCTATGCGAGACTTGCGGTTTTTGAATGAAGGCGGGCGAGCCGTGCTCGCCCTCGTTCATTCAACAGGCAATCCCCTCCCCCTGGGCACGGTCCTTACAGCAGGAGGGGCGGCCCGTTACACCCCGGCGGCGCTCTTCAAGCTGTCGAGTCGATCAAGCCGCTCCCAGGGTAGATCGAGGTCGTCGCGACCGAAGTGGCCGTAGGTTGCCGTCGCCCGAAAGATCGGCCGGCGGAGGCCAAGATCCCGGATGATGGCACCCGGCCTCAGGTCGAAGATCTGCTCGATCAGGCCGGCGATGGCCTCGTCGGGCAGCTTCCCGGTCCCGAAAGTCTCTACGTTGATCGAGAGCGGCTGGGCGACCCCGATGGCGTATGCCACCTGGATCTCGCAGCGATCGGCCAGTCCGGCGGCGACAATGTGCTTGGCCACCCAGCGCGCGGCATAGGCCCCCGAGCGGTCGACCTTGGTCGCGTCTTTGCCGCTGAAGCATCCCCCGCCGTGACGGCCCATCCCGCCGTAGGTGTCGACGATGATCTTGCGACCGGTCAAACCGGCGTCGCCAAGCGGGCCGCCGACGACGAAACGCCCGGTCGGATTGACGAAGATCCGGAACTCGCCGTCCTGAAGCTCATCCGGGATGGTGGGACGGATGATGTGTTCGGTAACTCCTTCGCGTATCTCCTCCTGGTCGACGTCGGTCGAATGCTGGGTGCTGACCAGGACCGTGTGAACCCGGCGTGGCTTGCCCTTGTGATACTCGACGGTCACCTGCGACTTCCCGTCCGGTCGGAGCCACGGCAGCTCGTTCGAGTGGCGGGCCTCCGCCAGACGGCGAGTCAGACGGTGGGCCAGGTAGATCGGGACCGGCATCAACGTCGGCGTCTCATTGCAGGCGAAGCCGAACATCATCCCCTGGTCCCCGGCGCCCAGTGTCTCAATCTCATCGCGCTCGGCGTCACTCGTGCGGGTCTCCAGTGCATGGTTGATCCCAGCGGCAATGTCTAGACTCTGGCTGGCGATGGCCACTTGCACTCCGCACGTGTTCCCATCGAAACCCTTGGAGCTGTCATCGAACCCGATATCGGTAATGACGCTTCGCGCCAATCGATCGAAATTGATGTGGGCCTTGGAGGTGATCTCTCCGAGAAGAATGGCGAAGCCGGTCTTGACCGCCGTTTCGCAGGCCACCCTCGACATCGGATCTTGCTCGAGACACGCGTCGAGGACGGCGTCGGAGATCTGGTCGCACATCTTGTCGGGGTGCCCCTCGGTGACCGATTCGGAGGTGAACAGCAGCCGGGGCGAGGTCATGAAGGATGTACTCATCCGCCTCCCTATGTTATGAAGACGAAGCCCCTTCCGGGCGAGAAGGGGCGCTGATCACGGCTTCGGCCGCCCTCTCATCTTCCAGAAGTTCCATCTGCCGGAGTTGGCACCACACCGTGCGACGAACCGGTAGGTTGCCGAGGCTTCACAGGGCCGGTCCCTCCGCCTCTCTGGATAAGAGTGCCACAGGGGCTATTCGATTGTCAGGCATGGTACCACACGGGCGAGGGTGAGTCAATTCGCGAGGATCGGTTTCCATTTCAAGCCGCGACGCGCTTGCAGAACCCATGCAGCAAGGCCCCCTTTCGGCCCCCATGTCACATGACTGAGCTGCGAGAGGAGCGCCCACGCGTCAGCCTCCCAGCTCCCTGCGCCGTCCTCGGCGCCCTTGGAGAACACAAGGACAGGCAGGAAAGATGACCAGGGCCGCCGAGGACGGCGGCCCGAGCGTCTATCTCTATGCCCCCCATCCGGCTGGGATCACCGAGGTGTATCGGCCTACCGGAGACGGGGAATAGGGCGGCGGCACGTGGATTGCATCCCCTCCGACCGAATGCCTACTTGACAGCCCGGCCGATTCCGGGAGGATTCCGGTAGCCCTGGAGGGGGCTCTTCGGCTCGACATAAGGCGATCAGCCTGGCTCTTGGTGCAGCCGGGCCGAAGAGCATGCTAATCGGAGGGAGAATCGGGCACCCTGCCCGATCATTCATGTCCTATCTCACGAAACCAGGCCTGGCGGCGAACCGCCCTCACTCAGCGGGGTATTTCCCATTCCTGGCGTCCTTGGTCATCGGGCTCTTCCCGGTGGTGACACCCGGCATGGCCGACCAACCGCTCATCCAGGCGCCTCAGGTCGGCCGTATCGAGGGCCAGGTGATCGACAAGGCCAACGGACAACCGATCTCCGAAGCCCTGGCGGCCTCACCCGAGCTCGGCCTGACGGCGACAACGGACTCGGCCGGCCGGTTCGTCTGGCCTTCGATCCCGATGGATGCCGACGTACAGACGATCACCGTGGTGGTCCAGGCGACCGGCCACGGGGATTGGACGATCGAGGACGTCCGCCTTCTGGCCAATGACACCCTGATTCTCTCGATCGAGATGAGCGACACCCCGACGACGATCGTCGTCCCACCGCCGCGGGCCGAGCAGCCCGATTGGCCGGAGGTCCGTGGCGAGCGGACTTTGTCCACCTTCCAGGCCTTGGATCAGATGGATGCGCCGCTCCCGAGCACGATCCGGGTGAGGGTGACCGGCTATCCCTACTGCGATCTCACCCGGCCGTACACGGTTCAGACGATCGACTTCAAGAACTACGTCAAACACGTGCTTCCCAACGAATGGGGAGCGAGCTGGCCGTGGGAGTCCATCCGGGCCGGAGCGATGGCGGCCAAGATGTACGCCTGGGCGATCATCGCCGATGGCGGAAAGTGGCCGGATGCCGACGTCTACGACAGCACCTGCGATCAGGTGTACAACCCGAGCGTCGCGTATGCGACGACGAACGCCGTCGTCGATTTCACCTGGAACTGGAGGCTGACGAAGAACGGCTCGCTGGTTCACGCGTACTATCGTGCCTACAGCTACCAGTGTGTGGATGCCGGTCTGGAGGGGGCGTGCATGGGCCAATGGGACTCGCGGGACGATGCCATCGACGGGATGACCTGGGATGAGATCGTGTACAAGTACTACGAGGGAAGCCTGCTCACACCGGTTTACACCCCGCCGGGCGGCTACTCCCTCCGCTTCTACGGCAACGGCTACGGGGACCTCGACCGGGTTAAGATCCGCATCGACGCGCCGGCGCGCCCGGCCGACATCGGGGACACCAACATCACGCTCGAGTGGTGGATGAAGGCGGTGTCGGGCGAGAACACGTCCGCCGCATGCACGACCGGCTCGGATACCTGGAGGACCGGCAACATCCTGGTCGATCGCGACGTCTTCGGCGCGGGTGACTACGGCGATTACGGCGTGTCCCTCGCCGGAGGCAAGGTCGCCTTCGGCGTCAACAACGGCACCAGCGGCGCAACGGTGTGCGGTGAGACGAACGTCGCCAACGGTGCCTGGCACCACATCGCCGTCACGCGCCGGTTCTCCGATGGCCGGCTGAGGATCTTCGTCGATGGAGTGCAGGACGCGCAGGCGGATGGACCGGATGGGGACATCCGCTATCGAGACGGGCGGACGACGAGCTACTCCGATGATCCGTTCCTGGTTCTGGGGGCGGAGAAGCATGATGCCGGCTCGGCGTATCCGTCATTCAGCGGGTGGATCACGGAGCTCCGGCTGTCCACGAGCCAGCGCTATACATCCGACTTCACCGTGCCGGGCGGACGCTTCACGCCGGACGCCGACACGGCGGCGCTCTATCATTTCAGCGAGGGCTTCGGCAACACGATCGGTGAGAGCTCAGGCGCCGCCGGCGGGCCGAGCGGAGGCGTTCGCAAGTACGGTGGCGTGACCAATGGGCCGGAGTGGACCGACGACACGCCGTGGTACGTCCCCCCACCGACTCCGACGCCGACCGCCACCCCGACCTCGGCGGTGAGCGGGACGCCCACAGCCACCGCGACGAGCACGCCTACGCCGACACCGACCGGGACACCCACCCCAACGCGCACATCGACGGCGACTCCGACCCCGACCTCTACTGCCACCTCGACCGCGACCGGGACGGTGACCGCGACTCGGACGGCGACGGCTACGTCCTCACCGTCGACCACTCCATCCGCCACACCCACTACGACCTCGATGGCGAGCTCCACAGCCTCGCCCACTCCGACGAGCACTCCGACGCCTACGGCGACCGGGACTCCCACCGCCTCATTGACGCCGACGGCGACAGGCACGCCGATACCGACATCCGGCACCACGGCGACGGTGACACCGACCGGCGAGCCGATCGAGGAGGACCTCAACGGCGACGGTCGAGTCAACGTGCTCGACGTTCAGTTGTGCGTCAACGTGTTCCTGGGGGTTCAGACCGACCCGGACATCGTTGCTCGGGCGGACGTGAATAACGACGGCGCGGTGAACGTCCTCGACGTTCAGCGGATCGTGAACATGTTCCTCTACGGCGCGGGAGGATAGGACGGCGTACTCCGATGCGGGGGCGGGCGGCGCGAGAGAAGTCGGAGTAGAATGCCGGGTTGGCTATCCCAGAGACGCAAGGGTGGTTCCGCATTCATGGCCTCGAACGTGCAACGGGGATCCCTGATGAGACTTCGAACAGCGCTCGCTGTAACCTTGGGCATCCTGCTGCTCGGGATCCCCTATGGGATTTCGGCGCAAACCCCGAATGCAGACCTTGACGTGGGGGATGGGTCAGGGCTTCCAGGCGCGACGGGAGCGGACGTTTCGGTCGACCTTACGTCGCATGACGGTGCGGGAGTCGTTTCATTGAACTTCACGATCAGCTA
>Ga0299915_10001456_pt1 | contig 17589 bp, 14 predicted proteins | sample RVTome_13_FD_200263 | JGI IMG/M metagenome (GOLD analysis project Ga0299915, IMG submission 200263) | Soil microbial communities from uranium-contaminated site in the Upper Colorado River Basin, Wyoming, United States - RVT92D227 (version 2) ... | reverse complement strand
TGAATGGGGAATTTATATCGTGCTTTAATCCCGATCCCATTCTTATCTCTGACCTTCTTATAATCGTCGAAAAACCCGAGTACTCCGAATCCCAGTGTGGTCATCAACACAACCCAGACATAGCGATTGGTGAGGTCAGACCAGAGAAGGGTTGGGATGAGGAGTGCCATCAGGATCAGGCTTCCTCCCATGGTGGGCGTCCCGTTTTTGGAAAGGTGCCGGGAGGGGACATCCTCCCTCACCACCTGTCGTATCTGGAAACTCCTCAACTTCTCGATGATCCACGGGCCAATGATAAAACTGATGAGCAAAGCAGTCAGAATCGCATAGACCGTTCGAATGGTAATATATCGAAAGACGTTGAAAAAAGAGAATAGCTCACGAAGAGGATAGAGCAGATGATAGAGCATCCTTTTCTTCTCTCCTTTCTATTAAGCCCTGGACAATTTTCTCCATGGCCATTCCTCTCGAACCTTTGACCAGTATCCAATCCCCTTCCTGAATCGTCTCTTTCAATATCGAAATAGCCTCCGAATGGCTCTCCGCAAGAATGACTCTTTTCGGATCACACCCGTGACGGACAGCCGATTCCACAAGCGCCGGGGCCTCTTCCCCCATGGCCAAGAGGAGTTCGATCGGAAGCTCACTGATCTTCCTTCCCAGTTCCTGATGCGCCTCCTCTGCAAATTCCCCGAGTTCCAGCATATCCCCTAACACGGCAATGGCTCTGCCTTTTCCTTTCGACTCTGTAAGGGTTTCAAGGGCCAGTTCCATCGACATGGGATTGGCATTGTAGGCATCGTTGATCAGGGTCTTTCCCCCTTCAAGGGAGATGATCTCCATTCTCATGGGATAAGATTGGAACCGTTCCAGAGCCTCTTTTGCCTTCTCGAGCCCAACACCGAAGAGGCTCGCTGTGGCGATGGCAAAGAGGGCATTGGGAACGAAATGCTTCCCAAGCAATGGGAGACAGACCTCTGTCTCTTCCCCTTCGAGAATCAGGGTGAAGGATGTCCCTTCTTTGCCGTTGAGGTGAATCGTTCTGGCTATGACATCAGCCTCCTGACGGATTCCGACCATGATTTTCTGGCCCGGAAACTCATGCGCGAGGCTGACCACCCTGGGGTCATCCTGATTGACGATGATCGATCCATTCTTTCTCATTCCCCGGAAGAGTGCCCCCTTCTCCTCCATGATTCTATTCAGGCTCCCCATCCCCTCAAGGTGGGCCATCTGGATATTCGTAATCAGTCCGACATCAGGCTCTGCGATCTCCGTCAATCTCCCGATCTCACCAGGGACATTCATTCCCATCTCAAGAACAACAATCCTCTCTTCTTCAGTGAGGCTGAGGAGCGTAAGGGGAAGTCCGATCAGGTTGTTCAAATTTCCCTCTGTCTTGAGAATAGGAAAAGTCGTCTGCAGACAAGCAGAGATCATTTCCTTCGTCGTCGTCTTTCCATTGCTCCCGGTCAAAGCGACCACCGGCGTATTGAACTTGAGTCTTCGATCCCGGGCGATCTCTCCAAGGGCATGAAGCGTATCCTTTACGGCGATGACCGCCTGGGGACGATAACCGTTCCATCGAATATCGCCAGCTTTACTCTCTTCGATCACCACCCCTCCTGCCTTCTTCGCCAGGGCCTCCATGGCATAATGGTGACCGTCGAACCGGGGCCCTTTCAGGGCTATAAAGAGCGCTCCGGCAACCACAGTTCTTGAATCCGTGGAGATCCCGTTAAAGACAGCATCCTCGGTCCCTTGAAGAAATTTACCGCCGGTGGCCTTTATAATCTCTTCGATACGAAAGATCACACTTCCTCCAGCGCCTTCCTGGCTTCAACCCGATCGTCGAAAGGAATCCTCTGCTTCCCGATGATCTGGTAATCCTCATGGCCTTTACCAGCAATCAACACAGCATCCCGTGGTTGGGCAACCTGAATCGCCATTCTGATCGCTTCCTTCCGGTCTGGAATCTTCAGATATCTCTTCTCCGATCTCCATGCCCCAAGCTTGTTTCGATCCCACTCCTTCAGATAAAGAGCCTCGAGCCCCTTCTCGACTTCATCCATGATGGTCAAAGGGTCTTCTGTCCTTGGATTGTCCGATGTAAGGAGGACCAGGTCGCTATACTTTCCTGCCACCTTTCCCATCCTAGGTCGCTTCGTCCTGTCCCTGTCGCCCCCGCAGCCGAAAACCGTGATGATCTTGCCATCGTCCTGAGGGGAATGGTTCAGGATATCCTTCAAACCTAATAAAACCCGTTCCAGGGCATCGTCAGTGTGGGCATAGTCCACCACGATATGAATGCCTCTCCGGTTGGTTACCTTCTCAAACCGCCCTGAGACACCTTCAAGCCCTTCCACTCCTTCTCTAAGAATCTCCAAGGAAAGGCCCATTCCGAATCCTGTGGCTATCGCGGTTAGGATATTGTAGAGGTTAAATCTTCCAATCAACTTCGAATGCAGAGGAAACTCACCATTTGGAGTTTTAATTTGACAGGTGATGCCCTCGAAGGAAGAATGAATGTCCCTTGCGGAAATGTCGCAGGAAGAATTCAAACCGTAGCGAAGGATGGGAAGAGAAATTCCTTTGACGATCTCCTCTCCTCTGGGATCATCGTGGTTCGTCACAGCAAATCGCCCTGGTTTTAAGCTCTTCATCAGGGATTCTGAAAAAAGCCTTCTCTTGCTTTCAAAATATCGGCCAAGGGTCTGATGATAGTCGAGGTGCTCGGAAGTCAGGTTCGTAAAGACCGCTCCATCAAATTGGCACCCAAAGACTCGATGGAGGTCGAGACCGTGGGAGGAAACCTCCATCATCACATGAGTGATTCCTTCCCCGAGCATCTCCCAAAGGATTCTCTGGAGATCCAATGATTCGGGTGTGGTGTTGAAGGCAGGGATGACCTTCTGTCCGTAACGATAATTGATCGTTCCGATCACACCCACACCATACCCTGCTTTCTTCAAGATCGATTCCAGGAGATAGGTGGTGGTCGTCTTTCCGTTCGTCCCTGTGATCCCGACAAGAAAGATCTTCGCCGAAGGATTTCCGTAAAAGTTTGAGGCGATCTTTGCCAGGGCCTGCCGACTATTCGGAACGAGGACAAGGGTCCGATCGATAGTCTCATCTTCCTTCTCTGAGAGGATCACGTCTGCTCCTCTCTCAACTGATTCTTTGATGAACTGCTTCCCATCCATCGCCAGGCCCTGGAGTGCCGCAAAAAGAAAGCGCTCTCTGACCTGATGGGAATGGTAAGCAATTCCCTCAATCTCTCTTTTAGCCTCTCCGATGATTTTTCTGACCTCCACCCCTTCCAACAATTTCTTCAGTTCCATGATTTTATAAAAACGCCATGGGCTGTAGGGAACGGTTTCAAACCGTTCCCTACCATGCGTTATTTTGTTTTCTTCAGATTATGACGGAGGCTCAAACTTCAGATAACAGATCTCCCCTTTTTCAATGACCGCTCCGGCCCTTGGAATCTGTTCGATCAGTTTCCCATTCCCTGAAACCTTGATGATCATCCCCTTGCCCTCGACACGGCTCAATGCCCTCCGCATCGGTAATCCACTGAGATCAGGCATCAACACCTTCTCCGCCCCTTTCCCAACTTTCACTTCCTCAATCACGGATAGGGTCCGGGCTGCCTCTTTCCTCGGCGCAAGATCCAATCCATTTTTTACAATCATCGTGCCCTTCGGAAAGACGCTAAGATAGGGGAGAACTTTTTCCACGATCCCCCTGAATACAGGCGCAGCCACAATACCTCCATAAGTGGATCCCCGTGGTTCATCGATGATGACCAGAACGACAATCTTCGGTTCATCTGCTGGCGCAAATCCTATAAATCCACTGGTATATTTATCTTCGGAATATCCCCCTAATATCCCATCCACTTTCTGTGCCGTCCCTGTCTTACCGGCCACTTCGTATCCCTGGGCAACGGCCTGTTCCCCTGTCCCGCCCTTCTCTGTAGACGCCTTAAGCAAAGCGATCACCTTTCGGCTTGCCTCCTCTGAAATAACTCGCCGGATGGCCTCGGGCTTATTGGATTGGATGACCTCTCCTTTCTCGCCGGTGATCTTTTCCACAACAGAGGGTTTCATCAACACCCCTCCGTTGGCGATCGCTGAAAAAGCGGTGGCCAATTGAATACCTGTGACCGCGATCCCCTGTCCGAAAGCAATCGTGTCCAACATAACAGGAGGCCAATATCTCGGATGCTGAATAATCCCCTTCGCTTCGCCAGGAAGGCCAACCCGTGTCTTCTCTCCAAATCCGAAATCGCAGATATATCGATAAAACCGTTCTTTCCCCATCTTCTCAGCCACCTTCGCTGCCCCGATATTGCTCGAAACCTTAATAATCTGCTGGAAGGTTAGCCATCCATGTTTGGAGTGGTCACGGATCTTCCGATCATAGATGGTATAAGAACCATTTTCGCAAAAGAAAGAATCGGAGGATTGAACAACCTTCTCTTCGAGAACAGCCGCAGCAAGAAAGGCTTTAAAAATAGAACCCGGCTCGAAAACATCGGAAACGGCCCGATTCCTCCAGGACCTGGGCCGGGATTGGATAAACTGATTTGGATTGAAAACGGGAGAGGAGGTCATCGCCAGAATCTTTCCAGTCATAGGATCCATGACGATGGCCATTCCTCCCTTGGCTCCCCACTTTTGAATAGAAGAGTTCAACTCTGTTTCGGCCACATGCTGGATATGTTTATCGATGGTGAGGACGATATTCCGGTAGTGATCTTCTTTCTCGTAGGGCCCTCGGGCCATCATGATCCCCCGCCCCATGGCATCAATCTCTGTTGTCCAGACATTCTGCCTTCCGTTGAGTAAAACATCATATTGGAGCTCAATTCCCTCCAGACCTTTGGAATCAAGACCGACAAAACCGATCACATGGGCGGCGAGTTGGGAATGGGGATAGAATCGTTTGTTCTCTTTGAGAAAATGGATTCCTGAAAGGCGGAGGGCTTTAACCGCCTCCACCTCATTGGGAGATATTTTCCTCTGAATCCACTCGAAGGATTTTCTGCTCTTCAATTTCGCTCTCAATTCCTTGGGGTCTGCCTGTAGGGCGGTAGAGAGTCCATGGGCAGCTTTCTCCACCTCAGCTACCTTTTTTGATTCCGCATAAACCGAATCAACCTCAATGCTGACAGCCATCTCATTTTCATTTCGGTCATAGATCGTTCCCCGTTTCGGAACGAGTGGAATTTGACTGACCTGTTGTCGTGCCGCCAGTTTATAAAGCTGTTCCTTCTTCAGCACCTGTAACTGGAACATTCTTCCCACAATGAGGACAAAACAGAACGAAAGAAGTAATGAAATGAGGATGACCCTGACCTTGAACCAGTTGATAGATTTCCTTTTCATCGGATCACAATCACCTGATCGGGTTTGGGCTTGACCATTCTCAACTCCTCCGCTGCAATCTTCTCAATCCGTGCATTGGATTTAAGTGTGGCGACTTCCAGGCGCAGTCTTTTGTTCGCTTCGGTGAGCGCCTTCCCCTCTTTCAGTGCGTTCGAGATTTTATATCCGAGGTGAATGACCTGTATTCTCGACCAGACATAGAAGAGAGAACCTCCGATGAAAAGGAGCAGAAGGAGACTCAGAAAAAGGAGGAGATGAGGTTTGATGCCTGCCCCTTTTTGCTTCGGGCCCTTTTCGTCCCAGAGAATTCGGTCATCCCCTTTGGTTAATCCCCTGGGCATCTCTCTCCTCACATCCTCTCCGCACATCGCAGTTTGGCGCTGCGGGAACGAGGGTTTTGCTCCTGTTCCTCTTCGGAGGGTGTTAGCGGTTTCTTCGTCAGGATGCGCAGCATGCTTTCTCTATCCCCTCTCCGGAATGCCTCCTTGACCATTCGGTCTTCAAGAGAGTGGAATGAGATGATGCACATTCGGCCCTCTTTTTTCAAAACCTTCCATGCCGAGCCCAGAATTTCCTTTAGATTTTCCAACTCCTCATTCACTTTGATCCGTAAGGCTTGAAAGGTTCTCGTTGCTGGATCAATTCGGTATGAACGAAATCTTCCCGGAATGGCACGATGGACGATTTTTCTCAGGGCCTGGGTGGTCTGAATAGGTTCCTTCTCCCGTTCCGAAACGATAGCCTTCGCAATCCTCCTGGACCATCGCTCCTCTCCATATTCAAAGAGAATCCCCTCCAGTTCCTCCAGGGGAAGACCATTGACAAGGTCAGCGGCTGTGCAATCTCTCCGGTCATCCATCCGCATATCCAGGGGGCCCTCTCCCTTGAAACTGAATCCTCTCTCTTCTCTTTCCAACTGAAGGGAGGAGAGACCAAGATCCAGGAGGATCCCATCGACCCCTTCGATCTCCATGGTCTTCAATATCTCTGGCAGGTGGATGAAGTTTTCTCTGAATATTCTTGCCCGGCTCCCATAAGACTTTAATCTCTTCCCGGCCTCATCGATGGCCTCCTGGTCCCACTCCATCCCGATCAGGATCCCATCGGGTCCGGTCCGTTTTAGAATCTCCTCTGCATGCCCGCCTCCCCCAAGGGTGGCATCCACGTAAGTTCGTCCAGGCCCGCATCTCAATAGGTCCATCACTTCTTCAACCATCACCGGAATATGTCGTGAAACTCTGTATTCCGAATCAATTTTCATTTCTGATTTAAAATTTTAGATTTTTTTAATCCACAATCCGCAATCCGAAATCCGCAATTTAAGAATTATATTCCCAGGTTCGATAGAGTATCCCTGATCTGGTCAAAACCCTCTTCAGCCTTTTGTGCCACCTCCTGCCATTGCTCCTTGGCAAAAATTTCTATGAACCGGCCTTCGCCCACCAGGACCACATCTCTCTTCAGATTTGCATAATCTCTCAATGTAGGAGGGATGAGAAGCCTCCCCTGCGTGTCAACAGTACAATCGATTGCGCTTGAATAGAAAAACCTCAGAAAGGAACTGGTGTCCTTTCTCAAAATCGAGAAGGATCCCACCTTCTGCTCCACCAATTGGTTCCATTCTTCGTAAGGGAAGGCCAGGAGGCAGTGGTCAAAGTTGGTGATGATCAATCGATCATCATACTTTTTGTTGAGGATTTCCCTGAATTTTGAAGGAATACTGACGCGGCCCTTCGAATCTAAGGCATGCTCATATCTTCCACGAAACACCCCCTCACCCCCTATTTCTTAAGAATTCATACCACCTTATCCCACTTTTTTCCACTTAGCGATTATGAATATACTCTAAATTCAAATTTGTCAAGTAAAATTTTATACTTAATTCAATTTTTTCTCGATTTTTCCGGATTTCACAACATCTATTTACAAGGGAACATTCTCATACCATATTTTGTGAGTATTCCTTACGGACATCTCGATATGATGTGGAAAACCCCCTTGTGGTGTACCCCATCAATAGAACTATTTGGGGAAATGATTATTCCCAGCAAAATAAGCTATCCAAGTGCTCTTTGCCATGCACCACGTGGGGTGCATGACTGGTCCTGAACCTTATATGGTTCAGGAAAATATAGCGTTATTTCTGTGGTGCACCACTTGTGCCGGTCTATTCAATTTGACATGTCCAACCTTCCTGTCTAAAATGGGGGATCATGGTGGCAGAGTCCTTAAAAAAGAGAGTCGAAAAACTCAGAGAAGAGATCGAATATCATAACTACTGTTACTATGTCCTCGATCAGCCAGTGGTTTCCGATGCCCAGTATGACCGCCTGATGCGAGAACTGGAGAAACTCGAAGAAGAGCACCCTGAACTTCGCTCCTCGAACTCGCCCACACAGAGAGTTGGCGCTCCACCCTTAGAGGAATTCGACATCGTCCGCCACACCCTTCCCATGCTCAGCCTTGCTAATGCCTTCGATGAAAACGAGGCAAGGGATTTCGACAAACGGGTCAGGAAATTGTTGGGCTCCCCTGATGAAGTTGTTTATGTGGCGGAACCGAAACTGGACGGATTGGCTGTGGAGCTCGTCTATGAAAGAGGTCAATTCATTGTAGGCGCCACCCGTGGGGATGGGGTTAATGGCGAAAACATCACGCAGAATCTTCGAACGATCAGGACCCTTCCTCTCCAGCTCATTCGCAGAGAGCCCCCTGTGCCCGAACGACTCGAGGTCCGTGGCGAAGTGATCATTCGACTTGAAAAGTTTAAAAGCTTGAATCGAAGGCGCGAAGAGATGGGAGAATCCCCTTTTGCGAATCCGAGAAATGCAGCGGCCGGATCGGTCCGACAGCTTGATCCAAAGGTCACCAGCGGGCGTCCCCTTGAGATCTATTTTTACGGGATAGGGGAAGTGTCAGGCAGAAATTTCAAGACCCACTGGGAGATCCTACAGACCCTTCCCAAATGGGGTCTAAGAACAAACCCCCATATTCGAAGATGCTCCAATATCGATGAGGTCTTCAACTATTATTACCACATGAATGAGGACCGGGAAAAACTTCCCTATGAGATTGACGGAATCGTGATCAAAGTCGATCGCATCGACCTTCAAACAAGGCTGGGAGAAATCTCCCGGAGCCCCCGGTGGGCTCTGGCCTTCAAATTCACACCCAAACAGGAGACAACAAAGATTCTGGATATCATCGTTCAGGTGGGGAGGACAGGAGCCCTGACGCCTGTGGCTCTGATGGAGCCGGTGAGGGTGGGAGGGGTGGAAGTCAGCCGGGCTACACTTCACAACCAGGATGAGATCGACAGACTCGATGTGAGGATGGGTGATACCGTCATCATTCAGAGGGCAGGAGATGTGATCCCTGAGGTGGTTCAGGTCATCACCTCAGGGCGGAAAGGTACGGAGAAGAAATTCAGGATGCCCTCGAAATGTCCGGTCTGTGGAGCGGATGTGGTTAAGGAAGAAGTCATCTACCGATGCATCGGTCTGGACTGTCCTGCCCAATTAAAAGGCCGGATCAAACATTTTGCCTCGAAGCGGGCCATGGACATCGAAGGACTGGGTGTAAAACTGATCGGCCAGTTGGTGGATAAGGGGCTGGTGAAGGACGTGGCAGACCTCTACTATATCAAAAAAGATCAACTGATCGCATTGGAACGGATGGCTGACAAATCGGCTCAGAACATCATTGACGCTATTGAAAAGAGTAAAACGAAACCCTTGGAAAAATTTCTTTTCGCCCTTGGGATCTTTCATGTCGGTGAAACGACTGCAGAAGACCTGGCCCACCATATTCCACGGCTGGACGACTTCTTCGGGATTTCGGAAGAGGACCTGGTAAAGATTGAGGGGATAGGACCCGAGGTTTCGGCAAGTGTGGTTCAATTCTTCAGGGATAAAAAAAATAGAGAGTCCATAGGGTTGCTGAAAAAGGCTGGCATCAAGCTGATTGAACCGAAGGTAAAGGAAAAAGGGAACCTTGCGGGCAAAACCTTCGTCTTCACAGGAACCCTCAAAGCCATGGGAAGGGATAAGGCAAGAAACCTGGTTGAATCTTTAGGAGGAACGACCACCTCCACTATCTCAAAAAAAATTGATTTTGTCGTGGTCGGTGAAGACCCCGGCTCTAAACTCGACAAAGCTAGAAAACTCGGAATCAAAATCCTCACCGAAGAAGACTTCCAAAAAATAACCGGTGTCACCCATTAAAAGGCACCTGCCCTATTTACAAACAGATGATCTGTGCTTTGATAGTTTAATCTCCCTTTATGTATTTCTGGGCAAAGTGGGTTAGAACGGCACCTCCTAATCCTGGTAAGAGCCAAATCGGTGAAATAAAAGAGGCCATCACTACTCCATCGAGGAGGGAAATACAAGCGAGCATCATCGGGATCACAGGAAAAGAGAACCCTGTCTTAAGATGATTTTCATGCCTTGCGACCAGGCTAAGGAGCAATACATAAATAAATTGTACAAAACCACCTACCCAAACAGCTGCGCTCACCCCGCCAGAAATTGCCATTGCAGAAATGACAAAAACTAACAGTCTGCATGCAGCCATTAGAAATACACTGGAAGGATGCCCTTTATGGATTCGATCATAGACAATGATCAACAACAGGAGAATCAAACCCACCCCAAAAGCCCTTTGATAGGAAACCAATAGGAGTAAGAATAAGGCCAATCCGAAAAGTGCTATAGTAAACAGGGTGGCTTGCTTTATGGAGATCCTTTGAGAAGGAAGGGGACGAAAGGATTTCTTGATCCGATCCTCTTTGACATCACATAGGTCATTCAGACACATGCCTCCTGCGTAAAAACAGGAGAGCGAAAGAGACAGGATTAGAAAGTCCGACCATGGAAACGGGACGTTCGAAAGCACAATCGCAGCCAATACATTCGTCCAGACCGTTGGAAGGTTACTGACCCGACAGAGGTCGAAATAGGGTTTGATATTCAATCTCATAGAGTAAAAAAGTGTTACAGTGCTGCGGTCATGCTGTGCTGCAGTTAGTCACAAAATACGTGATCCAACAGAAGATCAAACACATCGGTTGCGTTGATTGATGAGCCTCCCAGAAGTGTGGGTTCGCTTGCCATAAAGATGGGTCCCTCGTCGGCATGATCTGTTACTCTGCCATGCGAACCTTTTACCATCGCAGCATCCAGCGGGGTCACCTCCAACGAGTAACGAAAACCAAGAACTTTTTTGAACAATGTCCATGCGATCTTACCCTTTGGAAAAGGGATGGCCGGATCGATAAACAGTTCGCATGGATCATACCCTGGCTTGGCGTGAATGTTCACCGTTCGCGCATAATCAGGCGCTTTCTCATCATCCTTCCAAAAGTAATAGGTGAACCAACTATCGCTTTCTGAGATAAGGACCAACTCGCCGGATCGTAAATGATCAAGTCCATGAGCTTTTTTCCCCTCATCGTCGAGAACCTGTCCGACTCCGGGCTCCTTTTCAAATAATCTCTTCACTTCAGGAATATCTGCCCGATTTTTGATATAGATATGGGCAATCTGGTGGTCTGAGACTGAGAAGGCGCGACATTGTCCCGGGTCTAAGTATTCCCGGCCAAGATCCAATTTCAGCCCGATAAAACCTGCTCTCCTTAAGATCAGGTTGGGATGAATAGCCCTTTTCACCGGCGTGATACCATATTCAGAGAGAACGATCACGCGGCATTTCTTCTCACGGAAAAATTCGATCAGTTTCCCACATAATTTGTCAATCTCAGAAAGATCTCTTTGGATATCTCCTTTCGGCCCTACTCTCTGAAGCACATAATCGAGATGGGGCAGATAGACCAGGTTAAGGGTCGGTTGAAACATCTCTTCGATGGCCATGGCTGCCTTGGCAATCCATTCGCTTGAAACAATGGAGGTTCCCGGCCCCCAGAATTTGAAAAGCGGAAATTGTCCAAACTGGCGATTAAATTTTTCCCGAAGTTCAGGAGGAGACGAGTAACAATCTGGAAGTTTTCGACCATCCGCACAATAGATGGGGCGAGGTGTTACAGACCAGTCCACATCAGTCACCATGTTATACCACCAGAAATTATTCGCACAGGTGAAAGAAGAGTCCCGTTGCTTGGCCACATGCCAGATTTTTTCGGATTGAACGAGCTGATTGGACTGTCTCCAGAACCAGACCTCTCCCAAATCTCGAAAGTACCAGCCATTGGCGACAATGCCATGCTGGGAAGGAAGTTTCCCGGTCAGGTAGGTCGATTGAACGGTGCAGGTCACGGCAGGAGTGATGGCCTTGATATTGACGCCCCCTGAAAGCAGGGATCTTAAATGGGGTGTATATTCGCCAATAAGGGATCGTGTCAGACCCACGACATTAAGGACGACCGTTCGCTTCATCTCTCTGCGCCTTCAACCACTTCAGTTCACGGATGATCGATTGGGTGACTGTCTCCATCTGAAGTTCGGGAGGAAGGACCTCCCATGTATACGTCTCCACCTCCAGTAGCATCTTATTATCCAGGAGGGGAAGCGTTTTTTCAATAAAAAAACGCGTCGTCCGGTATTGCCCCATCTCTTCTAAAAAAATGGGGAGATGGAAATGGATGCGCCACTCCTCTCCCCTTTCTCCTGCCCTCTCTTTTAAGGCCTCCGGTAGATCATTGTAACGGCTAAGCGTTCCGTCCGGATTCCGGATGACCACCTGATGGAGGTAGATCGGTTCATAAAATTTCTCCAATAGGCTACGGTTAAAATGGACTATCCGTAGCGCAGACGAGACTTGAACCTTACTGATCTTGATCCCGGCTCCTGAAAGAAGGTTTAAAGATTCAGCAGGTTCCTCAAACTCCACGGCCTGATGACAGGTGTCAAAGCAGACTCCCAAGCTCTCTCTTAAGACTCCGGGCAACTCTATCTCCTCAAAGAAGCGGACTACTTCTCTCATCGTCTCAAGCAGACAACCCGGCTCAGGCTCTAAAGAGAGGATGATCTCTTTTCCGCTCTTCTGCCGCAAGCGATCAATATGTTCGAGGACCTCGATCAAGTTCTTTCGGATGATTGGCTGATCCTTCGAATCCACATATTTCTTAAATCCGATGGGAACCGTAGAAATAGAGCCGACCATCCCCTGGGGCAACCATGAATCCAACAAAGTTGCCAATCGCTTGCTGTAAATCACCCTTTCAGAATCTCTCCAGTCCGGAAGGTAGACATTCTCCTTTACTGGGACAGAGGCAAAAGGGCCATAAGGGAATCCATTGATTGTCGGAACGAAGCAGTTATTTCCCTGGCACCACGCATGAAACCGCGAAGAACTCTTTTCATCGATCTCGAGCGTGGCACGGTTTGAAAGCCTCAATCCAATGGGGAAAGGATCATCAGGGGAAACAGCCTTTTTGACTTCAAGGAGGTGAGTCTGTAAATTGGAAAAGATGTCTTCGAAGCTTTCTCCGGGGTGGATGTTGGAGCAGTAGGTGATCACGAGGCCTCAAATTTGGGGCACTGGCTTAAAAAGGCTTTTGGGTTTTCATAGAAGATTTTTTGAATCAGGGCTTTAGAATGGCCCCTCATCCGCATTTCATTGGCAGCCTTCAAGGTGGCTAAGGGATCGCTGACACCCCAATCCGCCGCTGAATTCATCCAGATCTTATCAGAGCCGTAGGCCTCAATGATATCCACGGCCCTGGCCGGGCTGCATTTTGAGTTAGGGTAGAGGGTCAGTCCAACCCAGAATCCCTTGTCTTTGATCTCTTCGACCGTCTGTTCTTCCGCATGGTCGATGATCACCCGTGAGGGATTGATCCTTCGCTCGTTCAGAATAGCATCCATGATCAAACGGGTCCCTTTCAGTTTGTCTTCGAGATGCGGGGTGTGAACAAGGATCAATTCATCTCTCTCGGCAGCAATCGCCACATGCCTTTCAAGGACCTTCAGTTCGTTTCGGCTGTTCTTGTTCAGGCCGATCTCCCCTACCCCAAGAGCCCTTGGCCTATCCAGATAATCAGGGATGATCTCAAGCACCTCCTCGGCCAGTTTCAAATCCTCAGCCTCTTTTGGATTGAGGCAGATCCAGCAGTAATGCTTGATGCCGAACTTAGCCGCCCTTGCCGGTTCAGCAATGGTAAGCTGATTAAAATAGTCCTTAAAGCCCTCGCCTGTGCCCCGGTCAAACCCGGCCCAGAACGCAGGCTCGGTGATCGTGTGGATCCCGGAAATGGCCAACGCCTGATAGTCATCCGTCGTCCGTGAAACCATGTGGATGTGGGGATCAATGATCTTCACTGAAAGGCCCCTCCCATGCGCCATAAGCTCCTTTGAGACCCGCTGCGCTCTTTCGTGGCTCTTTCGACAGATCGCTGAAACTGACCTGGAGCGCTTTCGTTCGGTTCCCTTCTGACTGCACCAGAATCTTCAGCGCCTTCATAAAGGCTTTGTACCTGAAATCACCTTTCCCGGCCTCTGATGCTTTGGCCCTGTCGATTCGGTCGAGAAACGAAGCGATATCAAGGATTCTTGCCCGGTTCTCAAGGAAGTAGGTATCTAACACCTCTTTTGCTGACATCGGGCTCTTTTCGGTAGCCATCTTGTCTCCCTCTTTCAAGACTTCTCATTACAAGCGTATCGATGCACTTCCGATATATTTCAGTATCCACCTGATGAACTTCGACTCTATTCCCTATTCCGTTCAGTAAAATGATCGTGAGCGCCCCCCCCATGTGCTCCTGAAATTCCCTCATCGCCTTTGGAATGTCCATCCAGCGAAGTGCCCAGTGGTAAAGCTCGAATCCGATATCCTGCAGGATCGTCATGATCTTATGCAGCTCCATCTCATTGATCAAACCGAGGTGGAAAGAATAAAGGGAATCCACCGCAATCCCCATGGCAACCGACTCGCCGTGTTTGACCTCTCCACCGGTTAACTCCTCTATCTTGTGGGCTGACCAGTGGCCGAAATCCAGAGGACGGGACGAGCCAAACTCAAAAGGATCCCCGCTCGTTCCGATGTGCTCGATGTGGAGCTCGGCACACCGGGTGATCATCTCTTCCATCACTTCTGGCGAAAAAACAGAAAGCCTCTGTCTCTCCCTGTATAGAAAATCGAAGAAGGCCCTGTCCTTGATCAACGAAACCTTGATCGCCTCGGCAATTCCTGCGCGAAGATCCCTCCTGGGCAAGGTCTTTAGAAAATCGAAGTCATTGATCACGGCAAAAGGAGGGGTAAAGGTTCCCAGAAAATTTTTTCGGCCGAAGGCATTGATCCCTGTTTTTACGCCCACCCCGGCATCATTCTGAGCGAGGGTAGTCGTCGGCATTCTGATCAGGCGAATTCCCCTGTGAGCGGTTCCCGCAGCAAAACCTGCCGCATCAAGAACAGCTCCACCGCCAATGGCCAGGACATAAGAATGCCTGCACAGATGATGCTGGTCGATCAACGACTGAATGGCTTCAACCTCCAGGGATTCTTTCTTGCACACCTCCCCTCCTCTCATGATGAAAGGAGGAGCGACAAAATCCAGAATGTCCCGGTGAGATGTTTTATACTGCTCAATCTTCTCCACCAACCCTGGGGTCGATAGAATGATCTCTGAATCGATGACCACAAGAATCCTGTTCAGCTTCTGTCCCGAGGTTTTCAGCACATCGCACAAAGCAGGGTTCTCCAGGTTAAAAACATCGTGTGTAAAAATGATCGGGAATCTGTAACGGACTGAAAAGTCCTGCTGTATGGTTTTCATCGTTCTTTCCCTCAGCTATTGTAGGGTCTTAAAAATGGGTTTATTTATATTGTCATTCCGGACTTGATAAGCCTGCCCCGTACTCGATACGGGGGAATCCAGACGCCGTCCCGACCCCGTATCCAGTACGGGGTAAACTCCAGTCGGGAACCATCTCAAAGACTTGATCCCGGTTTTCACCGGGAACCCTGGATTCCGGCTGGAGTTTATCCCGATGAAGATCGGGACCGGAATGACAACCTTCTTGGAAACCATTAATTTATGGACAGACTCTAATTAGAAAATATCCCCCTTTTTTACATTGCTAATTGTTAATTGCTAAATGCCCATTGCTAATTGATCTCTCTCAGAGTCCTCTCCAAATAATCTCCAAGGTTAGCACTGCAAAAGAGGTTACCAATACAGGATCATTTTGCCACCACCGTCCACTCTCATTAACCCAGAAGCCATCGGGGTGCTGTTTGTTAAATAACCGTTTCGCCAGATCCCTGCGCCAATTGATCTCTTGCCCGTCTTTTGATTTGATAACGTTGGCCCCATAAAGGTGGAGGCCCTTTGCCATCGTATGGTAATAGTAATAGAGGCCATCCAATCCCATTCCGGGATTTTCATCCAGGGTATAATGTTTTGAAACCCATTCATAGACCGCCTTGACCCGAGGGTCTTCCCTGTCTAATTGAGCATAGATGTAGCTTAAAAGGCCGGCATAGCTCATGCTTCCATAAGACCGTAAAGCAATCTTACCATCGGGCAGTTTCATCTCGCCAGCCTTACTGTCTCCGGGGAAGTAGACAAACCCTCCCTTATTCTCTGCGTCATCACTGGCCCATTTCTGGTCATTATAACCGGGAAGGTTTTGAGATCTCGATATAAACTTAATAGCCGCTTGCCAGTTGAGCTTTTTAATTTCAGAATCTCCACCTACCTCTTTTTCCAGATATCGGGTGTAATAGAGAGCCTCTAAGGCAAACATGGTGTTTGACATATCCGAATGGGGATAAGTCCCCCCATAACCAATCCCCCCTCCAACAGGAGCCTCGGCCGTCCCCTTCTTGCTCTCTTCATCCTGCAGCCCGGCGAGGAAGTTTCGGGCATTCTTGATAACCTTCTCATACTCCGGCCGATTGGCCACATAAAGAGCCATCATGCAGACCGACGTGTTGTAATTGGCCAGACCGTTTCCATAGATGCCCCCGTCAGGCTTCACAGATTTGAGGAGGTAGGTATAACCCTGATAGATATTCTGCTCGACCTTTCTTTTATAGAAGCCGGATGGATCTCCCTGGAAAGCCGTCAACACAAGTCCTGTTAGGGCTGGATGTTCCTCCTGGGACCACCAGCCTCCGGGATTCTGCTTCGATGCAAGAAAGGTGAGTCCTCTTCCGATGGCATTCTGGACTTCATGCTTGAGCGAAACATCCGCCCGCGATTTCGGGACTACATTCTGTCCATATGAAAAACCATGGAATAGAATAAGAGCAAACACGAAGACGAGAACCTTATTAAGAATCATCCAACTAAACCTCCTTTGATGGTCTCCAATCTTTGCCTCCTATGGTAAAATTCAAGCACCTACACTTTTAGATTTTCGAAATCGTACTCGAGGCTCTGAGTGGCGCATCTGAAACAATCGATTTTGGGTCTTGGAAGGCCCGATTGTTTCATGATTTCTTCCCGCTCCAGTGCAAGTTGAACATAGTAATCAAGGGAAGGAGCTTGCTTGTTTGAATAAAGGGCGCCACCGCCCTTGATCCAGATTGCGTATTTTGGATAGATGCCATTCTCAAGACACCAGCGGAAGCCTTCCATGGTGGAGCGGATCCCCTCCTCTTCGGTGAGCAGCCCGCTGCCAACTTCTACCCCTGCCACAATATTGTTCAGAACCCTGCCGGGCCCCAAAATCTTTGCAGCCTTCACAAGCGATTCCATCCAGTGGTCTCTTCCCACATGCCGAGCTTTGCCGGGTACAACCACAGGCCACGCCCGTTCGTCCCAAACCTCCATGTTAAAAGCCACGTAGTCGAAGCCGGCATCGCGGAGCCTCAGGATGTTATCCTCCTCCATAGTCTGAATCGCTGCGCAGGTGGGTGGCAGAGGAAGGTTTAGCTTACGCAAGGCTTCCAGGTAGACGATGTAGGCATCGGCTTCTTTTGTCCGGTTGATGAGACTTCCGCCGCTCATGGCAAGGTATCCAATTTCCGGTTGTTGTCGGCGGATTTCCTCGTAAGTTTCGCGCAGGTGTGTGAGGTTCGGCCTCACTTCGTGCGAACGCCCCATCTGCACCCAGGAACAGAACCTGCATTCCTCTCCGGATTTAGTGTACTCACAGTATCGGAGCAAAAAAATGGCGATCGGTCCGCACCGGCCTCCGAGGCTTGGGGAAAAAACCGTTCCCATTGGCGTGCCGTCGCTCGTTTTCATCGAGGTCCATGGATAGACCGTAGACATCGACACCTGGCCGATTTT
>Ga0299915_10001455_pt1 | contig 17602 bp, 24 predicted proteins | sample RVTome_13_FD_200263 | JGI IMG/M metagenome (GOLD analysis project Ga0299915, IMG submission 200263) | Soil microbial communities from uranium-contaminated site in the Upper Colorado River Basin, Wyoming, United States - RVT92D227 (version 2) ... | reverse complement strand
CACTTTTATTATCCCTAGGATTCTTTCGAGTTTTCATGAGGATCACGCTGGAGAAAACAAACTCTCTTCTGAATAAACTGTTGACAGATCGATCCGGTAACTCATGCTAATAACCCGGCATATTCGGTGACATTCTTTTTCATCTTTTTGTTAGCCTTCTCAGTCCGTCTATGCAAAAAGCGACTCTTATCGCGAACATTCCAAACAACTACTTTATTTTTGCATTCAGGACATTTCTTTAAGACTGAGTCTCTGTGTCTCTGTTCCATAGCAATAATAAGATCGTACTGCTCCATTTGTTTGCTGTCAATGCTTTCAGGTTTCTTCTTAAGATACTGTATAGCAGATTCTGACCTCAAGTATTCTCTTGCTTCTTTAGTGATTTTGCCTACGATTTTTGTCCCTGCAGAATCCACTTCCAAATCTGGTCTAAGTTTTTTGAGAAGTGCTTCACATATCGGACTACGATATCCATTACCAGTACATACAAACAATACTTTGAATTTGCAGTCTTCATTTTTCATACTTTCAGTCTTCATTCTCAGTGCTGGTTTCTCTTTGCCTTTTTTGTTGTCCATTCCGTAGGCGTGAAAAACATACCTATAGACAGGGTTCTCAGCTTTTGGAAGAACAAACGCGAATGTTTGCCCTTTTCCAACATAATACCTAACGCCCATTTGAACTGCTAAAATGTGCTCGGCTACACTACTTTTCATATGGTACATCGGCTCAATAGACGCTATTGGGATGTTTATATTCGGCATATTTGTGTTTGTGTTGACGTTGGTCATAACAAGATTATTTGATACGCAGATAACCAAAGCTACAAAAAAGATCGTTGAACTCATGGCTAGTCATAGAACCGTTAGGAATTTTATCATGAATCACTCCTAGGTAGCGCGCGAGCGCACGCGCAAAAATAATATATAGCTTGCAACGAACAATTGCTTACATTCACATGGCTAGGGTGAGCAAAGTCCTGGACTTTCTCAAACTCAATTCCTTTGCACATCAAGAGTAGGTAAATTCGCATGAATCTTCCTACGCATATAGTGTTTGGTGCGCTGATCGGAGCTCTTTTCTTTGGTAGGTGGGACATCAGTTTGCTTGTTGCCATCGGGTCAGTTCTCCCTGATATGGATAGGGAGTATGGCTTCTTCAGTAAAGATTACTTCCGCGACCATCAGCTCCATCGGGCACTATACCACAACTTCGTTTTCATTGGGATCGTTTTTCTGATTAATCCTTACCTTGCACTAGGTGCCTTCTGTCACACTCTTCTTGATGCTATCAACACAGCAAAAGATCGCGGGGTGGAATGGCTTTATCCTTTCTCAAGGCTAGTGAAAAAAGCTAGGTATGATCATGAAGGTAAAAAAATTGCGTTCGACATCAAAACTAAAATATATATGTATCAAAACGACCCAGTCGAGCTCACCAGAAAAACCGCTGAGGACATGAAAGATTATACTCTCAGGCCCTGGCGAAGGATTTACGGTCCATTCTATTCTGGCGGTATCCTGGACATAGGAATTTTTGTCGGTTCCTCTGCACTTATCCTGTTTTTGACACTGCTGTCTCTGTTTGGGGTTAGGACTTTCATCGATTTTTACCACCCCCAACTCAGCTTCAACTTCATTGGTCCTCTAATTATCAGCGTTTTGGGCATTTCTCTAGTTTTGGGCGTAGGTGAAATAAAGAGGCACAGAGAGGCGAAAAAAGCTTCTCGAGCACCGCCGATGCTGTGGAAACTAACATTCTTTCTCTCGAATTTCTTAATAGCGTTTGGAGCTGGGCTTGGAGCCTATCTCAACCCTAGTTCAGACATTACATTCGCAAGCAATCTTCCCTACTTGGCGGCAGGAATCTTGGTGGTATTTTTAACTGCCTTCATTATACTCAAAATCTATTCTTCAAAGTCAATAGCGAGAATGAAAGATGGCCATGACCCATATGCGCTCTAAGGCATCAATGCTTTAGAGCACGCGCGAAATGAACTCGGCAAGTCGACACTCGTTCATGTTTCCAGCTGCTTCTAAAGCAAGTATAAGGTGATCAGAGTGAGTCCAACACCAGCTCGTATAACTCGTATCAGATGTTCTTTAAATGTCTGCTTGCGGTATTCGAATATGCTGTAGAGTCCATCAATCACTAACCATATGCCAAGTCCCACGATGACTATCGCAAATTCCATGTTTTCACCCCGGTGAGCTACACGAAGCATCTTCTACAGAACTATTTATGGAAATCGTTGTCCAAATATCCGTAAACTGAGGTGTTCCATTTCGCTACTGCTTATTCATATTTTTGCGGAGCGTTGACAGTTTTGGCGGCTTCCAGCACACGACATACCAAAATGTAGAAGGTAAGTGTGCTTGTTTGAACGGTCCAGTTAACTACCTAGACGGCAAAAAGGGGATTTATTGGGGTGTTATCTTTTTGGTTTTCTTTTCAGGCTTGGGTTCGAGCTTGGGAAGTTTTATTCCAAGGATACCTTCAGCTATATTTGCTGACGCTTTTTCTGTATCTATTCTATCTCCAAATCCTATGCGTCTGCGGAACGTGGAGAACGCCCTTTCCCTGTGCAAATAGGTTTTTCCCTTCTCCTCCGCCTCCACACCAGCTCTAGCAGTGATTGACAACTCGTTCGGCGCCAATTCAATCTGCACGTTTTCCTTCTTCAACCCTGGAAGCTCCGCTTTCACGACATACTCGTTGACAGAGTCGATAACGTCAACGTATGGTATTCGCATCGGCAGTTCATATTCGACAGGCCACTCAAATCCCCTATAGGGATCCCACAAGTAACCCCCGAATTCATCTCGAAAGGCTTCTAACAGATCGTTGAAGTTTTGAATTACAATGGGCTGAGGTTTCCTGACGGCAAGCACAGGCTTTTTTGCCTTCTTAATCGCGAGGGTTCCCTTTTTCTTTTCAGGCATAACTACCCCTCCATAGTTCTATAGCAGGATTCATCTTATATTTTTTCTGCGTGCAGCTAGCCAAGACTTGAACTAGCATGCGTTGCAGAAAAGCAAGCAAGAATACGGGTATCTGCCCCTCCTGATACTTGAAAACGTTGGACTCAAAGAAAAAAGCACGTGAGAGAGAAGGGTCATTGATAGGTTTTATGCCTATCCGCCGTTTCTTTCCCCAATCTGATCTTTCCTAAACCACCGTTATGTGCGCTCAAGACAAATCGCAACGTGTTTCCCATGAAATATTCTCTAAATTGGTTTCCACATTTAGTGCACTTGTACATCTTGACTGTGAATTGCCCAAAGTTCCATGTTTTTGTGGTTCTTGGTATGTGTGCTGTGCAATTCGGACATTTTGGCATAACTTGCCACCTTTCAAAGTTATAGGCAAAATTACTATATATCATTTCCATAACGCCTTCGCCAGTAAATCTCATGTGCCACTTGCCAAACGCGCACGCTGCCATCGGACTCTAGCTATAGATTCTGTCTCGTATTTCAGTCAAAGCGACTATTTCCATAACTCCACGTCTTTGATGTGCGCGCGGAAAACCGTCAATCTAGGTTTTACGTCTCCACAAGTGAAATCGACTAGAACTGATAGTCACGCGCTTGTTCTCCACTAGTCCTCGTTTCCTTGCTTGCACAAGATACCTTGACATGGTCTGAACACCTAAACAGGCGTTTTTGGCAAGATTTCTAGAATTTATCCAGAAACCACGCGGCATTTCATTAATCGTCTTTTCGGCCCTACTCATTTTTGTGATGTTCGTCAAAACACCGCTGCTCCTGTTCAAAAGCTACTACAACATTCGTTGTAAGTCCTATTGACTTAAGAAGGTAGCGACGATCCCGCACGCTGCTTGGGTCGCAACAATGTGAGGAGAAAGAATCTGCTCAGCGCGGGCGTGTACCATATGCCACAGCATCATAATGAGGATTCTTAGTCCCGCATGTTCCGCAGAATTTGTCCGTTATGGCTACAAGCCCCTTGCATTTTCCGCAATCATACATCAATTGCTTACCACAATCCGTGCAGAACTTCTTCTCCAAGTTATCTGTTCCACATGAGCACCGAACCACAGTCTACAACCCCATTATTAGTGTCTGTTCCGCGTTCTTAAATCATTCTACAATAGTCAACTAATTCTAAGACTTAATGGAGAAATTATCAACAGAAACTACTCGGAAAAGTCAAGTCGCAGCTACCCTTGCGTTCCTCCCTACTGTGCCAAAGAAGCAATCAACAGTCCCGCACTTCCTTTTTCCTCGTTTCCCAATATTCTTTTGCTTCCCCGTATTCCTTTTCTTTTTTGGCTGCTCCCGATTTGACCCTACATTCTGGGCATAAGCACTTGCCTGTGTATTGCACATACCGGGTGTAGAACATCTTTCCACAATTCTCGCATCGGTGATCGCCCATGATTTCGCCTTCCGTAATATGGCTATCTTCCAAGGATTTAACAGATTCCATATTAGTCTGCTAATGCAAAACAATAGTTCTTGAGAAAGCGCAGTCTCAAAGAAATCGGCTAGTTAGGGCGCGCGCTCGAGGCGTCAAGATACTTTCTGCAAAAACGCCCGTTGCTAAGGCCGTGCTTGATCACAGGCACGTTTCCGGCAAAAAGTACGAACTGAAGCTTATATATGGTTTGCATGATAAGAGATGATGGTGAAAGAGTAAGATGGTTGGGTCTTCGATATCTCTGCCTGCAAAGTGGGAACAGTTTCTGAAGAATTTGGCCGACGATCATTACGTCGATCTCGGCGCCGTCGTCAGTCAACTGTGTGAGTGGGCCTTTTCTAATCCTGAAAGCAAAGAGCAGTTCAGGATTTGGTTAGATGATGCTTATCCTGCAGAAGGAGACGCTGAAGACGAAGCAAAAGCTGTAGGAGAAGAAGCTATCGAGGAAGAGGAAGAGACCGAAGAGGAGTCTGAAGAGGAATCGCACGAACACAGAGATTAACCGAGTGACTTGTACAAAGTAAGAGAAAAAAGCTTGACACATTACGAATTATGCGTTTTTGTCGCGCTCCACGCGCGCGTGCTGAGGTCCTAGTCGCAAATTGACATTGGAAGTCCTACTCGGATAGTGCGCTTCAATATATACTCGCTACTCATATCGATACAAGTAGAGGGGTTGGCTTGCGTCTTTTCTCCTTTGCTCCATTGATATATTCTTTAATGACCTGAACTTCTTCCCTATTTTATTCGAACATTCCTTCGCGATTCCCAACGTGTGCAAAGTGAACGCCCGATTATTGATTTTCTCTTCATTCTTCTTCATTCTAAATTCCTCAACCAGCTGTAAGATGCGCTTGCAGGTCGACGCATAAAAATAAGCGGCTGCCCTTCTTTAGGGCAGTCTCAGCATTGCGTTTATGCTTGTTGTCAATCTGCGGCGTTATCGAGTGCAATGGTGGAGCGCACTCGTAAGATAACAATGTGCACACGGAGATATGAGGAAGTAGCAAATGATGAAGACAACCGTCTTGCCGCATTCTTGCGATGCTTCAAGCTAAGCAAGCAGTGGCGCACGCTAAAACATGATCGTGGGTTTCTTCTTCAGACTCTTTTTCCATTCCTCGAACAGGCTCCAGTATATACTGTCGACACTCTCGTTTTGCGAGTTGCCCTCGGAAATATACTTCTCGACAAAGTCATTCAGCTCCAAAGAGTTCCTGCACTTCCTGACATCCCTGATATTCAGCAACAATACCACCTCTCCTTGATTTTTTCCTCAGTCCTAGCTAAACTAGAAAGGGCGAAGAAATGCCAGAATCAAGCAGGAGAGCCATCTTCTTGAATAATTCTAGAAACTCCAGGCCAACTTCTGTCCTCTGATACATCACTCTCCCCCCATATGCACCCAGCCGAACAAGATTACTTGACGTCATAAGATTCAGGTATTGCCCTGATTGCGCGGTGCTCATATTACAGTGGGACATGATGTTCGCCTTTCCTACTGGTATTCGCACTTGCGACAGAATCTCCGCAATGATCTGCAATCTGCCGCGGTTTCCATCAGATGTCTTTTTCCCATTCAACAAGTTGTAACACCTTTCAGAAAAAAGCAAGCCAATCCTAAGGCAAATGATGTTGCGATAAGTTGATAGCACGCTTTTCTTGTAATATACGTTATCCGCCCGGCTTATAAGGATGAGAAACCAAAAATCGCCCTTTCTTCGTACTACTTGGGCACCGATCATTTCCTTGCAGGGTCGACCTCATAAGAGGAAGGGCGCAATGGCGATGTCCGCCCACTATCGGGAAGTCTGAGACCACAATGCCAAGATGTCTTGTTCTACGTAGATAGTCTTAGAAATATTGCGGAAACGAGTTGGACTAGGTGTTCAGACTAGCGCGCGTTAAGCCAAGAGAAAGGAGTTATTGGAAAATACGTATTTTTCCGCAAGCTACTGACGTCTTAACCTATGAAGGCGCATCGGCTAGAAGAGCCTTCGCTTTTTCTAGTCTCCTTACTTTCTCTACGTTGCTCTTTCCATGTTTCCATTTTCCTCTACTTTTCATTCTTTTCAAATATCGTTCTCTTTTCGCCTGCTTTTTCCTAGCTCGTTTCAAACAAATCTTCCCTCCTAGAATCGAATGGTAACACAAGTTTAATCAGGGCGCGCTCTAGCCAGATAGTTCGACTCTGGCCCCTATTGCTTGCCCAGGTACGCCTTTGCGGAATTTGGCTGTGACAACGCCTTTCTTGCCGTGCAAGCTCATGATTCTGCCGATGAAGCTGGTCTTTCCATACTTCAGAACCACTTTTTGACCAATGAGCTGGCCTGCCTTGGAGACGGTATTCTCCCCTATGATTTGGATGAGGCACCATTTTGGCATTTGTGTTCTGATGCCTATTCGATAGTTCACTATTGTTCCATAGACAGGTTGAGACATAAACACACCATTGTAACACCCTTCTAACGCATGTCTCGCTCTTAAACATGTATAACTCCTCGATTTGAAGGTGCTCCGTTTATAAGCCCCGACGCGAATCCTAATGCAGCGTGTAAGGAGCGATTTTTGCACAGCAGCATACTAGGAGTTGAAATAGTCATTGTACGAGAAAGAAATGCATAAGGCAGTCTGTGCTGATTGTGGAAAAGACTGTGAAGTTCCATTCAAGCCTGACCCGAGCAGACCTGTTTACTGTCGAGATTGCTATTCGAAACGAGGACCACCAAGAAGAAGATTCTAAGTTAAGCCAGACGACGCTAGCTTGGCATCACTTTTCTTCCATCTTTCACATTTCCAATTACGCTCAACACAAATAGAGGTGATCAATAGAATTGCAGAAAAGAATGTTCGAAGTCACATGTACTGACTGTGGTCAAGCTACCACGGTACCTTTCAAGCCAACGGCAGGCAAGCCAGTTTACTGCAGGACATGCTTCTCGAAACACATGGTCAAACGATCAGAAAATGAGGGTATGAACTTCAGTTTTGACCCGAAAATGGCATGGGCACGTCGGGGAGACGACTGGAAGGGAAGAAAGGAGCCCGAGCACACTGGTGTTTTCCACCAGTTCTAGTAGATTCGCACGAGCAGACGATTCTGAACCGCTGAATCAGAAGATGAGAGATTAAGATATGCAGTGACCAGGACATTAGGCGGTTGTCAGATCATGCTCTTGCAAATTTGCGCACATAGACCTATATACTTGGCAACGCATCCTTTAACAGTTAGGATACTCTAGAGGAAGAGTTGAATCGCAGAGTATGCTTTTTCTCTGATCATTCTGACTAGTTACGACCATTAGGCAACCATGTTGTCATGATTATGGAAGTGGAAAAACGGGTAAAAGAAAAGTGATAAACGAAGAAAACCTGGAAAACATGTTGTATCCCAGTAAGAACGATGTACTGGGCGTGGCGATCAAAATGCTTGGTTTTGACAGGATCATGGTCAAGTGTCAAGATGGAAAGGAACGATTGTGCAGGGTCCGAGGAAAGTTGAAGAGACGCGTATGGATCAGAGACGGAGACATCGTGTTAGTCTCTCCCTGGGATTTCCAGTCGGACACTCGAGGAGACATATTCTGGCGGTACAGGAAAAACCAGACTGAGCAATTGAGGCTCAAAGGTTACCTCACTATGCCATCGCCTTAAAGTCTACTCTGAAATTGACCCGTATTTCCGAAACAGGTAAAGTGTGAAAAATGAGTGAGAGGTCTTGAGACAGAAAACTTCATCAACCAGCGAGTATCTCGCGTTTCTTTCGGCAAAATACGAGGTTGACCCCGACAGGCTCTTCTACGCATTAGTCCTGGCAGAAGAAAGCAAGAAGTCCGTGTGTGGGGGTCTTTCGATCGAATGGCGAGGAGAAACACGAGACAAGGTTATGTTTCTAATTCTGACGAAATCGAAAGTTGTTGCACAGCTTTCAGTATTCAAGGAATTCCTGTTAGAGAAAGGCCACCCTATCAGAGATTTCATGGAGACTGATAAGATACGCAGATTCATCACCAAGAGAGCCAGACAGTCATCGGGTCTTCAAATCAGAGATCTGCGGAGCGGGATGGCGCAGGTTTGTCTGAAGGCCAAGGTCTTGGAGATTCCGAAGCCAAGCCTAGTCTACACTCGCTATGGAAACTACGCGAGCGTTGCAAATGCCCTGATAGCAGATGAAAGCGGAACGATCAGACTGTGTCTCTGGAACGAGCAGATTCAATCTATTTCTACGGGCGACACCATTCAGATCGAGAATGCCAGGGCTTCTACGTTCAAAGGTCAAAGGCAGTTGAATATTGGAAGAAAGGGGTTCCTCAGCAGCGTCGCCGAGTCAAGCTGTCAGGTAAAAGCCCTAATCAGCTCTTAGGTCTGCTCGCCAAAGAAGAGCATTTGAGGAATGGTCAGTGAAAATAGTAAAAGGCTGGAGGAAAATGGACCGACAGCGAGGATTCGTGAATGAGACTACAGGACAGAATCTGGTCGTCACGAAGAAAGAGTTTGGCTCGCAATACGTCGTGCTGCTGTTTCCCAGAGTAAGAGTTGATGATAAAGGAGAGACTATATCACCAGAGTATGCGACTGCACCGAAAGCAGAAGCCTACGCATTGGATTGGATGGAAAAGCATCCTGGAGGAATGGAATCAGCTCTCGAACAGCCTTCAGGTGAAAATGAATAGGAAAGGCAAACCTACTGGAAAAGCAATCGATAGGCAGAAGGGCATCAAGCGAGAAGAGCTCGCGGCGGAATGAAACAAAAGAGAAGATAACGCGCGTAGCGTGAATGTCTAGCGTGGGTGTTTCCACGGGCCTTGGAAATAAGAAGAAAGTGGCGTTGCGGGAGATCTCGTCATTAAGTTTGAGTTGCAAATCTCACTCGCCTGCCACTTTCAATCCCGCCCAGTCAGGTCCTGCAATTTTCCTTTTGGAGAGTCACTCCCTTTTCAAACAATCTCCTCGCCTTCTGGCATTTCACAATTGCTTCCTCTCCTTCAGAAAAGATAAGAGCGAGTGCATTCAAACGAAAAGTTCAGACTGTCCGAGGAACGTGCAAATATGAAAGTTCTAGCATTCAACGCAAGTCCGCTCATGGAGAAAGGGAACACGGCCCTCCTAATGGCGCCCTTCTTGGAGGGAATGCGGGAAGAGGGTTGCGAGGTAGAATTGTTTTATACGTGCAGACTTCGCGTGAAACCATGTCTGGGGGACAGGGCTTGCTGGACGAAAACGCCGGGCAAGTGTGTTCAGAATGACGACGTCAAAATGTTGCTGCCTAAGATACAAAGAGCCGACGTCATCGTTTTTGCTACCCCCGTGTACGTGGATGGGATGTCTGGAACCTTGAAAAACCTCATTGACCGCCTCATACCTATAGTGGAACCGTATTTTGTCACGCAAGACAGTCACTGCAGACATCCTCCGCGCAAGCCTCACAAACAGTCCAAAGTAGTTCTGGTTTCAAACTACGGTTTCTGGGAGATGGACAATTTTGAACCGCTCGTTACGCACATGCAGGCGATTTGCAAGAACACTTGTTGGGAGTTTACTGGCGCCCTCTTGCGTCCTCACGGCGAGGCACTGGGCTATATGGTCAGGAGTAGGATTCCAGTTCAAGACATTTTTGATGCAGCGAAGAACGCTGGAAAAGAACTCGTTAAAACCGGAAGAATAAGCGAAGAAAATATGAAAACTGTAAGCCGAAACCTGGTCCCGCTGGAGACGTATGTGGAAATGACAAATAAGGGGTTCAAGCAAGTTCTCGAAAAACTCGGTCAAACCAAAGGTTCTCCCTGAGCTGAGGGAAAATTCCTTACCGTGAAAATTCAGAATCGCAGAATGAAACTTGCCTTCTTGAGTTGAACCGTCTTATGATCTTTACACTTGACATTTTGGGCAGACGAATACTTTGCCTCCGCCAAGGCTCAGCTCCTGTATAGGAAACCCACAGACTGGGCAGTTCTTTTTTCTCATGTTCGGACCCATCGCTGGAGTATACCTGCCTTGATTCTGATAGAAATCTAGAAATTGGTTTTTCCCGTTCAAACGTAATCTCTCTCGGAGGACAAGTTTAACAGCGTTGTACAGGGCTTTTTGTTCATTCAAGTTCAACTCAGAAGTTTTCCGCTTGGGATGTAGTTTGGCCCTGTATATTATATCTTGAAAAGCGCTGTTGCTCAGTCCCACCAAGACAGCGTCTTTTCCTACGAGCACGGGTTTGAGCGCCCGGTTATTGTCTGTCAAGATTTTCGAAAACCTCTCGAACGTGAAGTCCTCTTCTATTGGCAAGAGAATCTCAGCGTTGAAATCTCGTTTGAACATGTATGACTCCTTCAGTTCAGCATCCTTCAACACCCTCATACCTCCCATACTGGTGAATCTCACTGTCAACGCGGTTTTATCGCAGAAATCTATCCTTAAATGAAACTTCTCTGGAACCGTTGCTTCATGCGAGTGATAGAAAACCTCACCTCCGTACTCAGGGCTGAGAATGATGTTCATTCCCTCATCAAGTTTGACAAGTATGGAGTTGCCCCTAGAAATGACAGATTTGACTTCTCTGTTCACAAGTTGATCAAAGGCTTTAGTATCCTTGTTTATGAACCCAATTTTCTGCAATTTTTCGCAGTCTCTAAGACGATAGCTCTTAATGCGTTTGCCCTTCAGCTCTTTGTTCATCTGTTCCGCAAGAATCTTTGCTTCTGGAAGTTCGATGCTCATCTCAAATCCTCCTTGGCACTCGTTTTTGTAACAAACCATGTTTAAATCGTTTATGCGCGGACAGGTGAAAGAGAAAAGGATTGCAGGATATTCGCCAAATAACTTGAAGCCAGAATTCCGAACCGCTCAGGCAGGGATGGCGTTCTTCAGTTCTTAATATGATGAAGCCTCAAAGGTTCGATTATCAGGGTGATTTGACGTTGTACCTGTTTTTCTCAGAGAAGAAATCAATCACTCTAGTCTTGGCAAGAAATCTCGCGCTGTGTTCTGCCTGGGCAGGGATGACGTATTCATCTCCGTTCTCAATGATTCTCTTTTCGCCATTGACCGTCAACTCCATCTTTCCTTGTACCATGAAACCCCATTGATCATAATCGTGACAATGCTCTGGCACGCGTACAGACGCTTTCATCTCGAAGAAAACCAACTGATGTTTCTCACCCTGTAATATCCACGCCCGAATGCCTTCGAACTTGATATCCGCCTCTGGCAATCGCGTTATGACTTCAGGATACTCTCGCACTGTTCGCCTTTTATCTACAACTTCATGGAAATCCATTGTCTTTCACCTACGTTGAACTCAAAAGTGTTGGTAAGAGACTATTTCCTCCAGCTTTTTTCGTGAAGGCTGCGGAGGCTCGACGTCCGCGTAACCGGTCTGAATCATGCAGGCTATCCTGTAAGCCAAAGGCACTCTCAGAGCCTTCTTGAGTTCGTTCTCTTCTCTCTTGTTTAAACAGGTGTAGATGCAGCCTCCCAGTCCTTTGTCTGTGATGGCGAGCAGCATGTTTTCGACGGCCAACCAGGTTGAACCAAAAACCAGATCATTCCGGTATCCCTTCTGGGTTTCATAGCATACGACCAGGAGCAGGGGAACACCTTTCATGTAGGACTTGTCCCATGTTCCTCCCCTCGCAGCCAAGTAACGCGCCCGCTCGGGCGAAAAACTCTTCCAATGTTGCCGGCTGTATTTCGTGCAGATGCTTCCGATATGATTTTTGACCTCGACGTCGGAGACGACTATTATGCGCCAAGGCTGCGAGTTTCCAGCTGAAGGAGACCAACGACATGCCTCGAGAACGCTCAAGACAAGTCTGTCAGGGATCTTGTCCTTTTTGAAACTCCTGATGCTTCTCCGTTTGACAACCAGTTCTCTGAATTCCACTCTTGCCACCAAGGACGAGAATGTATTTGTGTCAACTTAAGCCTGACGTGGTGGGGCAAGCAGAAAAACGATAATGGTGCCAGAACGTATTTGAGCGGGTTTCAGATGCAGGTCTGGTCAGAAGGACGGTTCGATGACAACTGCTCATGCGGACGGCATTGACTTCAACAAGATCCTCAACAACTCGTTAAGAATCTTCTTCAAGGAAGCGCTTCGAACCGCCGTGACTAACCCGCCGCAGGCCGTGTTCTTCGTAAGAACACTGAATTGGCAAAGAAGTGCCGCCAAGATCCGAAAGAATTGGGAAGAAAAGGGTCTTCACGTTCCGCCGATTCTTGTTTTCAGCGTTACAAGCAAATGCAATCTCCACTGCAAAGGATGTTACCATCAGACTCTTCGCCAAAAACCCAACAGTGACATAGGCGATGAACGGCTCAAGACGGCCATAACTGAAGCGAAAGAACTTGGCATCTCGTTCATCGTTTTCGGCGGCGGAGAACCACTCATGCGGCCCGGTCTGCTGGATATCCCAAATGAACATCCCGAAATCATGTTTCTGCTGTTCACAAACGGCGTACTAATCAATGACTCCGTTCTCAAGAAAATGAACAAAAAGAAAAACGTCATACCTCTACTGAGCCTAGAAGGCTACCAGACTGATACCGACGAACGCAGAGGAAAAGGCGTCTACGAAATGCTCCAAAAGTCAATCGCTAAACTTAAGGAAAATGGGGCGTTCTGGGGGACTTCGCTGACCCTTACTACACGCAATTTTGGTGAGGTAACCGACGAAGGATTCATTAAGAAACTGGTCGACGCGGGCTGCCGACTGTTCATGCTCGTCGAGTACACACCCGTCAAAGAAGGCACAGAAGACTGGGTCCTCACTGAAACGCAAAAACTCGAACTGGTCAGAAGAAGAGACTCGTTCCGCAAGAAACACCAAGCAGTGTTCGTCGCATTGCCCTGGGACGAAGAAGAGATTGGCGGCTGCCTCTCCGCTGGAAGAGGCTTCATCCACATAAGCGCAGACGGCAACGTTGAACCCTGCCCATTCATTCCGTATTCAGACACTAACCTCAACAACATTTCGCTCAAAGAAGCTCTGCAATCCAAGATGCTTAAGACAATCAGGGAAAACCATGGACTGCTCGAGGAAACACACGGATGCGCCCTATGGCAAAAAAGAAAATGGGTTGAATCGTTGGCCACCGATACAAAATCCTGAATACGTATAAAGGAACTAAAACATGAAAAAGGAGAACGATCGAAAGATGACAACTCGAGAGGAAAACAGGAAAGAAGGTTCAAGCTCAGAAATGAGGATCAAAGTGTGCAAGAACGGTCCTTACCTTGTTTCTGGAAAAATCCCGATAGCCAAACAAACAATACGCTGTGACGAAGAAGGAACACCACGTCAATGGATTGAGGGCGAAAAATACCCGCTTCGCGAAAATTGTTCTCTCTGTCGTTGTGGACAGTCTGAGCACAAACCGTTCTGCGACGGAACTCATGTTAAAGTGAAATTCGATGGCACAGAGTCAGCGAGCAGACAACCATACATAGAACAGGCAAAGAAGATCGACGGTCCGACCTTGGAACTGGACGACGCTGAAATCCTATGCGCGTCTGCACGTTTCTGCCACAGAGGCGGCGAGATCTGGAATCTAATCTCCAAGACAGAAGAGCCAGAAACAAGAAAAACCGTGATCGGCGATGCAGGAGACTGTCCCTCTGGTCGCCTCGTCGTACGGGACAAGAAAACCGGAAAAACAATAGAACCTCATCTTGAAAAGTCAATAGGTCTGGTGGAAGATCCCAATATAGGCGTGAGCGGTCCAATCTGGGTCCGCGGAGGTATCCCCGTCGAGTCAGAAGACGGTACAACATATGAAACTCGCAACCGCATTACGCTTTGTCGTTGCGGGAAATCCGCCAACAAACCGTTCTGCGACAGCAGCCATTATCCTGAATGATCTAAAGAGGTGATATTCGTGAGCAAAATCAACGTCGAATACGGTTTAGAAGAAACGCTGAAATCAAAAAGCAAAGCGGTCGTCCTCTTCTACGCTTCATGGTGTCCTTTCTCTCAAAGGTTCCTGCCAACGTTCGAAAAGTACTCAAAAAGCAGACCTGAGAGTTGTCTCCGAATCGTCACAGACGACAAAGCGAGTCTTTGCGAAAAATACGAAGTGGACGTGGTTCCCACCGTGCTAGTATTCGAAAAGGGCAAAGTCAAAAAGCGATTAGATGGTGCGGCTGGAATAGGGTTAAGCGAGAAACAGCTGCTCGATTTCGTCAGCAAAGAATAGCCCTGAACCGCGTATCCTGTTGAAAGAGGAGTTCCGGAGAGCCATCTCCGTTCGATGCGGTCTCTAGATCGGTTCTCACGAGGCAGCAAAAGGGATACTGGCCTATGCTGACTTTGTCCTTTCAGGTCGAGCCATTTTTCTCTTCTTCCGCTTGGCCTCTCTCTTTCTTCTTCTCCGGCTTCGGCTTGTTCAGATCTTTCTCCCTTGTTTTTCTTCTAGCATAGCCCATGAGACCGCCTTCTCTCTGAGTGAAACATGAAAACTCGCTTAATTTTCTCATCAACAGACTATATATACTCTCACCGTGGTGCAACGCAAGATACGCTAAAACAGTCGTGAACCAGTTATCGCTCCAAACAAAAACAGAACGCCAAACAGAATGAAAACAAGACTCGAACCAACTTTGATATACTTCATCGGCACAAATCGTGAAATCACCGATCCCACAAGAATGCCGATTATGGTCAACAATGCCAGCGCAAACATCACCCCAACAAAAACCATGAGTGGCGCGTCATATTCCGCTGCCAGTGCGATCACCGAGAGTTGTGTTTTATCCCCAAGCTCCATTAACGCTATCAGGGAGAAGCTGCGGGCTATGTTCAACGAACTATTATTCACTTTGACTTCCTCTGTTTTGGAAAGAAGCGAATATACACCGAAAACCAAGAATACAACTCCGGCGCCTATGCCGACCCACTGGGTTGGTATGAACACTGCGATTGTGCCGCCTATCAGCGCGCTTATGCCATCGACCAGGGCGAACGCAAGGACAGCTCCAACGAACACCGTTTTGACTCTCTTTTTGGCGCTCAGGCACACTATTGTGACTTGTGTCTTGTCTCCAAGTTCAGCCAACGCGATGATGCCGAATGAGGAGATGAGGGGCAGCAAATCCATGCCAGAGAAATTTTGCACCGGGCTATTAAGAGTTCCTAGGATTCAGAGACCACGCCGAATGAATGATCTGAAAATGAAAGCGCTGTCTAGATAGTAAGAAGCAGGTCTGTGAAATACATCAGGAGAATCCCGACTACAATCCCGATGAGAGTGCTCTTGGGCGATTGGGCTCTCCTCGTAAGCTCGATCAATATTCGCAGATAACACTATCAGGTCGTGCTTGCCTGAGGGCGTTTTCCTAGCTTTACCAGCAGATCCATCAACGTGTTGTTCCTCACGATTCCTACGTTGTTCGTCTCGTTTGGCAGTGTTCTTTCTTCCAGATAGGTTGACAAGTCATCAAGGTTCGTGATCCTTGTCCCGTTTAAGGAAACAATAATGTCCCCTCCGATAGTCACGACGCTCCCTGCGATAACACTCTGGCTTGTCCCTCCGTGAAGACCGGTGTCGCTTGGCGCGGTTGCGACGAGCCATCCATAAGTCACATTTGTACCCATCGCCTGCGCGATCTCGTATGTCATGTCTGTTCCGGTTGCTCCCAGCGAGGGGTGTTGGTCGTATGAGCCGTTAACCACCAAAGATTCGATTTCGCGGAGTATGCTGTTGGATGGGATGGCAAAACCCAACCCTTGTGAGTCAGTAACAATGGCTGTGGTTATTCCGACCACCTGCCCTTGATAGTTCAGCAAGGGGCCTCCCGAGTTCCCAGGGTTGATAGCCGTACTCGTCTGGATGATGCTGGCTATCGGATATCCTCCTGTCATGTCTTCCGTCATGGTCCTGCCTAACGCACTGATTATGCCGACGGTCATTGAACCTGCTAGTCCGAAAGGAGTGCCTATAGCGATGACCGGATCGCCCACTTGAAGGGTTGACGAGTTTACAATCTGTAAAGGCTGAAGTTGAGTTTGAGGGGCGTCAGTTGAAAGTGCGGCAAGATCGGCATATGGGTCATAACCAAGCGTCGTGGCTGCATAGGCATCGCCATCTGCGAGGGTGACAGTGATGTTAATGGCGTTCTCCACTACATGGTAGTTTGTGACAATCACGATGCGACTCGAAGAATTGTAGACAAATCCTGAACCCTGTACCTGCGAATAGTAGGGGCGACCGAAAAAGTCGTATTGCACCAGCAGACCCCGTATAATCACGACGGAATCTTCAACATGCTCATACAGCTGAGAGAGCGAGACGTTTTCATCCAATAAATAAGTAATGTTGCTGCCTGACAGGTAAGTGACGTTCTGGGAAGGAATGTTTGATAGTTGCGCTTGGAGGTTGTCAATTCTTTCGCTGATAGCTGGATAACTTACATAGTAACCCAACAATCCTCCCGCAAACAAACTCAGGACGATAGCCGTCACAAGGACTGTTGTTGAGAACCATATTCCCCAAGATTCTACCTTCATGCAAATATCTCCAAGATATTCATGTTAATACTTTTGTCCATGTTTTTTCCTCCTTTGTGAGCCATTCTTCTTCGGTTCTCGCCAAGGTCCACAACGACCGAATGGGGACAGGAAAAAGGGAAAGGAGATATTAAGCTCCAGCTTTTGTGGACCTTGACGAGCCCTTCTGGAAGAATAGGGGCGTTGATGGCTTGTTTTCAACCTCCGAGTCGTTCAAGAACTTGGAATTATTAAACTCTTTTTCAGAATTAGACCCAATTCTGTTCCTAATGTTATCCTATGCTCCTTTCGGTTTGGCAACCGCGATTCCAAAGACGATTGGAGATGATCCTTAATCAAAAGCATCCAGTGAAGAACTTGAGCATTCTCGAATCAGTGAAGTTTCCTCTGGACTGCGGCTCTAACAAGGTTGAGCTAGAAGCGAACTGCCCGCACGCATAGTGATGATTGTCCAATAAACAAAGACCTGTGAACGGTAATGACCTCAGATTTTCCAAAAGCTAGAGAAAGCCCGATTCAGGTCTGTTATCAGAATTGTTCAGGGGAAAATTTCCTCTCTGTTCAGAGTCTCTTTCTGCAGTTCGGGCACCTTGCGTCAGTGGGTTGAATCTTGCTTCCACAGTAGGGGCACATGAGCTTCTTTTTCGCCAAATGAGTTCCTT
>Ga0299915_10001454_pt1 | contig 17604 bp, 19 predicted proteins | sample RVTome_13_FD_200263 | JGI IMG/M metagenome (GOLD analysis project Ga0299915, IMG submission 200263) | Soil microbial communities from uranium-contaminated site in the Upper Colorado River Basin, Wyoming, United States - RVT92D227 (version 2) ... | reverse complement strand
CAATGAACTGCGCAAGGCGAAACCCTGCCCAATGCACAGCCGCGATTTCTGGAGCGCTATGACTCCGGCGCTGATGCTGATGGGCGACATCAAGGACTCTTTGAAATGTTACTATGCCCTCTATAACGAAGTAAAAGAGCTGGTGGATAGCCACATGGGAGCTATCGAGGATGAAAAATATCGAATGGTATTCGCGGAGCTACCCCCATGGCACAGCCTGGCGCTATTCGATAGACTGGCTGAGAGGGGTTGGAACTTCGTCATTGAGAGTGTCGGCTACCATCCGCCTATACCTATGGACCTGAGCGGCATCAAGGACCCCGTGGAAAAAATCACCAAGTTCAGCTTCCAGAAATTCCTCGGCTTATATACAGACGCCAAAGAACATAATATCACCGAGGGCGCCCTGGCTTATCCTTACTTGAAGTATGTCCGTGAATGGAAATGCGACGGGGCACTTCTGCACCCGCTCATCAGCTGCCGCAGCGCCTCCACACACCTGCCTTATGTAGCCAACATGCTGCTGGAGCTGTTGAAAGTGCCTTCGCTGACAATCGAAGGAGACATCGTGGACCTCAGGCTGTTTGACATGGAGGATGCCTTAGCCAGAGCAGAGCCTTTCGAGGAAACCATGGAGCACTACAGGCAAGTAAGAAAACAGGAAGGCCTCGATTGGTGAACGAAAATTAAAAATAAAATATCAAAAACCAAATATAGAAAAACGCTTTGATGTCTGTTCGCTTAGAAAAATAAACATTTTTTCATTTTTATCTGTACTTTTGATTTTTGGTCTCCAATCTTTGATTTTTTAAAACGAGGTGCTACTAATGTCAGATAAAAGCCAGGGACTAAGTAAAGCCCAGGAAATTTACTTAAACCGGTCGCAGCGAGCCAGGGAACTTAAAGCAGCCGGTAAAAAGATAATAGGCTATCCCTGTGCTTATGTCCCTCTGGAGATGCTCACCGCCCTTGACCTGGTGCCGTACCGGATATACGGCAGCATCAAAGAGCCTATTACCGAGGCGGATAGAGCCTTGCCCACCTCATTCTGTCCCTTCATCCGCAGTTGCCTCGACCTCGCCTTAAAAGGCAAAGACGACTTTCTGGACGGCCTGGTAACGGCGCATTCCTGCGACCCGCAACATAGGACTGCCCATATCTGGGAATCTAGCGTTAAATATTCGTATACTCACTTCATAGACATGCCCGGCACCGTTCGAGCCGACTCACTGGAATACTTCAAGGGGCAACTGGGAGACTTTAAGAAAACGCTGGAAGCTTTCACCGGTAAAAAACTGTCACCGGCAAAGTTGAAGGCTGCTATAAAATCCCATAACCGGCAGCGAGCCCTGGTAAAAGAGTTGTACCAGCTAACTAAACCAATCCCGCCCCTCGTCTCAGGAACAGAAATACTCCAGGTAATAAAGGCAGTGCTGAGCCTGCCCGTAACCGAGGGTAACGAACTACTGACCCAGGTCATAAGCGATGTAAAAAATCGTAAGGATGGACCAGCTAAAAAACCGGCACGTCTACTTACCTGGAGCAGTACACTGGATGACACCGATATTATGCAGATATTTGAATCCGGGGCAAATGTGGTCATGGACGACAGCTGCGGCGGCTTCAGGCCTTTCAGGGCTGAGGTAAAGCTAACCGATGACCCAATAGACGGGCTGGCTGATTACTATCTAAATGAGATAACTTGTGCCCGCACTTTCAGGCAGGCCACCCTGGGCGAGACCACCATGGACTACGCCCGCGACCTGCAAAGCCGCTTCGGCTATTTTAAAAGCATCGTTAAAGACTGGAAAATCAACGGCGCCATTTTGCTGCTCGTCAGATATTGCGACCCATTTGCTTTCGAAATGCCGGCGCTAAAGGATTACCTCCAGAGCATCGGTATTCCCAGCACCTACATAGAATATGATTACACGATAGGAGCTTTAGCCCAATTAAAAACCAGGGTTGAGGCTTTCCTTGAGACAATCAGTTAGCTAAAGCAGCCCCACGGAGATTCAACTTGTACTTCGCCGGTGTAGATATAGGCTCCACCATGACCAAGGTCGTGCTCATGGACGCGGACGGCACGATCTTGTCTACCATCAAAGGTCCCACGGGACCCGAACACCGCCAGCTGGCCAATGAGGTCATGAGAATGGCGCTGGAACAAGCCAAAGTGCCGCTTAAAGAGGTTGCTTACATCGTGGCTACGGGCTACGGGCGGCTGAACGTTCCCTTCGCCGACCGCCAGATAACAGAGCTTAGCTGCCACGCCAGAGGCGTATACAGTTTATTTCCCAACGTCAGAATCGCCATCGATATCGGCGGGCAGGATGCCAAGTGCATGAAGATTAACAACGGAAAGCTGGTAGACTTCGTTATGAACGATAAGTGCGCCGCCGGAACCGGCAGGTTCCTGGAAGTCATCGCCGCTACGCTGGGCATCAAGCTCGAGGACCTTGGAGCGCTGTCCTCAAAATCCACTAAAAGGATATCCATCAGCAATGTTTGTACCATTTTCGCCCAGCAAGAGATAGTGGCTCGGCTGTCTGAAGGGGAGAAGGCGGAGGACATCATAGCCGGCATGCATGAAGCTCTAGCCAGCCGGGTGGCAACACTGGCACGGAGGTTTAAGGTAGAGCCTGACGTGGTGCTTACGGGAGGCGTGGCTAAGAACAGCGGCATGGTCAATGCCATGAGAGAAAACCTGGGCTGCGAAATCCTGGTGCCCCCCGACCCGCTCATCACTGGCGCCATGGGCGCCGCCATACTAGCACAGGAAACCTACATGAAAGCAACAGCAGAAGGCGAGACCATTCAGACAAAGCCACGCCGTCTGGAGAAAGCTAAATTTTTTACCCAATGAATCGTAAAATAATGTTTATTAATTTTGGTTTTTGGATTTTGGTATGAGTTGGTTCATGGGCATAGACATCGGCGCGGCCTATAGCAAGGGAGTCATAATTCAAGATTCCGAGCTTGCCGCTTACCATGTGATTCTATCCGGAGCCAATTACCGGACAGCAGCCGAGACGATAAGGCATGAGCTTCTGAAGCAGCTTAAGCTGAGTCAAGATGCCATAGACGACACTGCAGCCACCGGCACTGGCGGCATCAATGTGGCTTTCGCCAGCCAGCAAGTAAGCGACATAGTCTGCACTGCCAGAGGTATGAACACCGTCTTCCCTGCCGCTCGGACGGTAATCGACGTGGCAGCACAATCCACCAAGGTGATACGCATAGATGCTCAAGGGCTGGTGACCAACTTCACCGTCAGCGAGAAATGTGCCGCCGGCAGTGGCCGTTTCATTGAAGTCATGGCTAATGTGCTCCGAATAGATTTAAAAGATTTCGGCCCGCTGTCGCTGAAGTCCGGGAACCCCGTCTCTTTCAGCACCGGTTGTGCTGTTTTCGGCGAATCGGAGGCTATTACCAGGGTCAGCGAAGGCATCCCCAAAGAAGACATCGCTGCCGGTGTCAACAAGGCTTTAGCCGGTAAAGTTTCCTCCCTGGTAAAGAAGATTAAGCTTGAAGAACCATGTGCCATCTGCGGCGGTGGTGCACTCAATATAGGTCTTGTTAAGGCTGCGGAACAAGAGATGAATGTACACCTCCTGTTGCCCCCACAACCCCAAATTATCACCGCCCTCGGTGCCGCCATAACTGCCAGAACCTCAAACTCCAACATGTAGACTCGACCCTTTAGGGTCGAGCGCAGCGACACCAAAGCCACCTATAGATTGGCTGAACAATGATTAAAGTCCTAATCCAATATTCCTACTCGAAACCGTCATGAAATTGGCGGAATGTGCTAGAATAATCGTAAGTTACGAGTGGGAGGGCTACCATGAAATTCAGTTTGTTGATTCTAACAGCTGTTATAGTCTCGGCTCTTTTGACTATAGGCTCCACTATTACCCCGTACGGTGCTGCAGCATCTGATCTACCTCAGAAGGAAATCCCTAACAAAATCAGCGCCATCATAACCAGTAACCCGGACACTCCTAGCTTTGGCCATTTCCAGGCCTCGTACCTTTCTCTGACACTTACAACCGACAAAGCCGTGTATTTGACCGGCGAGACTGTTAACATCACCGTCAGCACCGGCACCATAAATACACACATTCGCTTACTGGCTCAGCTCCCTGACGGTTCCCAGCAAACTATTGAGAACTTCACCCTAAATTATACGCATACGGTATCCTGGACGGCGCCAGCAACGACAGGACAGATAAGATTCACTTGTAACGGTGAAGCGCTTACGGAGGTGTGGGACTACTGCACCAGATGGGTCTGTATCGGCGACCCGCCTGACTGCCACTATGATAGTTATCCCTGCCTCCGCTCGATCTCCATCACGGGTAGTACTTCCAATGATATTCGCGTTTTCGGCCGGACAACATCTATATCCGGCCGCATTATTGATACCAATCAGCAACCGGTACCCGGCGCTAAGCTATCTATTTTGAGCACTGGACAAAGCACAACTTCAAACAACGACGGCTACTATGAATTCAACTCCTATCAACTTGGCAACAACTACGGACTGGTCAACCAGATACCTACCGTAACTGATACCGTCTCTGTTGAGGCAGTAGCTTGTGAACTGCAGCCGGGTCAAACCATACAGATCCAAGCGGAGACCGGCGCTTCGGGAATTAACTTCACCCTGAAACGCGCCTTCTATCCTCCTGACATTGATCTTTCCCAATTTACCTTCGACGCTTTTCCTGGCTGGCCTGAAGCTAAAGAATACACTACCTGGCAGGATATCGCCGGGATCACAGTCGACGGGCCGGTGCAGTCGGTAAAACTGCAATACGGGACCAAGGAGATATCGCCCTTGTTGTTCAACATCGGCAATAAAATGCTGTACCTTATCACCACGCCGGAGTTTGGTCGCTATTTTCTGGAGGTGCAGGGCACACCAAACACCCAGTATAAAGTTGCCGTGGCGTCTACACTTAGCGGCAACTATATCCAACCAATTATTGTTGATACGGCGATCGAATCCAGCGGTAGTCAGAGGCTCAGATTCATGCTCCAGCAGACCCAGATGCAGCTACAAGTTATTAAGCCGTTTCCGATTCTTTTGATAATTATTCCTATCGTTATCGGGATTCTCGGTGGTCTTATCGCTGCTTATTTCCTTACCGGTGGTAAAGTCCGATGGCAAAAAGTATTCGCCGATAAAAAATCATCACAGACAACGGAAATAACCGAGGTAAAGAAAACAGTCAAAGAAAAGGCTGTGGTGAAATCAAAGGTAAAAAAACCGACCAGACGCAGAGCCAAAGGTAAATAGTGGCAGGCGGAGCCGGTGACCGATGAACGGGAGCGGCAGCAAGGCGAGCTTAAAAGTCTGGGGAAATCCCGAAAATAGCCGGGTCGTTGTCTATTTAGACAGGCACTCTTATGAGGCTATTTACCGCCACGGAGCCGCCAATCCCGAACGAGAAGTAGTCGGTATACTTCTGGGCAATTTCTCCGAGGCAAGTACCGACAGGTACCGGGTAGACATCGTCGGCATCGTCAAATCAGATTCGGCTCCCGGAAACCAAACTCAGGTACAGTTCACTCACGACGTGTGGCTTCAGCTGGTAGAATCAGCCAAGCGAGAATATCCCAACCAAAAAGTTGTCGGCTGGTATCATACTCACCCCGGTTTTGGAGCTTTTATGTCCAGTGACGACGTTAACTCACATCGTGTTGCTTTTTCGCACCCCTGGCATGTGGCAGCGGTATGCGACCCCATAAAAAACGAGCTCTGCTTTTTCGGCTGGGATGGCCCGGAAATAAAGGCAATTCCTGGCTTCTATACCTATGAGGCGCCGGTCAAAAAGACGGAGACATTGCCTCAACCTGAAAGAGTAACGGTGCCAAGGAACCTGCCATCTTTACTAATACCTGTTTTATCGATCTTCCTGGTCTTATTCACCGTCCTGGGACTTACGTTCACCCTCTGGTTGCCGGCAGGTCAGAATAAGGAAGAAAACTCTGCGCCGCCGGCAACGAGCATCTCGCTCTCGGCTTCTCCGGACTTTCTATATTTGCGTACCACCAATACAGCACCATTGCAGCTATCCCTTACCGGCAATGAGGACATCTCCTGGCAACTTTTAGCTAATCCTGTTTGGGTGAAGCTGGAAGTTGACGGAAAACAGCTAGAAATAGCTGTGCCCCAATCCATTAGAGCCGAAAGCCCCATAACCATCGACGTAACACCGGTGCGCACCGGACTACAGCCAGCTGTTTACCTGGATGCAATCGTCTTTGGTTACGGCGATAACGGCGAACTCAGGGTTCCAACATTTATGGCAGTGCCTGAGCCGCCGGTACAACTGCCGGCCCCACCAATGCCGGCAACGCCCATATTTCAGATTGTATCGGTAAAGGATACCGGCGGAGACAATGTAATTAAGGCGAACGACACGATAGCGGTCATGGTACGGAATACAGGTGATGTTGAAGATATAGCCAAAGTCACAGTCGATGAAATACCGCTTAATTTCAGCGAGCCAGCCTGGGAAATCACGGCTCCACCTCAGGCTAGCCTTGTGGCAGTTAACGGTGAACCGATAGAATTCATATTCCGCCTCGAACTTAAAAAGAAAAGGGCGGGCGCGGTTTCCAATTTCATCTTCAAGGTATGGAGCTTCAACGATGGTGGCAAAAGGAACAACACGGAGGACGACAGGTACGAACAAGAATTTAAACAACCTTAACTCGGACATGGTTCAGGGCCGCTATGATTCTCTCAGGCTGATTCCTTGGTGGGACCAGAAAAAAGTAGCCGGGGCTAAGGTGATGGTGGTTGGCGCCGGAGCCCTAGGCAATGAGATACTGAAGAACCTGGCGCTGGTCGGCATCGGGCGTATACTAATAGTTGATTTCGACGTCGTGGAAGCTGCCAACCTCACTCGCTCTGTTTTGTTCCGGGCTGAGGACATAGGCAGATTGAAGGCCGAAGTAGCCGCCCGAAGACTCAAGGAAATAAACCCCGATGTTGAAGTCGCCTGCATTTGCGGTGATGTAACCACAAATATAGGCCTCGGCGTTTTTAGAAACATGGACGTGGTTCTGGTGGGAGTCGATAATTTTGGCGCCCGGATTTTCGTCAACCGCGCCTGCTTCAAAGTGGGCACGCCCTGGATTAATGGCGGCATCCAGGAATTGGTCGGTGAATTCCATGTTTATATCCCGGGTAAGGGCGCCTGCTATGAGTGCAACCTGCCAGGGGAAGCCTACAAAGAAATAAAACGTCGCATTTCCTGCTTGCTGCCGATTGAGGAAGTGGAACAAGGGAGAGTACCGACCACACCCACCATCGCCTCAATCATCGGCGGGCTTCAAGTCCAGGAAGCCTTGAAGCTCATACATAAGGAGCGGGTTGCTGGCGGCAGCGGCCTTATTTTCAACGGTCTGACCAACGAATTTCTGCCAGCCAACTTTAGGCTCAATAAAAAATGCTTAAGCCACAATAAGCTTAAGCCAATTGTTGCTCTTGGCCGCGGCGCCTCGGACATTACCTTCCGCCAGTTGCTTGCCGTAGCCGCAGAGAAGTTAGGCGCCGAGGCAGTTATTCAACTCGATTTTGACCTTGTTTACAAGGCAACCTGCGCCTGCGGTGACGCCAGTGAGATTCTGAAACGACTCGACAATATCGGCGCCGACGAGCTAAGATGTCCCGACTGTAACAGACTAATGCAGCCTGACATTACCTCAACCGTCAGTAGTACAACACCCTGCCTACTGGACAAGACCCTGGCTCAGGGTCAGGTACCGCCGTTCCATATTGTTACAGCCAGGAATGCAACATCGGCTGTTCACTTCGAACTTGACATTGACAGAGACATAGTATTAAATTTTTGTTGAAAGGAGGTTAGTTATGGAAGAGATAGAGGTAAAACTAGTCAGGCTCTGTCCCAATCACGGGCCCGTTACAGACTACGATGCTGAATTCAAATGTAGACTCTGCGGACAGTATACTAAGGAAGAAGTCATCGCCGGCGAATTGACACTGGCACCCGCTATGGGGCGAGAAGAGCGCCTCGGGCGGAGGCGCATGTGCCGTGAGTGCGGAAAAGAGATAGATATAAATGCCCGTGTATGTCAATACTGCGGCATTAACATACCGGATAGCCGCGTCTCGTCGAATACAATTATGACTCTAGCGGTAATCCCGGGCATTTTCGGATTGCACGGTCTTGGTCACCTGGTTCTAGGCAGAATCCTCGTGGGTTTTCTTATCCTTTTTGCCGGATTAGCGCTTATTGCCGGTCTGATTACCTGTTCCATCTTATATTACTACTATTTACAGCCCGGATATATCATCTTGACGATTGTATTAGCCATTGCCTACATCTTCCTGTTTGTCTGGCAAGTAATGGATGCCAATGCCAGCGTGCGTAGACACAACCAACTTTACGAAAACCATAAGACAGCTTAGGACGGAGTACAAATCTAGTGACCTTACTGATTGCTCTTTCAATGGCGATAGCCGGCTTTGTCCTTGGATTCATAGCTATATACACAATGCGCAGAGGATTTACTAGAGTTAAGCCGACAAATCCGGAGATGTCTAAAGATACGGAGGAAACCCCATGCCCCTGGTGTGGCAATCAGAAATACAGCACTAAAAACCCTTCTTTTACCTGCCCTAAATGCGGCGCTGTACACCACCAGTCATGCTGGGGAGAATATGGTGGCTGCACTACGTGGGAGTGCTCGCTGGCACCCGCCGGGGAAGACGCCAAAGAAGTGGGCTGACAATCTGAAAGGCAGTATAAACGAAGGAGGTGAGTTTAAATGAGAATATATATCTGGGATTTCACCCATGACCGCTATTATCCCGCACTTATCTCTGAGAGTGCCACCGTCGGCAGACTGCTCTCGCAAATTACACCTCAAATAGTTAAGGACAGGGGACCTGGAAGACAAATGGTGGCTTATCTGCAAAAAACCGGTGAACAATTGTACCGCAACCCCGAGGGGCGCTATATGAGAAAAAGAGCTGGCGCCTCAAGGTACCTGACGCTGCACCCGTGGCAGACCCTGGGTTCAGCCGGCGTAGTTGAAAACGAGGTGCTGGTCTTATGCTATTTCATACAACCGGGTGCCAAAACGCAAGCCGCCGATTTGCAGAAGCGACTGGCTCAAGAATACAATTGGCTCAAGGAGCTGGCAGCTAAATCACCACTTATCGACGTCGAGCCAGTGGAAGGTGACCCACCTACTAAATACCGCGTCAGCTTTAAATGCAAAGGCATGATGCTGAATCCCATTAGCGGAAAACCAACCCTGACTGCCAATCACGTGATGGAGATTTACCTGCCCGCCGGTATACCGGGCTACCCCAATGAAGCACCTTATGTTCTGTGCCTTACCCCACATTTTCATCCCAACATCAGCTCGGAAAATAACATGGTATGTGTCGGCATTGAACGCGATTGGGAAAATTCGCTGGACGTCGCCTGGCTGGTGACACACCTGGCAGATATGATTACCTATCGTGTCTATGGCTTCGAGAAACCTTATAACCAGAAGGCAGTTAAATGGACTAAAGCCAATAAAGCAAGACTACCATTGGATAATCGCCACCTATTCCAGAAAGAGACTGCCGTAGCCAAACCCTCTAAAGGCGGTAAGGAATCAGATGTTTTGTTCGAAAAACCGTTAGCGGTAGCCAAGGTGGCAACCAGGCTGGCCCGGCCGACAACGGCAAAGCGAATTACTGTGAAGGCAACAGCAAAGAAGACGATCATAAAAAGCAAGCAGCTAAAAAGGCAGCCGATAAAGTCTAAGTCTGTCAAGCGAAGTACAGCACGTAGTAAACGAAAATAATGAACTATTGAGTTCTTGTAAATATGTAGTAGGTCGACTAAAAAAGAAAGGAAAGAACTAGCTAGAAAAAGGAGGAGGTAATGAAAATAAGTCGGCGCACATTATATATTTTGCTCCCCGTAGTTGCTCTGGTTTTGCTAGGGGCTGCTCTGGCCGGACTCGCTTGTGTCCCACCCGGAACAATGCCCACGGTCTGCCAGCAATGGTACGATAAAGGCAAACAAGACGGCTACACCGAAGGCTACAATACGGGCAAAACAGAGGGACAGGCAGCAGGCTATAATGAAGGCTACTCCAAAGGCTTGCAGGACGGCAAAGCTCTATGTCCCCAGTGTCCCACCTGCCCCCAGTGTCCTCAACAGCAACAGCAATACCCATATTACTATCCATACCCATATTACTATGACTATTATTATGGAGGTGGATACGGAGACTACTGGCAGGGGTACAGGGACGGAAAGAACTCGGTCTGCACGTCCTGCCCCACCTGCCCTTCCTGCCCTTAGTTGCTGCTTGTTCCAAAATTTAATAGGCTGCCTTACATGAGTTGAAAGGTAAGGCAGCTTGTGGCGTGCCCTGTAATTTAAGCTGCAAGGAGAGGAAACATGTTAGAGGTATTTTTAACTGAAGAGCAGAAGAAGTTCAAGCGCGAGGTGCAAGATTTCGTCAAGAGTGTCCCTCGGCAGCTCATCCTAGATATGGATGCCGATAAGGTCAAGTTTCCCGATGAATTCGTCAGGGAAGCCGGAAAGCGGAATCTGCTGGGCATTAGATTCCCCAAGAAATACGGCGGCAGGGACCTTAAATGGGTGGACGAAATCCTCGCCATAGGCGAGATCAATAAGCTAGGCGTACCTTTTGCCTGTCTCTGCTCAGTGATGTCTATAGTTGGCGAGGGCTTGAATGTGTTCGGCACCGAGGCCCAAAAGGAGAAATACCTGAAACCATTGATAGCGGGTACACAATGGGCTGGCGAGGCACTCACCGAGCCCAGAGGCGGCTCCGACTTCTTCGGCGCCACCACCGTAGCCAGAAAGAAAGGCAACAAATATTATCTAACCGGCCAGAAACGCTTTGTCGTCGGCTCTGAAGGTGCCGATTTCTTCCTGGTATTCGCCGTCACCAATCCCGGGGCCGGCCGCGACTCCATCAGCGCCTTTATAGTTGAGAGAGATATGGGCGTAGAGGTTAGGCATGTCTACGGCTTGATGGGCAGCCGAGGTACAGGCACAGGTAGGTTGGTCTTCCGCGATGTGCCGGTGCCAGAGGAGAATCTGCTGGGGAAGGAGAACCATGGGGCGAAGATATTTTACAAGTTAATGGTGCCGGAAAGGCTTGTTTCCGGCGGCGTGGGCGGCTCCCGAGCTATCCTGGAGATAGCCGCCAGGTATGCCAACAAGAGGAAAGCTTTCGGACAGACTATAAGAAATTTCGAGGGAGTCAGCTTCAAAATCGCCGATTGCGTGACCAAAATAGATGCCGTCAGCGCCTTGTCCTACGCTGTAGCCAAGACAATAGATGACGGCATAGGTACCCCGGGCTATCAAAGGAGATTGGTGTCCGAAGTCAAGAAACTGGCCACCCAAACGCATTGGGAAGTGGTAAACGATGCCATGCAGATTCTGGGCGGCATCGGATATACCAACGTCTTCCCCGTGGAGCGGGCGCTAAGAGAAGCCAGGTTAGCCATGATATGGACCGGGACTAACGAGATCATGAATTTAATCATCCAGCACGAGTACTACAAGGAAATCCTGGCTAGAGGCGTCGAGGGCAGAGATATCGAGACTGATGTTGGGCTTACCGATGAGCAGCTTGCGGAGGAGAGGATTTACCAGCCCGAACCTATGCCAACTGCACCTTAGGTGTCACTGGTCACAAATGACCCTCCAAAGCCCTGTATGTAGCCACGAGGCTTTAGCCTCGTGACCACGACCCTGAAGGGTCGTGGCTACATAGCTGGCACGTAATCTATTCCGGAACCGGTTATAAACATCTGCAATCTTGGCCCTATGTTATCCTGACCCTGAACGACGTGAAGGGGAAGGATCTAGATTCTCCGGTCGCAGAGTTTATCCTGAGCCAGATCCTTCGTTGCTTCGCTCCTCAGGATGACAGCGCGAAGGGCTCCCTCAGAATGAATTTATTAATTATTTTAGTACATTTTGTCACACTTGATATGAGAATTGTGCCTGTGGTACTATATGCGTAAATGCGCATATAGTAATGGAGTTTGAGATGAGAGAACTTGTTAAAACCTTCAAGGCTCTATCGGACGAAACCAGGCTAAGAATTCTGAACCTGCTGCTGGAGCGTGAATGCTGCGTCTGCGAGGTAATGCAGGTACTTGATATTTCTGAGCCCCGTGCTTCCCGGAACCTGAGTGCCCTCTACGATGCCGGCTTTTTGAAGCTAAGGCGCGAGGGACTTTGGGCGCTATATTCCATCGATAGGGAAGGTCTTAAACAGCACTACACCAACCTGGTTGAAGCCGTGAAAAAAGCTCTGGAAGGAAATGAAACAGCCCTGTCGGATAGGCAACGTTTGAAAAATGCTAAAAGAATAGGCCCGGGCTGCGTTCTGGCAGCATCCAACTAAACTATTTTCGCCTCATCGTACACGTACAGGTATATTTGAGAATTTATACACAGGGCTGAGACCAAGATATGGAATTAGTTATTGAACTTCTCAAAGGCGGCGTGGCTGCCCTGCAGGACTACATACTGGCTCATACTTTGACCTGCCTTGTACCCGCCTTTTTCATTGCTGGTGCCGTTTATGCCCTCTTCCCCAAGGAGAAAATACTCCGTTACCTCGGGCCAAATTCACCGAAATATATTTCGTATCCTATGTCGATTGTAGCCGGATTGTGCCTGGCTGTTTGCTCCTGCACCGTCCTGCCCCTGTTTGCCGGTATACGGAAAAGCGGAGCCGGTATCGGCCCGGCAATCGCCTTCCTTTATACCGCCCCGGCTACCAATATACTGGCCATAATCTACACGGCAAGCCTGATTGGCCTTGATTTTGCCCTTGCCCGCATTATCCTGTCCATTGGCTTTGCCCTAGTCATTGGCATGAGCATGGGCGCTCTGTTCTCTGATAAAAAACTTGAAAATGAGGCTGATGACCCGCCCGCTCAAGCCTTCGCCATGAACGAGGCGAACAAAGTATCAAACTGGCTCTGGGTATTCTTTGCCCTGCTGGTTGTTATATTGCTCTGGGGAGCTTCGTCACTTATAACATGGACGGTGAAACTCATCGGGCTTGCCGTGCTTCTGGCAGCACTGGTGCTCGTAATCAGACACACACTAAGCCGGGATGAAGTGAAGAGTTGGATGAAGGAGACATGGTTCTTTGTGCGTTCCATTCTGCCTCTACTGCTAATCGGTGTTTTCGTGGCTGGCATGCTCAGGGTAGTAATACCGGCAGACTTCGTCGGTAGATATTTCGGCAGTTCGACGGTGGGAGCAACGCTGGCGGCAGTCCTGTTCGGAGTTTTCATGTACTTCCCAACATTGGTGGAAGTGCCCATGGCACGTATGTTCCTTGATTTGGGCATGGGAAAGGGAGTGCTGCTCGCTTACCTGCTGGCCGACCCGGTTATCTCTCTACCTAGCATTCTGGTCGTCAGACGGTTTATTGGAACCAGGAGACTTTTCTGGTACGTGGGTCTCATAATAGTCTGCTGCACCGCCGCCGGACTGATATACGGCTGGTTCACTAGCCTATAATATCTAAGACGTTTTGCTAAACAAAAGGAGGACAACATGAACATAAAAATTCTGGGGCCCGGGTGTGCCAGGTGCCACCAGTTGGAGAAGACCGCCACAGAGGTGGTGAAGGAACTCGGCATTGACGCTACCGTTGAAGAGATCCAGGACATGAGCAAAATCATAGCTTACAATGTCATGATGACCCCGGGACTGGTAATCGATGAGCAGGTGGTGAGTTGCGGTAAGGTGCCTTCAAAGGCAGAGGTTACTCAACTAATCATAAATTCCCTCGCCAAAGGACAAAACGAGGGTCCTTGAGTCCACTCACGATACAGACAGTCAAATGGAAATATTGAGAGGATACGAAAACCATGCCCATATCATCAAGAATTAAGACACGTATTACGGTGGCCGCACTATTAATTACCGGATTGCTTTGGGCTTGTGCCAGCCCGGCTATTCCACCGACTGCAACTCCAGGCAAATCTCCGGGGCAGTCTGAAATAACGACTACACCGTCGGATAACTCGTCGACGCAGATTCTAAATGATTCAAGGGTGGACGTCGTCTATTTCCACCGACCTCAGCGCTGCGTCACCTGCCTCTGCTTCGAGGAGCGTATTCGCTACGTGGTGGGTACCTATTTCCAGAACGAACTGAATAGCGGCCAAATGACTTTTGGGGTATACGACATCGGAGATAGCCAGAACGCAGATATCGTCAAGAAATACGGGGCTGTCGGCTCACAATTGTTCATCAATACTGTTAAGAACGGCACCGATGACATTAAAGATATACAGGACATCTGGTCCTGGCACTGCACAAGCAATAAACGTGACTTCGACCAGAAGGTCAAGAACGTTATCGATCAAAGCCTTAAGGACATAGAATAATGGATTTAGGCAGCATTTTGGGTGGTTCCAATATCCCCGTGCTTACGGCTCTGCTTCTAGGGTTGATAACTGCCATTGCGCCCTGCCCTATGGCTACCAATATCGCCGCCGTAGCCTACATCACTCGAAACGTAACGGACCGTAAATACGCGGTGATAACCGGCTCCCTCTATACTCTGGGGCGCATGTTTTCTTATTCTCTTCTTGGCATACTCATCATCGCCGTTGGCCTGGAAATCCCCTGGGTCTCCGCAACAGTTCAAGACGTAGGTGAAAAGGTTTTGGGGCCACTTCTGATTGTAGTGGGACTGCTTATGCTGTTCATCGACCGGCTCTCTTTCGGCAGGGGAGGTAATACATTAGCCTCGTTGGGGAGTAAAGTAGCCAACTGGGGCATGATAGGCGGATTTCTCCTGGGTGTCATTTTCGCCCTGGCGTTCTGCCCCTATAGCGCTGTTCTATTCTTCGGTGCCCTGATACCCCTAGCTCTCAAGTCTAGTGGCGGTGTGGCACTACCGGCAGTGTTCGCCATCGGCACCGGGCTGCCAGTATTGATATTCGGCACGCTTCTTTCCCTGGGTGTGGCCGGAGTCGCTAACTGGCTTAATGCCCTTACCCGTGCCGAACGGATAATCCGTATTATCGTTTCTATTGTCTTTATAGGAGTAGGCATATATTACGTGGTGCTGTGGATACAATCTTAGAAATCACGAGTCTGTTGCTGAATGAGAAAGAGTACGGTAATGGGACACAAAAAAAGAAAAAGGCGTTCTACTAAGATAGTCGTCATTCTTATAGTAGCTGCAATATGTGTTGTTGCAGGTGCAGCATTTATCGGAGTTCAACTATTGTCTAATTATAAGGACAATATAGTGAACAGCGACAATACTACAACTGCGTCACAACCCCCTGCATCCACACAGACACCCGAAACAGCACTGGTGGCAACAGTAGTGAGTATTTTTGCTTGTGAAACATGCGGTCATGTACTAGTGGTTGGACTAAGGCCAACGACCTTAGCAAAAGCTGACTACCAATATAAAGTTGACCTATTTGAAAAAGGTAGATTGCGTCAAACCAGCAGTATTACATGGAATCAACTACAAATAGATGTCGAGCGCGCTAAAGGTGTTGAATTCGATTTAACTACTGAAGAATGGGAGGACTATCTGGGCCGTAGCGTAAATCATATCTTCAGCGTAAGTGTACACGAGTGAGTTTCGCACAAGCTCACTATGAGCATGCGTTTTTAAATGAAAATATTTACTAAAGCTAACCGGTCTTCTAACTTAATGATGTAAACGCTTTGTCTACGATTTTTTGTGGATGGGTTAATTTAATATAATGAAAAACGTCCTGTTCGTCTGTGTGGGGAACTCTGGTCGTAGCCAGATAGCAGAGGCTTTCTTCAACCACCTTGCCCAAGGAAAAGCTAGGGCAACTTCAGCGGGAACTAACCCTGCCAATATTATTGACCCAAAGGTGGTGCAGATAATGAAGGAGGCGGGCTTGGATATAAGCAGCAACCAACCCAAGAAGCTAACCGTGGAGATGCTGGATCAGGCAGACAGAGTTATCACCATGGGATGTGGGGCGGAGAAAGCCTGTCCCGCCACCTTCACTGAGACTGAAGATTGGGAATTGGAAGACCCTAAGGGCCAAAGCATCGCGAGAATTAGGGAGATTCGAGACCAGATCAAGACCAGGGTAGAAAAGCTGATTAAAGACATGCAAATCTAAAAGGTAATATAATGCTCAAGGTTAAGCCTCCCGACGGTTACCCTCCCGAAGCAGGTCGCTACGTGCGGGGTAATGACTATTCCCCTGTGGCGGTCTGTACTATCCTGGATACCTTCGACTTCACTATACCGCCCGAATTAAACGAGCTGGTAATGTGCGGCGCAGATTCAGGAGCCGCCCTTTCCGGAATGCTGCAAACAGAGAATTTAGGACTGGAGAAGATGATCTGCAATATCCTGGCTAATCCGAATATCCGCTACATCGTGCTTTGCGGCCGGGAATCAACCGGCCATCTGCCGGGCGAAGCATTGCTGGCGCTTAAACAGAACGGTATAGACGAGACTAAACGCATCATCGGCTCAAACGCACTTACCCCGTATCTATCCAATATACCGAAAGAGCTAATAGATAGATTCAACCAGCAGATAGTCGCCATCGTTAATCTACTATGTCTACCCGGTGAAAGAGACACCAAGCTGCCCGGACTAAATCCGAAAGTGGTAGAGGACGCGGTCCGGAGCTGTTATCAGGAGAGTCCCGTAGTATTCATGGGCTACACGCTTTACGACATGGGAGCCTATCCCGAACCCGCAATACTGCACAAAATTGCGGCTAAATTAAGCCAGCCGCAGCAAGCTGTAGAACCCGGCAAATCCAAGATGGGCTTGGGGCTGGTGCTGCATAAACTACTGCCCCAGACCGATTGCCAGAAGTGCGGCAAAAAGACATGTCTTGCCTTCGCCATCGACCTGGCCAAGGGCAAGCTTCATCTTGAGGATTGTACTGATTTGGAACAGCCCGTATTTACTGAAAACCGTCGGGCTTTATCCAAACTTCTAGAGTAAGGAGTGAATACTATGGCAAACCCGCCGGAACCTGTGACCCGCAAACTTTCGCTACTAGACCGTTTCCTGACGCTGTGGATATTCCTGGCGATGGGCTTCGGCGTCGGCCTTGGCTATTTCGTGCCCTCTGTATCCGGTTTCATTTCTTTGTTCCAGATTGACACAACCTCCATACCTATAGCCATCGGACTTATCCTGATGATGTATCCACCGCTGGCTAAAGTTAAATACGAGGACCTGCCCCTCGTCTTCCGCAACTGGAAAATACTTGGACTATCTTTGATTCAGAACTGGCTAATCGGTCCGGTGCTGATGTTCCTGCTGGCTATTATCTTCCTGCGTGCCTATCCCGCATACATGGAAGGTCTCATCATGATAGGACTGGCCAGATGCATTGCCATGGTCATCGTCTGGAATGAACTGGCTAAAGGTGACACCGAATATGCCGCCGGGCTGGTAGCTTTCAACTCGATTTTCCAGATAGTCTTTTTCTCAATTTATGCCTACATCTTCATTACGGTGCTGCCGGTTTGGTTTGGGCTAAAAGGCGCTGAAGTAAATGTTACAATT
>Ga0299915_10001453_pt1 | contig 17605 bp, 14 predicted proteins | sample RVTome_13_FD_200263 | JGI IMG/M metagenome (GOLD analysis project Ga0299915, IMG submission 200263) | Soil microbial communities from uranium-contaminated site in the Upper Colorado River Basin, Wyoming, United States - RVT92D227 (version 2) ... | reverse complement strand
CCGTGCTGGAGGATACCCCCCTCGATATCGCGGTCTTTGCCGGTATCTACCAACCCCGAGATTACGACTCCGAGTTCAAGGGCCTCGTCACCTCGAGGACCGCCCTTGCCTCATCCTTGAATGTCCCGGCGGTAAAGACCCTCTCCCTGATCGGCCTTGAGCCCTTTCTTACTACCCTTCGCGCAGTGGGGATCAAGGGGCTCAATGAGGAAGGCGATTTTTACGGCCCCTCCCTTGCCCTCGGCTCGATCGATGTGAGCCTCTGGGAGCTGACCAATGTCTATCGGTGTCTTGCCAATAGTGGGCAGTGGAGCGAGCTGCGCCTGACCCCGGGGAGGTCGGCGATCGCACGGCCTCAAAAGGTCTTTTCTGGCGAAGCCACGTTCCTCGTCTCGGATATCCTCTCTGACCGGGGGGCGAGGAGCGCCACCTTTGGGCTGGAGAATCCCTTGTCCACCCGTTTCTGGACGGCGGTAAAGACCGGTACCAGCAAGGATATGCGGGACAACTGGTGCGTGGGATATTCAAAGAGATATACCATCGGGGTCTGGGTGGGGAACTTTTCCGGGGAACCGATGTGGAATGTGAGCGGTATCAGCGGGGCGGCTCCGGTCTGGATCGAGATCATGAACCGGCTCCATTCTGCGGAGAACAGCCCGGAGATGCGGCCTCCGCAGTCCCTGGTCAAACAAGAGATCAGATTTCCCGAGGGCGTAGAACCCGCCAGGGCGGAGTGGTTCATGCAAGGGACAGAGCCAAACGCAGAGGATCAGGAAGTAGGCCAATTCAACCAGCGGATCGTCTATCCTCCTTCAGGGACCGTCATCGCCCTGGACCCCGATATACCACCCGAGCTGCAAAGGATCTTCTTCGTCTCCCAGCCCAGGGCAGGCCGCCTGCAATGGGTCTTAAACGACCATGCAATTATGGAGGGAGGAAAGGATTATCCGTGGGCCCCGCAGACAGGGTCCTATACCCTGAGCCTCGTCGACGCAAGGGGCCGTATCATCGATACCGTCCGGTTTGAGGTGCGGGGCGCCTCGGTTCCCTCGGGAGAATAAAAGAAGGGCCTCCCAGACATGACGAGGCCTGACCCAATAACCTTCTCAGAGGTGACTGCTTGAAGCGATCCCTGCGCGCGCTCACCAGGGCAAGCGCCATCTTTTTCTTCTCGGTACTTCTCTTCGTCAGCCTCATACCCGGCCTCTGCCCGGCAGCTGCGCTGACCATCTTGCACACCAACGACACCCATAGTCACCTCCTCCCCTTCAGCTATCCCACTGCGATCGATCCCTGCTCGCCTGCGACGGCCCTGCCAGGGCTGCCGGGTGGCACAAACATCGGCGGTATTGCCCGGCGTGCCACGCTGGTCAAACAGATCCGCAGCGAGCTGCAGGCCAAGGGCATACCGGTATGGCTGGTGGATGCCGGGGACTTCTCAGACGGGACCCTTTTCTCCATAGAGTACCGTGGGGAGGCGGATGTGGCAGCCATGAATGCCGCGGGCTACGACCTTGCTACCCTGGGGAACCACGAGTTCATTTATTCCCTGGCCGAGACGCGCAAGCTCATCGGCCTGGCCCGCTATCCCATCCTCTGCGCCAACGCCCTGCTCAAGGCCACCAAGGAGCCGCTGGCGCAGTTATACCGGGTCGAGCAGGCGGGCCCTATCCGTGTGGGGATCTTCGGCCTCGTCACAATCGAGGCGAGGTCCTACCCCGCTGCCAAGGAGGGGGTGAGCATCGCCGGTCCCGTACGAACGGCCAGGAAGGTCGTGGCCGAACTTCGTTCGGAAAAGGCGGACATCGTTGTGCTCATCTCGCACTGCGGCGAGGAGATGGATAAGCAGCTCGCCTCCATGGTCCCGGGCATCGACGTCATCGTGGGAGGGCATTCCCACTCGCGCCTGCCTTCGGGGGAGTTTATCCCGCGCACCGGCGACCTCTCGGCGGATAAGGTCAACGGCACCATCATCGTACAGGCCTATCAGTGGGGAGGAGAGCTGGGCAGGTGCGACATCCTTTTCAAGAAGGACCCCGCCGGCGCATGGCATATCGACCGATATCGCGCGCGCCTCATCCCCATCACTGCCGCTCTAGAACCCGATGCCGGGGTGGCGGCGGTGGTCGATCAATACTGGAAACAGATCGCCCCGCGCTACGCTGAGGTCATAGGCGAGGCTGCCGACGACTTCCGTAGCCGCTGCGACGATTGGGCAGAGTATAACCTCGTGGCTGATGCGGTGCGTGAGACCTTCAAGACTGAGATCGAGCTCGAGAATCTCGGGGGGGTCCGTTCGCCGTTGCTCAAGGGCAAGATCACCCGTGGGGACCTCGTCGCCCTCGATCCCTTCGCGAACACTGTCGTTACCTTCGAGATCACCGGCCTCCAACTCAAAAAGCTCCTGTCGCGGTACGCTCCGGCTGTCTCGGGTGTGCGCTATCGCCTGGAGAACGGGGAGCTTATCGAGGCCCTTGTCAATGGGGAGCCGCTGCAGGATAGTCGCCGGTATACCGGGGCGACGAATTCCTATTTCGCAGGCAGGGCTTTCAGAGGGGTGCGGGTGAGGTTCCAGGATACAGGGAAGCAACGCCTGGGAATCCTCATCAACTACATCCGCCAGAAAGGCACGATCCGCCCGGTCTATGACGGCAGGCGCGTAGTGAGCGGCGACTCTCCATAAAAGGGAGATAGGAAGGGCCTTGGCAACAAGGGCATGCTCTTGCCGGAGGCATATCCGTACAGTATACTGTTAATATAAAAACTGTTCAGGGAGCTAAACGGCATTATTTCGATTGCTGGATAGATGGGAAAAGAGGGAGAAAAGGCGCTTCCTGTGATCACATTAGAACCGGGCGCAGGTCAGGCCATCAAATCGTTTCTTGCTGAAAAGGGCAGCCAGGGACCGATTCGCATCGATCTCAACTCCACCGGGTGCTGCGATGTGTCCTTGGGCCTCAGCGTCGACACTGTTCGCGCCGCCGATCTGGTTCAGGAAGTTGACGGCCTGCAATTCGTCATGAGCCCCGAGACCTACCAGCTCGTGGGCGAAGTAACCATCTCCTTTGTGGATGAGAGGGAGAAAAGGGGATTTGTCCTTTTTTCGAGCAAGCCCGTGAGCGAGTGGGACGGCTTCGGCGTCTGTTCTATCAGGGTTTTTCCCGACCTCGAACAGACTGTGTAGCACCAAGTATTCCTTCTCCCCTTTCTACTATAAGGAAGGGGAGAAGGTGCAGTCCCGCGCTGTCGCACTGCGACATCCCATCATTCAGATTTTTATACAAAGTGGGGCGGGACGCTTTGTATAAATCATGGACTACGGCCCCACTCCACAACACAGTACAAGCCGGAGGTGCCCCTTTGGGCAGAATGCGGGGTCCCGCAAGCGGGAGATACCGCGGGGCGGCCCCCTACCATTCGGATATTTCTATTGATGGGGTGTCGCATAGCGACACAGATGAGGGGTTACAATAAGACCGATATTTTAAATGCTTTTTAGTTGGGCCCCTCACCCCCGCCCTCTCCCCTGCCACTATGTGGCATCCCCACCTCCATATTTTCGTTAAAGCGGAGGGGGACTGATGTGGGGCGAGGAAATATTTGAATTGGACACAGTCTTCAGGGAGAGGACATTTATAGGTTTGATTTTCTCAGCAATTTTCATATTATGATTTTCTTCTTATACAGCTCCTGCACCTCTTCAGCGGTATACCCGAGCCACTGCTCCAAGACCAACCTGCTGTGCTCACCGAGGCCGGGCGCCGGCATACGGATGCTGCCTTGAGCTGCAGAGAACTTGAAGGGAAGCCCGGGGATATCGATATCGCCGTAGCTTTCATGATGGACCTGCTGGAACATCCCGCGCTGTTTTAAGTTCTCATCGTTGTTGACCTCCTCGAGGGTGTAGGCGATGCCGCAGGGTATCTTTTTACCTTCCAGGACGGCAATTATCTCCTGCGCGGTGCGCGCCTTCGTCCACTCCTCGATCAGGCGCACCGCCTCCTCATGATTCTGGACCTGTACGATGAGATTGCTGAATTTGGGGTCAGTGGCCATCTCCGGGTGTCCGATGATCTCCGTCAGGTCTTTCCACTGCCGTGCGGTGGTGGAGACGATGGCTACCTTGCCGTCCTTTGTTTTAAAGAAGCCGTAGAAGGGCATCCGGTCCGCGGAGTGCATAACATCCCTCGGTCTTCTGCCTAATTGCTTCTCGATATCGGCCATCACCGGTCCGAGCGCCTTGTCCATCAAGGCGCGGTAGTTGTTGAAGTACATCACGTCCTGCATGGAGATGTCGATGTACTGCCCGCGGCCGGTCTTCATGCGGTGTATGAGGGCAAGCAGTATCGCGATAGCGGCGTAAGCGCCGGTCATAAGATCGCCCCAGTAATTGTCCGGCATGCGAAATGTCTCCTGGCTGTTCCAGAACTGGCCGCCGGTTGCCTGGGCGATGATGTCGAAGGCGGCCCGCTCAGGCGCCACGCCGGTAGAGCCGAACCCGGAGATGGCCGCATAAATGATCTCCTCTTTCCGGGATCTGATATCTTCATAACCCAGGCCCAGCCGCTCGAGAGTGCCGGGTATCAGATTGTGGATGAAGATGTCGGATAGGGTCGCGAGCCTCAGGATGATCTGCTGGCCTTCCGGTTTGCGCATGTCAACGGCAATGCCGTATTTGTTGCGATTGAGCACGGAATAGTTGCGCTCCGCCCCCGGCGTTAGACTGAACGTAATCCGCAGCGTATCGCCTTCCGGGGGCTCCACCTTCACGACCTCCGCCCCCATATCGGCGAAGAGCTGCGCGCAGCGCGACCCGGCGATGAACTGCGTGACGTCGATTACCCTGATTCCTTCAAGCATTTGCATGGGCATACCTCATGGTTAGTCTTTATCACATCCGCCCCTAGTAAACTATCCCGCCAAAGGCGGGACTTCAGGGGTCAAGGATGCAAGGATTCGAGGGGTCGAGTCAAAAACATCCAAGCATGTTACTAGAACCCTCCCACTTTGCGGGATCCCACTTCCGTAAATCCATATTGCGGGGTGGGACTGACCCCTTGGACCCTTGTGAGACAAAAATCGAAAGAAAGCCTTCGCCTAAAGGCAAAGATTTTGCGCCCTGAATAGGACAGTAATGCAGGCATTTCCGTCACAGCGATTATATTCAAAAACCGGCCTGGTCCACAAGGGAAGAATTGGGCCGCCTATCGGCGAGCCGTGGCTGCCTAGAGGCGGCCCCCGGCCGGATTCAAGAAGATCGGGCGTATGGAAATTGCCTCTGGGGGTCCTTTTCTCATTATTGACACATACGTTAAATTCCTCTAAAATACGAAGTTCACCTCGGAAAATGGCTTCTTATCTCTCTTACCTTTGAGACTGCCGGCAAGAACGGTTTACTATGACGAAGGAAAAAATTATTGAGATCAGATGGCACGGCCGCGGCGGCCAGGGAACGGTTACCGCTGCCAAGATCGTCGCTCATGCCGCCTTTAACGCCGGCTACCACGGTGTGGCGATGACGCCCACCATCGGGACGGAGCGCAGGGGGGTCCCTGTCTTTACCTCGCTCAAGATTTCGCGGAATAAGATTTACGATCTCTCCCCCATTGAAAGTCCCGATATGATCGTCGTGCTGGATCATCTGCTCCTCGAGGAGAACGGCGTGGTCAACGGATTGAAACCCGGAGGGGTGATCGTCATCAACACCCCAAAACCGTTGAATGCCTATCGCTTTCCCGGGATGCGGGTGGCGGTGGCCGATGTCACCTCCCTCGCCAGCCAGACGGGGCTCAAGCCCGGGATCGTCAGCTCGGGCATCATCGGCGCCTTTGCCAAGGCGAGCGGCCTCATAGCGATCGAACAACTCGCCGATGCCATCAAAGAAGAGTTTAAGGATCTGCGACCGATGGAAAACGTCAGGGCGGCAAGGCTCGTCTATGAAAAAACTGCCTTTGGCATTCAGCCGGAAAAGAAATAGATGAGCCGCTTACCCTTTGCCCGCAGAAAATCCCACAGTGAACCCGGTCCGGGAGATGCAGGTAAGACCGGCTCGTGGCGCGTCCTGCGCCCCATGATCGATGTCACGCTCTGCATCCCCGCCAAGACCAAGAAGATGGCCTGTTTCAACTGCTGGCTCTATTGTCCGGACGGCGTCGTCACCCGCACCATCCCGCCGACCATTGATTATGATTATTGTAAAGGCTGCGAGATCTGCGCGGAAGAATGTCCGGCCGGTGCCATCCGCATGGTCGAAGAAACGGAATTTGTAAAGAAGGAACAGTAACCCGTGCATTGCATCGAGTCGGGAAACGTTGCAGCTGCCTATGGCGTCAAATTGGCCCGCGCCCAGGTGATTGCCGCCTATCCCATCACCCCGCAGACACCGCTGACGGAAAAATTATCCGAATTCGTAGATGCGGGAGAGATGGAGGCCGAATATATCCCCGTGGAGAGCGAGCACAGCGCCCTGGCCGTCTGTATTGCCGCCACCAGCGCCGGCGCCAGGTCCTTTACGGCGACGAGCGCCAATGGTCTTCTGTACATGAGCGAGCAGGTCCACTGGGCAGCGGGGGCGCGGCTGCCGATCGTCATGTGCGTGGTCAACCGCGGCATCGGGGCGCCGTGGACCATATGGAACGACCACCAGGATTCGATCTCGCAAAGAGATGCGGGTTGGATCCAGCTCTATGCCTGCGATCACCAGCAGATCATTGATACGGTGATCCAGGCCTTCTCCCTGGCCGAGCAGGTAAGCATCCCCGTGATGGTCTGCTACGACGGTTATCTTCTTTCTCATACCTACATGCCCTTCGAGGTTCCTGAAGCAGCGGCGGTGGATCGGTTTCTCCCGCCTTTTAAGCCGGCGTATGCACTCGACCCGAGACAACCGGCCAATCTCAATACGGTGACCCTGCCGGATATAAGACCGGACATCCGCGGTGATCTCGCGCCCGGCTACACGGAAATCCGGCACAATCTTCATTTCGATCTGCGGCAGGCCATCGGGAAGATCGCGGAGATCGACGCACAATTCAAAGACGCCTTCGGCCGGGGAGGATCGCCGCACGTCGAATCGTATTGCTGCGATGCCGCCGATTATATCGCGGTTGCCCTCGGCTCTCTCTCGTATCAGCTCCGGGACGTCGCGGACGCATTACGCGAGGAAGGGGTGAAGGCGGGCGTCTGCGGCATCCGCACTTATCGTCCCTTTCCCGATGAGGCCGTTGTTGAAGCGTTGGCCAAGGCCAAAGGGGTTATCGTTTTCGAAAAGGCCCTGAGTTACGGAAACGAGGGCGCCCTGTGCGGCGATATCAAATCGGCCCTCTATGGTTGCGATCCCAGACCCTTTGTTCGCAACTATATCGTGGGTCTCGGAGGAAGAGAGATCAAAACAGCCGATCTGCTGGCGGCCTTCCGCGCTGCCTGCACCGCGACCGAATTTAAAAGCGATGCCCCGGAGTGGATCGGTTTGAAGCTCCAAGAGAGCGGTGGGAACGGATGAGCGCAAAGACGACAATACTCAATGTGCCTGAAGAAGAACTGGTACACCCCGGCCACCGGGCCTGCTCCGGCTGCGGGCTCAGCATCTTATACCGCTTCGGCCTCAAGGCCCTGGGCCGGGATACTATCCTGATCGTGCCGCCCAGCTGCCTCACGGTTCTGCAGGGGCTCTATCCGATTGCCGCGACCCAGCTGCCCTGCCTGAATGTCACCTTTGCCTCCACCGCTGCCGCGGCAACCGGAACCATCGCCGCACTCAAGGTCCAGGGCAAGGGGGGGATCACCGTTGCCGCGTGGGCCGGAGACGGGGGGACCAGCGATATCGGCATCCAGGCACTCTCCGGGGCCTGCGAGAGGGGCGACAACTTTATCTTTATCTGCTACGACAACGAGGCTTACATGAATACCGGCGTGCAGCGCTCCGGCACCACCCCGCGGGGCGTGATTACGACGACGACGCCCATCCACGGCAAGCGCCAGGAGAAGAAGGATATGCCCGCCATCATGACCGCCCACCATCTCGGTTACATTGCCACCGGCTCCGCCGCCTATCCCCTCGACGTCTATGACAAGATCAAAAAGGCAAAGGCTATCGAGGGGCCGAAGTACATTCACCTCCATACGCCCTGTCCGCCGGGGTGGGGATACGATACGCGCTATACGGTCAAGGTCGGCAGGCTCGCCGTCGAGACCGGCCTCTTCGATCTCTATGAGATCGAGCGCGGGGTCTTTCGCTTGACCGGGGCGTCAAAAAAGCTCGTGGGAAAGGAACGCAAGCCGGTCGCGGCATACTTCGAGACCCAGACCCGCTTTCGGGCCCTGACGCGGGCGCGTATTACGCAGATTCAGCGAGAGGTGGATGCGAAATGGGCGGGATACGAAACGGGAAAAAAAGAGACCCATACCGAGGCCCCTCAGTAGTATCGCCCCGGCATTATCCATCGGCGTCATATGGTTCATCATAGGGATCAGGTCTGTGTGAGGGAGAGGCATCTATGAAGAAAATTTCCTATACCATAGAAAACAACAGGGCGGAGATCACCATGGATGACGGCAAGGCCAATGCCATGGATTTCGACTATTTTGAAGAGATGAACAAAGCGCTTGCCGAGATCGAATCCTCGGGGTCCAAGGCAGTTATTATTAAAGGACGCCAGGGCTTCTTTTCCGGGGGTCTTGACGTAAAGCTCATCGCTACCCTGGCGCCGAATGATCTCGACAGGCTGGCCGAGACTTTTGCACGCGCCATGCTGAGGGTATTCTTATATCCGATACCGACCATTGCCGTCTGCACCGGGCACGCCATCGCAGGGGGAGCCATGCTGGCATTTGCCTGTGATCGAAGATATGTCATCGAGGGGAATTACCGTATACAAATGAACGAGCTTGCCATCGGCATCCCGCTGCCGAGTTGGATGCTGCTCATCGGGAAATCCGCCATCCCTGTCTGCGTTCAGACAGAGGTCCTCCTTCATGCAAAGGCATACACCCCGAAAGAAGCATGCGATGCAGGCATCTTTCACGGCCTCATCGATAGCGGCGCGGATATCGGTGCCTCTCTTAACAACGCAATCAATGCCTTGATGGGCTTGCAGAGAAATGCCTACGCAACCACCAAACGCTGGCTGCGGGAGAAAGAGGTCAAAGAGGTTTTAGCCCTTTTGAAGGATGAACTTCCTTCAAAATAGGGGCGGAGTTTCTTGCGCAATATCTGTGCCTTGGGCTGGTTGTGCAGGGATAGATGTCCGCTAGAGTCCTGATAGAAGTGTCGCGAAGCGACATCCCCACAATTATAGTTAATCTATAATAGGTGGGGGAGAGGAGCGCGTTGACGGGGAAATCTGTCCTGGAGATCGTCGCCTACGGCGCCTGGAACGGCGGCCGGGTGGTGGACAACTCGATCTATGCCGACTCGGGGATGACCTTTAAGGGGGGCATCCCGGTGAATCCGCAGACGATCGAGGAGCGCGTCGGCGTCCGCTCCCGCGTTGCCGCACCCGAGGATGCGCGCATCGGCGTCGAGGCGCTGCAAAACCTGCTCGATACGGCGGCGATCGATTTCTCCCGTGTAAAGATCGTGATCGGCGCCACTAATGTGGGCGAAGACATGGATGATCCCGGCCCCCTCGTCAACTACCCCTACGCCCTGTTACAATCGTATGCCCCCCAGGCGCTGGTCTTCGATCTCTACGCTGGCTGTCCCGGCTTCAACGTCTCAATCGAGCTGATCCTCATGCTGGCGCTGAGCGGCAAGCTGCAAAAAAACGATCTGGCCGTCATCGTGGGCGCGGAAAACGTCCATCGCGCCAAGCCGTTTCGCCCGGATGATACCGCCAACATCATCTTCGGCGATGACGCCATGGCCACGGCCCTGGAAATCAAGGCGACGCTGGTCCCCCACGGCCGCCATTGGATCGACGCCGAGATCGCCGCTACCATAGAGGGCGATTATGCCGGCGCCATTGCCCACGCCATACATCGGCTGATCGGCAACGCGCATCTGGACGGCATCATCATCGATAATCAGCTGGGGCAACTGATTCATCGGGTGCCGGCCCTGGCCGCCCGGGTCCAGCATGAGCTCGTGTTGCTGCAATATCCCGAGACCGAGGAGCGCCAGACCTTTACCCGTTTTAAAGATGCGCTCGACTTTTATGACAGCGAGGTGCAGTCGTTCGCCTTCGATATCATGACCGTGACGGCGGATCAGGCGCACGTCAATGACATAGCCGAGGCCTACATCAGCTCGGGGCGCCACAAGGCCGTGGCAGCAGTCCTTGTCGGCCGGGACTCGCGTATCGCGGTGCGCGTACATCGCGGGGAGGGGTTCGCTTGCCTGATGCCGGAAAAGGGGATCGTAGATGCCCACACGCGCACCCATGGCTGTTTCGGCAGCTACATATACGCGACAAAAGAGGACAATCGGGTGTGGGGCAACATGGACGGCAAGGGGGTTTTTCTCTATGCCACGCAAGGGGCCAGCGCCCATTTGTCCTGTTTGCTCGGAAGAAACAACTTAGTGCTCGACGATATCGAGCTGTTGGTAGAACACCAGTCCAATTTCGCCATGATTCCCCTGACCCTGGAGCAGCTTATCGACGGCGCGAGGCCGGATACAAGACAGGCCGTGGCCGATTTCGTGGAAAATCGCATGATCATCAATATCCATAACCGCGGCAATTGCTCGGTGGTGTGCATGCCGCGGTTGCCGTACGATCTGCACAGGGGCGCCCTCAAGCCGGGCACCATCCAGGGGTTTCGCATCAACGAGAATGTCCAACGGCTCAAGGAGGCCAAGATCATCCTCAACGACTCGGTGGGCGCCGGGATGACGCGCAGCTCCTTCTTGCAGCGCCTGTAAAGACACAAATGCAGGAGGGTAGGGTACGCCCATGATAAAGAGGGGCTGGTGCAGAGGATACTCAACAAAATAAAGCAATGAAAGTCCCACACTGTATCGCAAGGCGATACATCCCGTCCCCCACCTGTTATTAGATATATATAATTGAGGGGATGTCACAAAGTGACACATTTATATTTTGCCGCCTTGCGGCATGATGTCCTTAAAAGATTTAAAGGAGCATCATTATAGAGAGTGGGAGGGGACTTTTTGTATGGAAATCCAAATGATGGCCCCGCACCTCAGCAATATGATTTTTACGGACAACGGGGTCCCTGCCGATCTGTGGCATCCCCTCATTCAGAATCTAAAGGTAGGGGAGTAAAACGGGAGATGTCGCAAAGCGACAGTGGGGGAGGGAGGGTGTCGTTACACGACATCCCCTCTATAATGTAGTAATATCTAACTAAGAGGTAGGGGAGAGAAAAGGAGAAAAGCCATGTCTGAACTTGTCAAGATAACCATCAAGGATCATGTGGCCGATGTCCGCCTCAATCGCCCGGATAAGTACAATGCCCTGAGCCCGCAGATGTTTCAGGCGATCATCGAGGCGGGCAAGGGCGTTGCCAAGGACACCTCTATCCGCGCCGTGGTGCTCTCCGGCGAGGGTCGCGGCTTCTGCGCCGGCCTGGATTTCCAGGGGTTTATCGAGATGGGCAAGAGCAAAGACGGCGGCATCAATATTCTGGAGAGGACAAAGGGGAGCCCGGCCAACACCGCGCAGATGCCCGGCTATATCTGGAAACAGGTACCAATGCCGGTGATTGCGGCGGTGCACGGCGTGGCCTTCGGCGGCGGCCTGCAGATCGCTCTGGGGGCGGACATCCGCCTGGCGGCCCCCGGGACCCGCTTTTCCGTGATGGAGATCACCTGGGGCATCATACCCGACATGTCCGGCACGCAGACGCTGCGCGACCTCGTGCGCCTCGATGTCGCCAAGGAGTTGACCTTTACCGGCAGGATCGTGGAGGCAGAAGAGGCGGCCCGGCTCGGGCTCATCACGCGGGTCTGTGCAGATCCCCTTGCCGAGGCGCATACACTGGCCCGCGAGATCGCCAACCGCTCCCCTCATGCGGTTGCCGCAGCCAAGCAGCTGCTCGAGACTGCCTGGCACAGCAGCGCCGCGGAGGGACTGAGACTCGAAGAATCATTACAGCGCACCTTGATCGGGACGCCCAATCAGATCGAGGCGGCGACGGCCAATTTCGAGAAGCGGCCGCCTAAATTTGCCGACCGCGAATGAGGCGGATGATATACAACAAGTAAGGCAGTTAAACAATTTGCAAGGAGGAAAGATATGAAGAGCAACGGATTTGTGAGAGGTTCCTTGGCAGTTGTCCTTGGTCTTATGCTGCTGACCCTGGCGGGATCGGCGTGGGCAAAGGCAACGCCTCCCGGCATGATCAACACGGTCCGAGGACCGATCTCTGCGGACAAGCTCGGCACGACGCTCATGCACGAGCACTTTACCTTTGCCTACCCGGGCTGGTTCGCGGACGCAACCATCGCGCCCGAGGATTACAAGGCGGCTTTGAAGGTCAACCTCGGCGTCATCAAGGCGGCGAAGGCCGTGGGCATTAAGACCATCGTCGATGCCACGCCCAATGACGTGGGCGGCCGCAACCCGGAGTTCTATAAGAAGCTGGCCAAGAAGACGGGTATCAACATCATCTGCTCCACCGGCCTCTATACCGAGCACGAAGGTTCCCCGGCCTACTGGAAGACGAGGGTCATGTTTGGCGCGGACATCTCCAAGATGATCGCCGAGCTCTTTATCAAAGAGATCACCGAGGGCATCGGCACAAGCGGCGTCAAGGCAGGGGTGATCAAGGTCGGCACCGGCGGCGAGATGACGCCCTATGAGGCAAGCGTGCTCAAGGCTGCGGTTATGGCCCAGAAGGTCACGGGCGTGCCCATCATCACCCACACGGACGGCCCAACCGGCGGCGTGGAGCAGGCGGAGTTGTTCATCAAGGAGGGCGCTGATCTGAAAAAGGTCATGATAGGCCACGTATCCAATTCCAGGGACATCGAATATCACAAGGTGATCCTCGCCAAGGGGGTCTACATCGGCTTCGACAGGATCGGCCTGGACATCATCACGCCGCTTGATGTCAACGCCAACAATGTCGCCGAGCTCTGCAAGCTGGGGTATGCCAACAAGATCATCCTCTCCCACGACACGGTCAACTTCTGGCTGGGCAGGCAGATCACGGTGCCGGAGAAGGCCATGCCGCTCTTCGCCAATTGGCGGATCGACACGATATCGACGCGCTTTATACCGGCCCTCAAGAAACTGGGGGTGACGGATGCGCAGATCAAGACCATGATGGTGGATAACCCCAGAAACCTCTTTCTGGGCAAGTAACGCGTCAACATACGTAAAAGAGGGGGCGCCGATTCAACGGCAATAGCATGCCGGAGAAGCGGTGCCCCTTTTTATACCTTATTCACGACACTGCCCCGTCTGCATAACGGGAGGCCGAAGGCGCCGTTGACTGATTCATGTTATTGCCGCGGCAACAGCCAATTTTTGAGAATCGTTTGTCGGCATTCGTTGTCCGTGAAGGTAGAAGAACCACCCTCAAGGATGTCCTGTCAGAGATAAGGACGAATACTGGCAGGTCTTAAAGTTGGGTTTCACTCGAACCCTGCCGCTTGCGGCATCCCGCTTCCTTAAATTCACATTGCGGGGTGGGATCGGCCCCTCCCCCTTTGGGGCCCCCTACTGTCGCCTTGCGACATCCCGTCATTTATATTTTAATAGAAAGTTGAGAGGGACATTCGGATATTTTTATAGATGGGGTGTCGCAAAGTGACAGATCTGGCCAAAGGGCCACCTTCGGCCGCTGTCCATAAAATCTGAATAAGTCCCGCCCTGCTTTATATAACGATCTGAATGGCGGGATGTCGCATAGCGACAGAGCGGGATAGTATCCTCGACCCCTAAAACTATCACACCAACGGTGGGATAGTTTACTTTTTAAATCCCTTGAGCCTCTCCTCGCTGTCGGAGATCTGAAACTCGCTGCCGAATTCGAGGGCAAGGCCCTGATCCAGCGTCATCGCCTCGTTGGTGTTGTAGAGGTGCTTGTAGGCAAGGATAGACTGCGGGCTGTTGGCCATGATCTTTTTTACCATGGTCTCAAGCGCCTGTTCCAGCTTGTCCGCGGGAACAGCCTGGTTGACGAGGCCGATGCGCTCGGCCTCCTGGGCCGTTATGGCATCGGCGGTGAAGGAGAGCTCCTTGGCCTTGAGGAACCCCACGCGGCGCGGCAGCCTGGTACTCATCCCCCAGGTCGGCCTCAATCCCCATTTGGCGTGTGTATCCCCGATCTTGGCCTGCTCCGAGGCGATCACGAGGTCGCAGGCCAGCATGATCTCCAGGGCGCCGGTAAAGCAGAAGCCGTTGACCAGGGCGATGACGGGCTTGGGCACTGAGCGGATGGCGTCGATCAGCTCCCTGGCGGGTATATCGAGGATATCGCCGACCTTGCCCCCCTTAAGGGTCACATCGCCGAGCGCCTTGAGGTCCACGCCGGCGCAGAATGCCCTGCCGGCTCCGGTGAGCACGATAACCCTGACCTCCTCTGTCTTGCCGGCTGCTTGCACGGCGGCCTTCAGCTCCTTGAGCATGGCCGGGGTGATCGCGTTCATGGCCTCGGGCCGGTTCATGGTGATCCTGGCGACGCCGCCTGCTAGCTGGTAGAGGATCGTTTCGTACGCCATTGATGCGCTCCTTCTCCCCCACTCCCCTACTCCCCCCACCTATTAGATATATCTATAATTGTGGGGATGTCACGACGTGACACTCTTTGTTAGATATTACTACATTATAGTGGGGATGTCACTCCCGCTCTCCAATATAGAAATAGGGACGACGGGATCCCTGCCGCTCTGGGGCATCCCCTCCTTAAGAATTTACAGGTAGGGGAGAAGCGGGAAAAGTGACACTCTTTTGATTTGATATATCTATAATTGTGGGGATGTCTGCCGCTTGCGGCCCCCTCCCTTTCAGATCTTACAATTGATGGGATGTCACTTCGTGACACATCCCCACCTTCACAATCCGAATCGTAGGGGAGCTTCGCGACACTTCTGTCAGCTCCGGCTATTGATCATCGTTTCTTCCGGGCAGTCGGCGGGATGCTCTCATAGGATTCATCAACGGCGGGCATGGTTACCTGCTCCGTGGTCAAGAGTTTCCCATAGAGGGGATGGTCCTGCCAGCCGTCGATATGCGCGGCCCGTTTGGCAGCTGCCTTCAGCTTGTCCCAATCGGCGCTCGCGTACAGGAACATCTCCTGCGCGGCCATCGACCCCTCGCCGTGTATGGTGTCTATCTGCCAATAATTGCCGGTCATGTCCTTGATGAGCCTCATGAGGCGCATCCTCTGTTCCGTCGGGATGCCGTCCTTTGCCGCGAGATATTTTTCCAGGTACGGCTTGATCTCCGGGTTCGTCCAGTCCCGGTATGTAGGGACGGTCGTCGAGAGGCCTCCGGCGATGTCCTGCATATACTGGCACATCTGGTGAAAATTGCTCGCAAAGGTATACTTGGCCGCATTGATGGTCATCCTGTCGGGCATCACGACATCGTTGCCGAATTCCGTCACCGGCTCAAGGCAGGCCGCCTTGCTGAGCTGGGTCACCATCTGCGTGATCATCGCCATCCAGGCAAGCTTGTTCCGGATGTGGCCGTGCTGCTCCACCCCGTTGTATTCGGCGATCAGGGCTGCGGCCCCTGTCATGGCCTCCAGCTTCCCCACCATCTTGCAGGTGCCGAAGAGGCGGTGGTAACTGGCAAAGGCATACGCCAGCGTGCGCGAGAATTGCCATTCGCCGCACATAAAGACGCGCTCCCAGGGGACAAAGACATCATCGAAGACGATGAGACACTCGGTGGGCTGCATCGCACTGGTCCTTGGATAATCGAACCGCCCTTCCTCGCCGTACGTCCGCGACACCGGCTCGACGGCGAGCAGCTTGACGCCGGGCGTATTGAGGGGCAGGGCAAATGCCAGCGCATAGTCCTTGTCCTCTTCGCCGTGCGTGCGGCAGGGAGAACAGAGCACCTCGTTGGCGCAGGGGGTGGCGCTGATATGCACCTTCGCCCCCCTCACGACGATGCCGTCCTTTTGTCTGTCGACGATCCTCAGGTAGTAATCCCCGTGCTGCTTCTGCTTCGAGGGGTGCAGGCCCCTGTCGCCCTTGACGTCCGTGATGGCGCCGGTAATGCCGAGGTCCTGCTTCTGGAGCAGCTTTCTGTAATTTTCCACCCGCTCGGTATAGTGCGTCTTGATCTCCTTGTCCATGACGTTGGCCGTGACGGTAAAGGCGGCGAGGGCGTCGGCGCCCATGCAGTGGAGGATGACCCCCCCGCCGGTTCTCATGCCGACGATAAAACAGTCCCTCCTCCTGAGCAGGTCCTGGGCCGTCTTCGGGGCGGTCAGGAGGAAATTGACCTCCTCCCCCTCCTCGTTGCGCGTCACAAAAAGATCGCGGTAATCGGGATGGTTCGGCAGGACATAGTCCATGGCCGCCCCCTTGATGATGCCGCTCAAGGTGGGATGGGTGCGCACGTCGGCGACCTTTTCGCCCAGGCACCAGATCTCCCGTCCGTCATCGAGGCTGTCGAGATACTGTTCCACGGTTCTAATCATCGCTCCATCTCTCCCCTACTCCCCCACCTCTTTAGTTAGATATTACTACATTACGGTGGGGATGTCACAAAGTGACACTTTTTTAATTAAATATATCTATAATTGTGGGGATGTCGTTCCCGCTCTCCATTATAGAAATACGAATGTCGGGATCCCTGCCGCTCTGCGGCATCCCCTCATTAAGAATCTAAAGGTAGGGGAGAAGCGGGAGTTACGACACTTTGCGTTATTAAGCCGAAAGACGGCCCCGATTATCCAATCGTACCCCTTTGTCATTACCGGCTTGGACTCATTTCTTCTGCACGCTGCGCACGTAGGAGCACGCATACGCAGGCAGCGGCGCGAGCAGCTCCTTGAGCAGGGCCGTCATCTCCTCTATCGCCTTTTCGCCACCCTTCTCCCTGGTCAGGGCGACGATCTCCTGCAGCTCCGGGCTCTTGCTGAGCTCGAAGGTGGGGTCGGAGACGAGGCGTTGGGGCACGATCTTCGCAACGGCCCGGTCTGTCTTGTCGGCAAGGGCGTTGCTCTGGGCGGAGATGACATCCCGCGGGGTGTGGTCGGTCCAGACAGGGCATTCCCCTTGTGCACGCAGGGTCATGAAGACGGGGTAGCGGGCGTTCTTTTTGAGATATGCCTGTTCGAGCAGCGCCTGTTGGAGCTTCTCCAGGGCCGTGTGCCTATTGGAGAGGAGCTGGACGGCATGTCTATAGGGCCCCTTGATCCCGACCATCGAGAGGGTATTGATCCAGAGCATCGAGAGGACGCCGGCGTCGGGCATCAGGGTGGTGTGATAGGGCATGGTGAGGTCCATGATATAGTGCAGACCTATGCCCAGGAAGCGCCACCCCCAGTAGTAGTGCCCGGTCTGAAAGGCGAGCTGCGAGAGGGTTTGATAGAGGTGTATGCGGTATTCCTGGTAGGTCTTCTTCACGAAGCCCGCCAGGGCGTTGACGATCCACGCCTCATGGTAGAAGCCCATGTGGAAGGGGGCCTGGCTGCCGTATTCCAAATGGGGGTTGCCGAAGGGCTGTTTCCCGAGGCC
>Ga0299915_10001451_pt1 | contig 17625 bp, 17 predicted proteins | sample RVTome_13_FD_200263 | JGI IMG/M metagenome (GOLD analysis project Ga0299915, IMG submission 200263) | Soil microbial communities from uranium-contaminated site in the Upper Colorado River Basin, Wyoming, United States - RVT92D227 (version 2) ... | reverse complement strand
GCCGGTCTCGTCGCTGTCTTGGCGGTTCCAGTCAACACGAGAGCGGGCTCAGATCGGGCTCGGGCTCCGCGTGCTTCGCACGCTGGGCTCGGGCTCGGATCAACCCAACTGAACTTTGGGGATAGATGCCGCTCCGTTAGTACTGAATCGACGATACACCCTTGTCGAGCGACGCCCGGCACAACCGGCGAGGCCGATCTTCATCGATCCGATTCGTCGGACTTCCGTCCGACAAGATTCAAACGTCAAAGAGAACGCCAGGGTCGCGACAAGCCGCCAGCAGGAACGCCACCAGAAGAATGTGTTTCGCGCCGCCTTGGTGCGAGCAGCTCTCGTGAAGATCGCTTCTGGCGTTCTTGCTGGCGGCTTGTGGCGATCCTGGCGTTCCTTCTGGATGTCAAGATTGGGCCTCGAACCGAGAGCGGTCTGAGCGAATCGAATGCTCGTGCAAACGGTAACCAGCTCGATCAGTTCTGGCGCGTGGCCTCGAGGAACTTCTCCTCGAGCGATGCGCCTTCTTTGACCGAGCGAGGCACGAGCCCCGCCTTCGCGAGCTCGGACACGAGCGCGCCGACGAGCTGGTCGGTGGTCTGCCCTGCCGCCAGCTTGAGCTCGATGGCGTACTCGTTCTGCGTATCGCCGTCCACGGTGCCGACCCCAGGCTGGCCCTTGATCGTGGCGACCTCGGTATCCTTCAGCTTGCGACCGAAGGTCATGCGGACGAAGCCCGTGGCCTGCGTCAGCTCCGCGACCGACCTGCACTCGACGAGCTTGCCGTTGTTGAGGATCGCGACCGCGGCGCACAGCTCCTGGATCTCGGCGAGGTTGTGCGACGAGATGATGAGGGTCGCGCGGGCCTTCTGCTTGATGTCCTTGATCAGCTCGCGAACGGCGGCGGCGTTGACCGGATCGAGGCCCGCGGTCGGCTCGTCGAGGACGATCACCTCGGGCGTGCCCATGAAGGCCTGGGCGATGCCGAGTCGCTTCGTCATGCCGTGCGAGAGCGCGCGCGCATTCTTCTTCTGCGCCTCCATCAACCCGACCATCGTCAGCACCCGCGTGGTCTCGGCTGCGGCGGCTTCCTGGGTCATCCCGTTGAGCCGCGCGAAGAACTCGAGCTGCTCGCGCACGGGGACGTTGGCCTGAAACAGCGCATCCTGCGGAAGGATCGTGAGCTTGCCGCACAGATCGCCGATCCGGTTGACGTTGATGCCGAGGACTTCGATCGAGCCGGAGGCCGGCTTGAGGAAGTTCGCCATGCACGAGAACAGCGTCGTCTTGCCGGCGCCGTTGGGCCCGAGCAGACCGAACACCGAGCCGACCGGAATGTCGAAGCTGACGTCGTCGACGGCTCGTTGCTTGCCGAAGGTCTTCGTGACGTTCTTGATCGAGACTGCTGGAGCCGTCATAGATCTCGCTTCTCGAAGTACCGGAGCCCGAGCACGAGGAACACCGCGGTGAACCCGAGCATCGCGAGGACGCCGCCCCAGAAGTACCCGGAGGTTGCCGGCTGCAGCAGCCAGTACTTGAACCCCCACGGCGTGAGGAACTGGAGATACCCGACCTTCTCCTCGATCGCCTCACCTCGTCCGATGAAGATCGGGAGCAGGTAGGTCAGCATCAACGCGATGACCAGCGAGCCGAACGAGGACTCGATCGCGCACGAGACCCACGCACAGATGGCGATGTACGGCAGCGAGAAGAGCATCAGCCGCAGGTAGCCCTGCAGCATCCACAAGACCATGTCGCCGGACGGATGCACCTTCACCTTCGCCGCGAGGTAAGCGGCGAGCACGGCGAACAACAACAAGTTCACGAGCGCCGCGAACAGGTACGTGCCGATGAATCTGCCTATGAAGATGTTCGGGCGTTCGGTTCGTATGAGCAGGAACCGGAGCCCCCTCGTCGCGATGTCGCCGGAGGTCTGATTGAATCCTCCGAGACACGAGAACAACGGGGTCGCCAGGAACAGGAGCACCAGGATCGCCGACACGAACGCCGGCTTGTCCTTGGTCAGGTAGTCGAGCTGATCCTGCGATGGCTCGATCAGCCAGTCGATCGCCTTGCCGGTGACCCGGACCACCTCGCGGTTGACCTCTTCGTGCGCGGCGACGCGCTCCGCATCGGAGATCCGGTCCCCGGCTCGCTCGACGGTCTTGTCGATCGTCTTGTTGACCGCGTCGAGCGGCCAGATCGCGATGTTGGCGAGGATCAACCCCACCACCATCGTCAGGAGAATCGAGACCAGCCCTGCACCGCCACGGACTCCGTGACGCACGGAGTGCCCGGCGATCAGCTTGAGGTGAGCCTGTCTGAGCATCGATCCCCCGACCTTGAGAAATGTTTGGATCGAGCACGCTGGTCGATCGCCTCGAAGGCAACCAGCCCCAGCCTCGATCCAGCCGCGCTGGATCGAGCTCGATCAACTCCAACCGTCGATCGTTTGATCGACGATCCGAGTCAGTTCGTGAGGTCGTCCTTGAACGTCGTGTTGACCATGATCAGCGTCAGGATCGGGTACACGCTGAAGATGATCCCACCGATGCCGACGCCGCCGCCCGTCGCGAACGTCAGGACCGTTCCGGTGAGCGAAACGAGCGCGTACACGGTGCCGAGCGTCCGGCCGAGGAACTTCTTCTGCTTGATGTAACCAACGCCAGAGGTGATCAGGAGGAAGGCTGCGAGCGCCGTCATCAGGACCACGACGTACGCGATCGTGAGGCTCTGACCCTCGTACTTGCCACCCATCGACTCGGCTTGCTTTTGGGCTTCGCGGATGAGGGCGAGTCCTCCAAAAGCAAGGAGCGCGAAGATCGCTCCGATTCCGCCGAACACGAAATTCAAGACTGCCAGTGCGGTCAGTCCACCAGGACGCTTACCCTCTGCCATATTCGTTCTCCTTGACTGCGGCGACCCCGCAGCGCGTGGATGCAGACGTTAAACAGACTGGCTCGGGCGGAGCAAGCGTTCATGGCAACAGCCGCCCGGGATCTTTGGCTCAAAAGTAGCTCGATCGAGGCATCGGTCGTAGCGGGGAGAGCCAGCCTGTAAGCCACGTTGCAAGGAACACGTTTTACACACCAGCGCGGGGCTTGACCGCGATGCGGACTCCACTCCGTGGGAGTGGCCCCAATCCGCCGCCACCTGGAGTCGCGTCCTGCGCCGGATAGCTGAGGTCGTAGCGCTTCGTGAACCAGCCGAGGAACGCCGGCATCACGAGCTGGATCAAGGCCTCGCCGGCACACCGGTGGCCTTCGCGCGGTCCGCCGCCCTGCGGCACGAACGCGTTCGCGGGCAGCGCGCCGATCGCGTCGTCGCCGAGCCGATCGTCGCGGAACTTCGTCGGATCGCGGAACGTCGAGCCGTCTTGCAGCGTCGCCCAGATCGCGCCGGCGCCCTTCCATCCGGCGCGGATGTGATAGCCGTCGAGCTCGAGATCTTTCTTCGCGATCCCGAGGAACGTGCTCGGCGCGATCGGATACGCGCGCAGCACTTCCCGTGACACCGCGCGCGCCTGCACGAGCTTGCCGACGTGCGCGAACGTCGGTGCCGTGGTTCCGACCACAGCGTCGGCCTCGGCGCGCAGCCGGACCGCGAGCTCGGGGTGCTCTCCGAGCACGACGAGCAGCCACGCGAGCGCCGCGGTGAGCCCGCCGTGCGCCGCAAAGAAGAAGTGCAAGAGCTCGATCTCGAGCTCGGCCACGGTGAGCTCCTCGCCGTTGGGCCCGCGCGCCGCCTTGAGCACGCCGAGTGCGGTCCCCTTGCCATCGCGCGCCGCGATCTGCTTGCTGATGTAGGCGCGCAGCCGATCGCGCGCCTTGATCGCCTTGCCGTACGCCGTGAACGGCAGGTTGACCGGTGGCGAGAAGGTGCCCTTGTTCATCAGCGTGAAGTCCGCGGCCCCCTCGGTGTTGCTGATCGCCGGATCGCTTGCCGCGAACAGGTAGTCCGCGACGTCGAAGCCGAGCTGCGACAGGTCGCCACCGACCGCTTGCTCGGTGCTCCACTTGGTCACGAACCGCTCGATGATCGAGAAGATGCCAGGCAGGTAGCTGCCGAGCGCGTCGTCGGTGAACGCGGCGAGCAAGAGGCGCCTCCGCGCCTTGTGACGATCGCCGTCGAGGAACGGCACCGCGTCGGGATGCAGCAGCTCCTGCAAGAACTTCGGCGACGCGTTCTGGCGCGTGAAGTGCTCGGGATCCATGAAGAACGAGAACGCCTTGGGCCCGGCGAAGAACACCACGGTGTCGCCGAGGAGCTTCGTCTTCCAGACGTTGCCATGCCGCTTCGTCCGATCGAGCGTGAACGTGAACGGGTCCTTGAGGAACTTGAGGGCCTCGCCGACGAACGGCGCGCCCATCGAACCCGGTGGAGGCTGACTCATGGCCAGCCATCGTACGACCGAACGCGTCATGTGGATCGGTGGGGGCTGGCTTTTCCAGCGCGGCGGTCAGCGCTCGAACCGGAACAGCGCGATGCCGAGACCGGCGAACCCGATCGCGAAGCCGAGCAGCGCGAACACCGACGGTGCGATGTCGGTGCCCTCGCGCACCAGCACGTCGTAGTAGCCGTCGAGAGCCCAGCCGTGCGGCACGCCGAGCCCGAGTGTCTTCATGAACGGCGGCATGAGGAGCCGCGGGAACATGCAGCCGCCGAGCATCCCCATCACGAGCAGCACGACCGAGCCGATGCCGCCGAGCTGCTTCTCGGTGCGGGCGATCGCGGCCATCAACAGGCCGAGCGACACCGCGCACAGGACGAGCGCGAGCGACAGCACGACGAACGCCGGGATCGAGCCGGCGATCTGCATCCCGAACGCGGCGATGCCGATCCCGAACAGGAACACGAGCTGGGTGACGCCGACGAGGTAGTACGGCACGAGCGTCGCGAGCAGCGCCTTCCAGCGCGGCACCGGCGCGGCGAGCAGGCGCCGCCACGTGCCGGTCTTGCGCTCGTTGACGAACGCCATCGCGACCGTCAGCGCGATGAAGAAGCCGAACAGCACGGCGTTGCCGGGGACGGTGACCTGGAACGCCGAGATGTTCGCGAGCGGCTTCGCGATGCCCGGTGGGGTCTTCGCCTCGATCATCGGTGGCAGCGCCGCGAGCGGCACCGGCGACAGCGCGCGCATCACCACACCGGAGAGCGCACCCTGCAACGGGCCGCGGACCTGGGCCGATGCGCCGAGATCGATCGAGAGCTCGACGGGCTGCGCGCGATCCGCGGGGATCACGAGGCCGGCACCGACGTCCTCGTTCGCGACGCGGCGGCGCACCTCGTCGGCAGATGGTGCCGGCTGCGGCGTGAAGCCCGGAGTGTTGGCGAGCGCGAGCGTGATCGCCTCGCCGCGCGAGTCACCCGGTGCGTGCCAGACCGCGATCGGGCGCGGCTCGTCCCGGTCGGGACCGAAGCTGAACATCGAGCCGAACGCGACGATGAAGATGATCGGCAAGAGGAACAGGCTGATCAGCGCACCGCGATCCCGCAGCAGCAGCCAGACGTCCTTGCGGATCGCCGCGCCGATCACGAGTCGTCCCTCAGCGTCTTGCCGGTGAGCGCGAGGAACGCGGTCTCGAGGTTCGCCTCGCGCGACTCGATCCGGGCGATCGTGACGCCCGCGCCCTCGATCGACATGATCATCGCGACGAGTCCCGCGGTGGGGACGACCCGCAGCACGCTGCCCTCGCGCTCGACCGAGCCATGGGCCGCGGCGGCCGACGTCGCAGCGTCGAGCGCCTCCGCGGGTCCGGACAGCCCGAGCTCGATCCCCTTGCCGGCGTGCGTGGCGATCAGCTCGCGGACGTTGCCGGTCGCGACGATCGCGCCGGCATCCATGATCGCGACGCGATCGCACAACGCCTCGACCTCCTCCATGTAGTGCGACGTGTAGATGACGGTCATGCCGTCGGTCCGCAGCGCGCGCACGGTCTCGAAGATGTGGTTGCGGCTCTGCGGGTCGACCCCGACGGTGGGCTCGTCGAGGATCAACAGCTCCGGCTTGTGAAGCAGGCCCGCCGCGAGGTTGAGCCTGCGCTTCATGCCGCCCGAGTAACGCTTCACCTGCTCGACCGCGCGATCGCGGAGTCCCACGACGCCGAGCGCCCAGTCGATCCGCGTGGCGAGCACCGCCCCACGGAGGCTGTAGAGCGCGCCGAAGAACCTCAGGTTCTGCGTCGCCGACAGATCCTCGTAGAGCGCGAGGTCCTGCGGGACGAGGCCGAGCTTCGCCTTCGCCGCGTACGGCTCGCGGGCGAGATCGACGCCACCGATCGCGACCGTGCCGCGCGACGGCGTGATGACCCCGCAGGCCATCGAGATCGTCGTGGTCTTGCCCGCGCCGTTGGGCCCGAGCAGGCCGAGACACTCGCCGCGCACGACGTCGAGGTCGACGGTACCGACGGCGGTGCGCGAGCCGTAGTCCTTGCCGAGCCCACGTAGCGATAACGCGACGGTCATGGTCTACGCCCGGTCATTTCGGTGCCGGAGGTTCGAGGACGATCTTGCCGAACGCGGCGCGGTCCTCGAGGAGGCGGTGCGCCTCGGCCGCTCGCTCGAGCGGGAGCACCTGGTGGACCACCGGCTGCAGCCTCCCCGCGGCGATGTGCTCGAGCACGGCCAGCAGATCGCCCTTGCTCGCCATCGTCGAGCCGAGGATCTCGATCTGACGGAAGAAGATGTGGCGCAGATCGATCGCCGGCTCGAAGCCCGCCGTCGCGCCACAGGTCACGATGCGCCCGCCGTTGCGCACCGCCTTGATGCTCGACGTGAACACCTCGCCGCCGACGTGCTCGATCACCGCATCGACGCCGCGCTTGCCGGTCTCCGCACGACACACGGCCGCAAAGTCCGCCGTGCGGTAGTTGATCGTGACGTCGGCGCCGAGCTGCTTCGCGTGCACGAGCTTGTGGTCGGTGCCCGCGGTCGCGATCACGCGCGCGCCGTGCAGCTTCGCGATCTGGATCGCCGCGACGCCGACGCCCGAGCCGGCGCCGTGCACGAGCACGGTCTCGCCGGGCGCGACGTGCGCCTTGTGCACGATCATCTGCCACGCGGTCATGAACGTCAGGATCCCCGCAGCCGCGTGCGAGAAATCGAGCCGCTCGGGATACGGCGCGAGGTTGCCCGCCGGAACCACGATGTACTCGCCGTAGCCGCCCTGCGTGTTCTCGCCGAGGACCTTGTAGTAGCGGCACAGGTTGTCGTGGCCGGCGAGGCACGCGTGGCAGCGCATGCACGACAGGCCCGGCTGCACCACGACCTTCGCGCCGAGCTGCGCGACCGCACCCGGCCCGACCGCATCGACGGTGCCCGCGATCTCCGACCCGAGCCGGTGCGGATACTCGAGGTGAAACGCCGGCCCGCCGCGACGCACCCAGAGATCGAGGTGGTTGAGCGCCACCGCTCGGACGCGCACGCGGACCTCGCACGGCCCTGGCTCCGGTATTGGCAGCTCCTCGACCTGCAGCACCTCCGGACCGCCGTGCTCGCGCAGCACCACCGCTTGCATCATGGGCGGGACCATAGCTCTGCGTTGCCGCGCATGACAGTCGACCCAGATGTCGGCCGACGAACCGTCGCTTCCGGCGGATGAACGGGGTTAGGGTCGCGGCATGCGGATCGTCGCCGTGCCCAACCTCAAGGACAACTACGCCTACCTCGTCATCGACGAGGCCACGCGGCGCGCCGCGATCGTCGATCCCGGAGAGGCCGCGCCGATCGAAGCCGCGGTCGCGCGCGAGGGCGTCACGCTCGTCGCGATCTGGGCGACGCACCATCACCACGACCACGTCGGCGGCGTGAAGGAGCTGGTCGCCGCACATCCCGGGATCGAGGTCCTCGTCGGCGAGCACGACGCCGCCAAGGTCTCCGGCACGACGAAGTCGCTCGCGGATGGCGAGGCGTTCGAGCTCGCGGGTACCCGCGGTCACGTGATCCACAATCCGGCGCACACGCTCGGCGCGATCACGTTCGTGATCGACGGCGCCGCGTTCACCGGTGACACGCTGTTCGGTGGCGGTTGCGGGCGGCTGTTCGAAGGCGACGCGGCGATGATGCACGCGTCGCTGTCACGGCTCGCGGCGTTGCCCCCGGAGACCCGCGTGTATTTCGGCCACGAGTACACCGCGTCGAACTTGCGCTTCGCGACCGCGGTCGAGCCCGACAACGCGGACGTCAAGCAGCGGGCCGCCGAGCTGGCGACCCCCTCGACACCGTCGACGATCGGCCTCGAGCGCGCGACCAACCCGTTCCTGCGCCCGAGCGAGCCCGCGGTGATCGCGGCGGCGAAGGCCCGCGGTGCGGCCGGCGATCCGGCGAGCGTGCTGGGCGCGATCCGCTCGTGGAAAGACAACTTCTGATCGACGTGGCAGGATCGGCGATGGTGAAGCGGCAGCACATCTCCTCCGGCTCGCAATACGAGCAGTCGATCAAACTGTCTCGTGCGGTCCGCGTGGGGCCGTGGATCGCGGTCTCCGGTACCGCGCCGATCTCGCCCGACGGCGCGACCGGCCACGAGGGGGATGTCTACGGGCAGACCAAGCTCTGCCTCGCGATCATGCTGCGCGCGATCACCCTGGCCGGCGGCTCGGTCGAGTCGGTGATCCGCACGCGCGTGATGCTCGTCGACATCGCGACCTGGCAACACGCGGCCCGCGCGCACGGCGAGGTGTTCGCGAACATCCGTCCAGCGTGTACGTTCGTCCAGATCGGCCGGTTCATCGATCCGAGCTGGCTTGTCGAGACCGAAGCTGATTGCTACGTGACCTGATCATGGCGAAGCCACGAAAGCCTGGCGCAAAGCCGTCGCCCGCGAAGGCGAAGCCGCCGACCAAGGCGAAGTCGACCAAGGCGAAGTCGACCAAGGCGAAGTCGACCAAGGCGAAGTCGACCAAGGCCAAGCCGACTACCCAGGCGAAGCCGAGCCAGGCGAAGGCGACCCAGCCGAAGCCGACCAAGGCCAAGCCGACGACCAAACCGAAGTCGACGACCAAGCCGAAGGCCTCCGCGAAGCCGAAGCCCGAGTTGCGATCGCGCGACGTCGCGCGCTCCGAGGACGCGACGCTTCGCACGGGCAAATCGATCGAGCTGCGGGTCGAGCTGTCGGAGATTGTCACCGCCGAGGTCGAAGCCGAAACGGCGCTCGAGGCCGGCGATCACGAGCGCGCGCTCGCGGCGTACACGCGGCTGGTCGAGTCGGCGGGCTCGCCGCTCGCGAGTCACCTCGTCGGTCGCGGGCGTGCCTACTACCAGACCGGCGAGTACGAGCTGGCGATCGCGGACTTCGAGTGTGGCCTCACGATCGAGCCGCACTTTCCGGATCTGTACTTCGACAAGGGCAAGGCCGAGCTGCAGGCCGGACGCGCCAGGGATGCGGACGCGAGCTTCACCCGGGATCTCGAGTCGGACCCGTCTCCGATCAGCTTCTACAATCGACACCTCGCGCGGAGGGCGCTCGGCGATCACGAGGGTGCGCTCGCCGATATCGATGCCGCGCTCGAGGGACTACCCGGCTCGATCCCGCTGCGCGTCGCGCGGTGCAGCCTGCGCGCGGCGAATGGTGACCTCGTGGGTGCCTACGCAGACGCGAGCTTCGCCGCACAGCTCGGGCCCGAGGATGCAGCGCTCCACGAGCGGTGCGCGCGGCTTGCCTTCGGCCTCGGTGCGCTCGAGCGCGCGGCGCACAGCTTCGCGACCGCGCAGCACCTCGTGCTCGCGAGCGGTCGGCCACCCAATGCCGACTGGTATGCGGGCGAGGCGCTCTCGATCGGTCAGCTCGGCCGGCACGCCGATGCGATCGAGCTGTTCGGCAAGGCGCTCGCCGCGAAGCCCGACGATGCGACGCTTCACTGCAACCGCGGCTGGCTCTATCACCTCGCCGGCCGCGATCCCGAGGCGCTGGCCGATCTGGATCGCGCGATCGCGCTGAACCGTGACTACGCGAAGGCCCTCCAGAATCGAGCCGCGATCCACGAGGCGCGCGGCGACCGCGCCAGCGCGCTGTCGGACTTTCGGCGACTCGGCGAGCTCGGCCACGACGTGACCGAGGCGCTCTCGCGGCTCACGAGCAGCTGAGCGCCTCGAGCACCACGAGCACCACTGCAACCGCGACAACACCGGTCGAACAACAGGTCATCCGCTGCATCCGCTGCAACGGGCTTCCCGAGCGACTCGAGGCAGCCCGACGCGAAACAGTGGAGACAATCGTCGACGCGAGATCGTCAATCAACCGACCACGCTTGAAGGCTGGTCTCGATTTCACGTGCCGTGTTCGCCAGGCAGGCCCAGTTCTTGTGTAACCAACAGCCAAGCGGCAACGAAACCAACTTCTCTTCTTCTACACACATCAATATACTTCGAGTGTTGTGATGCATAACGTTCGAGTCGTAGAACCGAATCAGCGCTGCTTCCTGACGTTTGATCTCTCCACTCTCGAAGTCCTGTCGGTCATCTCGAAATCCCCAACGAGTCGCCCTGCAGAAGCGACGATAGTGCACGAGCTGTTTTTCGTATCGGACTTCCCGAGCTTGATATTGACAACTTCGAACGATCGCAAAGACTCCGGCGACAAGCCCGAAAGCGATGCACGCGATGCTAACGAGTCTCATGGTGCCTTCTTCTTCCCGGTCTGAGTATCGACATCCCTGAATACGTCGGGAACGACCACGGGCCCTTTGGGAGGTTCCTTCGGCACATCGTTGGTAGACGCAGGTGTCCCTATCTGGACCTTCGGAACCTTCGCCTCTTTGTGCTCTCGTGCCTCTTGGGCACGCACTGGATCCCAGCTTTGGTAGCTCTCGTCATCGATGCGAACGGTCTCGGGCTCCGCACTCCACATCTGTCGGTGGCGAGCAATCGCGATCTCTCGAAACTCGAGTGGAACGATGTAGATCGCCTTCGGATCGTTCGAGATTCCGTTCTCCGGCTCGTCGATCGGGTTTCTGACCTTTCGCTCCATAGGCAGTTTGGCCCGCCCTGGATCGTCGTCGCGGATGACACTCGGATTGTTTCTTCCGTCTTGGTACCGGAACACGAGATCCGGCGGGTATCCAGACTCGTACGTCTGCCATTGCACCCAGACGTCACGAACGACTCTTCGCTCGCCACCATGAACTTGCCGACCTTCATCGTCGAACGAATCGTGATACTCGAACCGCCGTCCGATCTTGGTGACCTTGCTGTCCTCGAACCGCTTGAGCTTGTCTTCGATGGCAAGCTTGTACTGGCTGATCAAGTGGTTCTCGCCGTCCATGGAATCGAACAGCAGTAGCAATTCAGTATCTGTCGCCGTGGTAGGTGTGAATTCTCGAAACTGTTGATACGCTAGGCTTGCCGCATCTCTTAGCTGGTTGAGATATAGGAGAGAGTCCTGCTTTTTCGACGCGCCTTCGGCACCTCGCGACGCAGCTAGCCTTGCAAGCGCCTGCTTCTTGCCGAGCGCGCTCGCTGTTCCAACAGCTGTCTTGACGTGGTCGTCTTTGAGCTTCCCGGCGGCCGCCTGCAGTCTTTGGCGAATGTTCAGTTTCGGGTCGGGCTCTTGATGCATGATGGCGGCGTCGAACAACTTCTTGACCTTGCCGCTCTGGACGTCTCGGAACGAAATCAACGAAGTCGCGATTTGTCCGACCACGAACCCGAGCGCCAAGTCGATCATCAGGGAAGCAATCCACGGAAGATCGGTGTCTTCCTTGGCAAGTAGCTTGTCGACACGCACGTCGCCTGCCGCATCTTGATAGTTGGACTCGGCAGATACAGCACGCAGTTGAAAAGCGTAAACGAGGCGTTCGCGCTGAGGGTCGGTGAGAAATGAGTCTGGACCCTTGTACGAACCCTGATCGATGTACGGGTTACCGGCTGGCGAGGGGCCCTGCGGCAGTGGGTGTTTGCCCGGAGCAAGTTGGCCGTCTTCACCGCCTCGGCCGACTTGGTCAGATGCTCCGCGCGCGTCGATGACTGGCTTCTTGCCGGGCGCCGTCGGTGTCTTCGGCAACGGCGCGGCCGAATGCGAGTCAGATGGTCTCTTGGTCGTCGATGCTGGCTTCTTGTCGTATGCGGGTTCGGGCATGGCGTTCTCCTTGTTGGTGTATGAGCTCGTGCGAGCTGCTAGGTGTTCGACGCGACGATCCTGCCCATCGACTCGTACTCGAGCTGAGCGGCTCGCGCGAGCCTCGGTGCGTCGATGGCGCCCTGCTCGTCGGCGGCGAGGAACGCCGCGCGTAGGACCGCGTTGCGGATGTACCCGCCGCTCATCATGTAGGTTCTCGCGAGCCTCTCGATCCCGAGGTCACCGGTTTGCGGCGCGCTTGCGGGGATCATCGCGCGCCACAGTCGCTCGCGCTCCTCGGGCTCCGGCATCGGAAACCGGACCTGAACGGAGAGCCGTCGCCGAAACGCTTCGTCGATCGCGGGCTCGTGGTTCGTCGTCAGGATGCAGATGCCTGCGAAGCTCTCCAGCCGTTGGAGCAGGAAGTTGACCTCCTGGTTAGCGTGGCGGTCGTTGCTCGACCGGACCTCGGTGCGCTTCCCGAACAACGCGTCGGCCTCGTCGAACAGCAGGACGGCGTGGCCGGCCTCGGCTGCATCGAATAGCGCGGCCAGGTTCTTCTCGGTCTCGCCGATCCACTTCGAGACGATCTTGCTCAGGTCGGCCTGGTACAGCTCGACCTTGAGTGCACGAGCGACGAGACCCGCGGCCATCGTCTTGCCGGTGCCTGGTGGGCCAGAGAACAACGCTGAGACGCCGAGTCCCCTGCCGACCTTGGCCGCGAAGCCCCAATCCTCGTAAACGCGGCGGCGCTCGCGAATGCGAGCCAGCAACTCGACGATCGCCGTCGTCTGATCCTCGGGGAGCACGAGGTCATCCCAGGTCTGGGTCACGGTGATTCGTGTTGCGAGTCCTGCGAGTCGGTCGTCGAGCACGGCGCGCAGGCCCGCCTCGATGTGCGCGGGGTTCATCCGTCCGGCGCCGCAGCGCTCCACGGCGACCTCGCCGGCGGCATGGATGAACGCCGGAGCCAGCGGATACATCGTCGAGAGAATCTCGGTGTCGCCGGGAGCGGCCATCGGAAGCGCCCGGCCCCACAGTCTCGCGCGCTGGGCGCCGCCGAGCGGCTTCAGCTCGATCGCGATCGGCGCACGTTTCCAGCGGCGCGCGATCGGATGGCTCGCCGTGGTCAGTACGAGACCCGACAGCTCGCGCTCGACGAGATCGATCCGATCCTGCGTTTCGCTCGTCGCGGCGAGCGCGTCGAGGTTTGCGATGAGCGGCACGAGGCCGAGCAGTCGACACTCGCGCGCGATCGCTCGGAGCTGGTGGTGTGCGACCTCGGGCTCCTTGGCGATCGATCGTCCCTGAACGTGGAGTACGAGGAGCCCCCGCGCATGGGCGATGGCGGACAGGATGGAACGACGTCCGATCCCGACACGACCATGAACGACGAGGAGCCGCCCGCGATCGAACGCACCCTGGACGAGCTGGACCCCGCCATCGGAGAGCTCGAGATCCTCGACCCGACGTGGAGGCTCGTCATGTTCGATCGTCGCGATGTCCGACAGCGCAGCGTCGATCCCGAGGTCTCCGTGAACGAGCGAGAGCACGCGTCGCGAGACCCTCCAGGTTCGGCGATGCTCGGGTGCCTCTGCGGTGGTATCGCTGCGCTCGATGAAGCCGAGCCGGCGCATCGCACTGTCGTGTCCAAGCTCGCGCCACATGTGGATGCCAGCGCCACCCCCGTAGACGATGCGGCGGATCGTATCGGTCGTCGGGTCAGAGACCTGCTCGGTTGCGAGCCCACGGATCATCTGACGCGCGATCGGACACAGCTCGTGCGCGATCAGCAGCCAGAGCACTCGCTCCTCGGTGATCGTGAGGCCGAACCGATCGCGGAGTCGCACGATCGGCAGATCGGAGCCGCCGCCACACGATGCCTGGATCCGCGTCTCGAGACGCGCTTCCACAGCAAGCAGGTCGGACGGCCACGGCGGCTCGACCCGCGGATCTAGCGACATCGCCGCGAGATGCTCACCGGCGACGCGGGCCCGTTGTCGTACGGCCTCGAGCTGATCGCGGACCAGCTCGTCCTGGCAAGCGTACGGCTCCCCGGGACGATGTCTCGGGGAGCTCCCATTGATCGGAACGCACCGTGCGCTCGTGTCTTGCAGCTGGGGGTCGTTCACGAGGAAGATCCCTTGGACGTGATCGACGCTGCGGTCGGACAGCGTCGAGCCATCGAGATCGCTTCGCGTCGTCGCGCGTCGGCGAGGAACGCGATCAGTCGACTCCGGCGCTCGACGACCAAGCGCGAGAACCGCGCAGCGATCGCATCGTCGGCGTTCGGTGACGACAGCCGTTTGTCCAGTGCGTGCGACTCAGGCACCGACAGCCTCGCGAAGACTGTGCGAAGCTCGTGCTCCTTTCTCCGGAACAGTGACGCTGCGGCCTCGCCGATGGTTGCGGGTGCGTCGAGGACGGCGAGGATATCGCGTTCGTGTTCGGGTGAGACGTCGCTGACGGGCGGCGCGAGCGCGGGACCAACGTTGATGGCTGGCGCTGGCGTGGCTGCTGGGGTTGAGACGAGCGAGCTGGGCGCCGTGGTGGGCGCGGCACCAGGCGTCGTGAGGACCAGAACCGCGTGCCGCGCAGGACTTCGCGGCTTGCCGTGCTCGACTCCGGCATCGAGGTCACGGTAGATGGAGCGCACGCTGCTCTCGCAGCTAGCGACGTTGTCGACGGCGGGCATTGGCGCGACGTCGATGCGGTCGCTCACGAGCGGGCTTGGCTGTCGCGGCTCCGCGCGAGCTGGCCCGACGGGTGGAGTGGAATCGGCGAAGATCGAGACGTTGGGAGTGCCATCCATATGGGCGGGTCTCTCGACGGCACCGGTTCAGAGTTGCGCACTTTGTTTGTCGGGCAAACACTCCGGCTGGTACTCGCCACGACGACAGTCTGGTGGAGCGGCGGTGGAAGCGTTCGCCGGTGCTCGTCCAGCTGCCGTCGACCGCGTGTCGCGACCCGATCGGGCCCCGCGTTTCGTCAGTTGTCGAACGGGCACGTGCAGCACGTCGTTTCGATGGTGGTGAGCACGGGCGCGGATCGAACAAGCAGCGGGAACGTGAGACGACGTTGAATCCTCACGCCCGCACGATATCGGGATCGCGCGATGTGAGCATCTCGAGCGCGGTGAGCAACCAGGCTCGGTGTTCACGCCCGACGTCAGCGAGGCCCGCGAGGAATGCCGCCGCACGCACGAACTCGCGGCGATGCCTCAGATCCTGAAGATACTCGGCGCGCGCGTCCATCAGTCTCCTACGACGCCGTTCGGGTTGTAGCTCGCGCTACCGGTTGGTCGGGTCCGTGGATCTTTCGCGGGTGGCTTCGGCGTCTTGGTCGTCTTCGCCGGCGGTGCGCTCGAGAACGAAGCGGATGTTGCGAGGGGCGTGTGGTTGTGGCCGCTGAACGTCGCGGTTCCCGGCTCCCAGTAATGAGATCGGAACTCCGGAACCGCGTCCGGGTCGCCCAGCGACCCGATACCCAGCTCCCAGCGGCGCGCGCAGGCGACGTCACGGATGGGCGCAGCCCCCGCTCCGCGGCGCGAACGAAGCGAAGCGTCCTTGACGCTGCCGAGCACGCCGGTCTCCGACGACCACGTCGCGGCAGTCGCTTCACGATGCTCGCAGCGATTCACGGGATGCGAGTCTCAAAGAGCGTGGACTCCGACAGGGCTCATGTCCGCGCCCTTCATCCGATTGAGCACACGAGCCTCGAAGGAATCGTCGAGACGCCCGACGGCACGCTCGTCGCATACAGCGAGCGACTCGTCAACGTCGCGACCGGCTCGCCGCCGTGTACCGCTCGACCGACGAGGGAGCGTCGTGGAAGCGAATCGATGTTCCGCGCGCGGCGCCCTTGGCGGCCGTCGAGGCCGAGGTGCGCCTGTGGGGCGGCGCGATGGTCGCCGGATCGCTTGTTCTCGTCGGCGAGGTGGTGAGGTGACTTCCGGCCAAGTTCAAGAGCGAGCAGTTTCCTCGCCGACGCATGCCCGTCGAGCAAGTTCACCTTCGCTCCAGCCTCGTTCAGTCCGCTCTCGGACGATCTCGCCAAGTTCGACGTCTGGTGCAACAAAGACACGCCTGGTGGTTGCCAGGTCACTACGAATAGCCGCGTTGCAGCGAAACGCTACGGCTCACGACGGCGCCGATTTGATCACATCGCGATGAATGCGAGCTTCGTCGGGGGAACGCGCACCGCTCGGATGTGCGGATGCCCGAGAACATCAGCCTTGAGAAGGCGATGCACGCCGTCGAGGATCGTCCAGCGCGCCGGTGCGGTCTCGGCGAGGTGGATCGGAAATGCGAGCTGCGCGGCGAGCGTGCGTTGCCAGTGCAAGTCGTAGCGGACCGGGTCGGCGCGGACTTCGTTCGGGGTGACGGCGAAGTGACGATCGGCGTACTTCCACCACCGCAGATCGAGCTGCCAGCGCAGCTCGGCGACAGCGACTTCGTCGGCCGGCAGGTCGAGCGCGTGAAGGCGTTCGCGATCCCAGTCGAAGTCGAGAATGATTCCGACTAGCTCCGGCGGTGCCTTCAGCGCGAAACGCCCCATCTGTTGATTGTTGCAAACCCTCGGGGGTCGCGGTTGTCTACCGAGTCGTGATCCGAAGGCACGTGCAGGCCGCACTCGCGGTCACGATCGACGCGGAGGACGACGATGCCGGGCGCGAGCACCGAAGCGGATCGATTTCGTGCTGCGTAGCCACTTCGCGGTGCTGAGGGCAGAAGGCTTCTACGCCGTGGTGGGGATACGCGATTGCAGGCTTTGGAGTCCTCGTGGTGGGAGCACAAGTCGCAGCCTCTATGACGGTTCTAAGGCAACGCCTTCACGCGGAGCTATTTGTCCGGCTACCGGACAAGCACTCCACCGGCGACTGAGCCGTGGGCGCTCCCTGGTCGGTGGCGATGAAATATTTCACTTGGAGATTGACAGGAAAATCCTGCCGAGCTCGACGCGGCCGACGATCGATCGAAAATCCTCGTCGAGGATCTCGTGTCCTGCGCGCTCCGCGTGAAATCGCCATCGAGGGTCGGGCGATCGCGGTCGGTCGGAGTTCGTCGAGCACAGCGCAGTACATCGAGACGAAAACTCGAGTGGTAGAAGATCGTACGCGTATCGAGCACGCGAAGATCGGAGCTCACGATGCTGCTGGATGGTTCGATGACGAGCGAGTCGACGTGGGGCACGACCGGCCGGGACGACGAGGCGCATCGCGTCCACGAAGGTCTGCAGAGGATCGCGAAGGGGCGCTCCGCTTACGATGCGGAGGAGGCCTCGCTGCTGCGCGACGCCAAGGCGCTCCGGCTGTGGCGCGATCACGGATACGCGACGTTCTTCGAATACCTGGAGTGCGCGCTGGGGTACGCGCCTCGCACCGCGCAGGACCGGATCCGCGTCGCCGAGGCGCTCGAGGATCTCCCGCTGCTGTCCGAGGCGCTCGCCAGCGACGACCTGAGGTACTCGGCCATTCGCGAGCTCACGCGCGTCGCCTCTCCCGACAAGGAGGCCGAGTGGATCGACGCGGCGTCCGGCAAGTGCCTCCGCGAGATCGAGGAGCTCGTGGCCGGTCACAAGTACGG
>Ga0299915_10001450_pt1 | contig 17631 bp, 17 predicted proteins | sample RVTome_13_FD_200263 | JGI IMG/M metagenome (GOLD analysis project Ga0299915, IMG submission 200263) | Soil microbial communities from uranium-contaminated site in the Upper Colorado River Basin, Wyoming, United States - RVT92D227 (version 2) ... | reverse complement strand
GGTACCGGTCTGGACGAGAATCTCCTGGTTGTTCGCCACCAGCGTGCCGGACGGCTGCGCCGCGTTGGACACCTGCAGCGCGTCGCGGATGTCCTGCGCCGAGACGCCGAACGCCGCCATGCGGTCCGGGTCCATCAGCACCCGCACCGCGCGGCCGGGGCCGCCGACGGTGGTGACTTCGCGGGTGCCGGCGATGCGCTTCAGCTCGATTTCTGCGGCGTGCGCGACCTGTTCCAGTTCGTAGGCGCCGCGCGTCTCGTCGCGCGTCCACAGGGTGACGGTGACGATGGGGACGTCGTCGATGCCGAGCGGCTTGATGATGGGTTCGCCGACGCCGAGCTCGGGCGAGACCCAGTCGCGGTTGGCCTGGATGGTGTCATACAGCCGCACCAGCGCCTGCGTGCGGTCCTGGCCCACCAGGTATTGCACGGTCAGCACCGCCATGCCGGGCTTGGAGACCGAGTAGATGTGTTCGATGCCGGCGATCTGCGACAACACCTGCTCGGCCGGCGTCGCCACCAGCGCTTCCACGTCCTTCGCCGACGCGCCGGGGAAGGGGATGAACACGTTGGCCATGGTCACGTTGATCTGCGGCTCTTCCTCGCGCGGCGTGATCAGGATGGCAAACAGCCCCAGGAGCGCCGCGATTAGCGCGATCAGCGGGGTCAGTTGGGACGTGAGAAAGAAGCGGGCGATGCGTCCGGAGAGTCCCATGCGTGTCTCCGGTTATTTGGCAGGCTGGTTGGCGGCGCTTTTGGCGTAGATCCCGGCCTTGACCGGATCGAGCGCAATGACGTCACCCGGATTGAGGCCGGCCAGCACCTCTACCTGACCGCGTCCATTCGGCGTGCCCAGGCGGATCTGCCGCAGGCCCACCTTGTCATCCTTGACCACGTAGACCGCGGTGATTTCGGAGCGGCGCACCACCGCGCTCGACGGGATGGTGAGCTTGCGCGCGCTGCCCACCGAGAAATGCGCGCGGGCGAACATGCCGGGGATGACGCCTTCCAGGTTGGTCGGCAGGTCGATGCGCACCTTCACGGTGTGGGTGGCGGCATCCGCCGACGGCAGCACAGTGACGCCGGAGGCATCGATCCACTTGTTGAGCGAGGGGATTTCGACCGCCACGCGCGGCGACGCCCTCACTTCGGCCAGCTTGTACTGCGGGATGTTGGCAATCACCCGCATGTCCTTGGGGTCGAAGCCGGTCATCAGCGGGGTGCCGGGCGCCACGGTTTCCCCCACCTCCACGTGGCGGGCGGCGACCACCCCCGAATACGGCGCGGTGATCACCGTGTAGCCGCTCACCGCCGCAGTCTGGCCGACACCGGCGCGCGCCGCGCGTGCCGCCGCCTCGGCGGCACGGAATTCGGCAGTGGCGCGGTCGAGCGCAGCCTGGCTGATGAATTTCTGCTGGAACAGTTGCTGCTGGCGTTCGTAGTTGGCGCGTGCATTGGCCAGCGTGGCATCGGCCTGCGCCACCTGCGCCCGGCTGCCCGCCACGGCGGACGACAGTTCCTGTGCTGAAAGCCGGACGATGACCGAGCCCGCCTTGACGTAATCGCCGGCGTCGAAATTGACCGCCGATACGCGTCCGGCCACCTGCGCCGCGATGGTGGATTGCTTGACCGCCTCGACCGTGGCTTCGGTGGAGTAGCCGGTGTCGGCCATCTGGTACTTCACCGGCGCGACGGCGAAAGGCAGGGCCGCCCAGGCAGGGGGGGCGGCAAGGATGATGCAGGCCAGAAGACGGGCGGGGTTCAGCACAGGTGCACCTCCAGGGAATCGTTTATTAGAGTATTCTAATTAATTATTTAATTCAAGCGCTTGGATGGGGTTTGTGGCGCGAATCTCGGCATCGCTGCCTATCGCTTTTTCCAGTATGCCCCACACTTTTTCCAGTATGCCCCACAAGGGGACTCCGATCTACATACGCGCTAAAGCGCGTGTAGCGTTGTCTGAACCAAAAACAAAGGCCCGGCACGCTTGCGCGTAGCCGGGCCGGGTTGTCGCTGCCGATGGGCGTTTACTTGGTGAAGCCGCAGAACACGTCGCGCATCATGCCCAGCAATTTGAGCGTGCGGGTGTCGCCCACGCGATAAAACACGCGGTTGGCATCCTTGCGGGTGCGCAGCACGCCCTTGTCGCGCAGGATGGCGAGGTGCTGTGAAATGTTGCTTTGCGACGTGCCGACATGGTCGACAATATCTTGCACACTGATTTCCTTGTCGCCCAGCACACAGAGAATTTTCAGGCGCAGCGGATGCGACATGGCCTTCATTGCACGCGAGGCCTGCTCGATGTGCTCGTCCTTGTCCATCAGATCCACTTCGTCCCAGTCAGCTGCCATATTCATAACCTCGATCCGATTCGTGTAGTACCCTGCTACGGTCAGGTTTCCGGGTGGAAATGCAGGCCGCGCACGGCATTTTTCAAGCAAGATTTGATGATGCGTATAGATTAGCAATCACGCATATATTAAAATAATCCCACAAAATCAAGTCAGGTTATATATATTTTTTCATGAAGACCACGCCGGTTCTCCTCATCATCCTCGACGGTTTTGGTTGCCGCGCGGAACGCGCCGACAACGCGATCGCACAAGCCAACAAGCCCAACTGGGATCGGCTGTGGAAACATCATCCGCATACGCTCATCCACGCGTCGGAATCCGAAGTGGGGCTGCCCAAGGGGCAAATGGGCAATTCCGAAGTGGGCCACCTGAACATCGGCGCGGGACGCGTGGTGTACCAGGAATTCACCCGCATCGACCGCGCCATCGAATCCGGCTATTTCTACACCAACCCGGCGCTGCTGAATGCGGTGCATCTGGCGCGCGACAACGGCAAGACCTTGCATGTGCTGGGCCTCTTGTCGGACGGCGGGGTGCATAGCCACGAGCTGCACTTCCATGCGCTACTCGATCTGGCGGTGCGCGAGGGCCTCAACAAGGTGTGCCTGCACGTGTTTCTGGACGGCCGTGACACGCCGCCGAAAAGCGCCGAAATCTACCTGCGCCGTCTGACCGAAAAAATCCAGCAGACCGGCGTCGGCCATATCGCGTCGATGATCGGCCGCTACTACGCGATGGACCGCGACCGTCGCTGGCAACGGGTCAAGGCCGCCTACGACCTGCTGACCCAGGGACGCACCGAATTCTGGGCGGAGACGCCGCAGGCCGGCTTGGAAGCGGCCTACGCGCGCGGCGAAACCGACGAGTTCGTCAAGGCAACGGCCATCCTGCCGCCGGACGGCAAGCCGGTGAAAATGGAAGACGGCGATTCCGTGATCTTCCTCAACTTCCGCTCCGACCGTGCGCGCCAGTTGTCGCGGCCGTTCATCGAGCCCGATTTCAGCGAATTCGAACGCGAGGCCACCCCCCGCCTGGCGACCTACTGCACGCTGACCGGCTATAGCGACGACTTTGCCGTGTCGGTGGCGTTTCCGCCCGAGCGCATCAAGAACGGGCTGGGCGAATACATCGCCAAGCTGGGCTTGCGCCAGCTTCGCATTGCTGAAACCGAAAAATATCCGCACGTCACCTTCTTCTTCAACGGCGGCGAGGAAGTCTCCTTTCCCGGCGAGGATCGCGTGCTGGTGCCGTCGCCCGATGTCGCGACCTATGACATGAAGCCCGAGATGAGTGCGTTCGAGGTCACCGACAAGCTGCTCGCCGCAATTAACAGCAAGCAGTACGACGTCATTATCTGCAACTACGCCAACCCCGACATGGTGGGGCACACCGGCGACCTGCAGGCGGCCATCAAGGCGATTGAAACCGTCGACACCTGCCTCGGACGGGTGGTGGAAGCCCAGGTGGCGCGCGGCGGCGAAGTGCTGGTGACCGCCGACCATGGCAATGCCGAGCTGATGCGCGATGCCGAAACCGGGCAGGCGCATACCGCACACACCATGAATCTGGTGCCGCTGATCTACGTGGGGCGAGGCCGAGCGACGCTGGCGGAAACAGGCGCGCTGGAAGACATCAGCCCGACCCTGCTGAAACTGATGGGCTTGCCGCAACCACCGGAAATGACTGGTGAAGCCCTCGTGCAATTCGAGTAAACCCGGTGCGGTTGGGATAAGCTCGCCAAGGTGAACTTCAGACCATTTCTCGTCCTGCTGGCATTGAGCTGGCCGCTGTGCGCCGGCGCCAATCAGGCCGATCGCAAGCAATCCGAACTCGATGCCCTCAAGCAGCGCCTGCAAACCCTGCAACAGGATTTTCGCAATACGCAGGCGCATCGCAAGGAGGCGGTCGACGAACTGCGTCAGTCCGAGCGCGCCATCAGCAGTGCGGTGCGCCAGTTGCGTCAGCTCGATGGCGAACGGCAGCGCACGCAGGGCGAACTGCAGACGCTGGCCCAGCAGACCGAGGCGACCGTGGTACGTATCCGCAAGCAGCAGTCACATCTCGCCCAGGCGCTCAAGGGCGCTTACCAGCGCGGGCAGAGCGATGCGCTGAAGCTGATTCTCAACGGCGGCGACCCCAACCAGACCGCGCGCGATTTGCGCTATCTGGCGCACCTCTCGCGGGCGCAGAATGCCATGATCGACACGCTGCGTACCGACCTCGCGCAGTTGGACGCCTTGCAGCAGCAGACCGCGCAGAAATCGAACGAGCTGGCGCAATTGCAGGCGGCGCGCGAGACCGAGCAGAAAAAGCTGCTGGCCGACAAGCGTGCGCGCGAGCAGGTGCTGCAAAAACTGCAGGTGCAAATCCAGCAGCAGCAGCGTCAAATTTCAAATCTGAAGCGCGATGAACGCAGCCTGACGCAACTGGTGGAGCGCCTGAACCGGCTGATGGCACAGCAGGCGGCGCGCGAGGCAGCCCGCGCCCGTGCCGCGCAACAGAAAAAACAGGCGGCGGGGCAGGATGCGGCAGCCCGGCCGCGTCGCCCGCTGGCAGTCAACACCGAAACGCCGGTGGCTTTTCGGTCCGATCAGCCTTTTTCGCGCCTGAAAGGATCATTGCGATTGCCGGTTGCCGGGGAACTGATGAACCACTTCGGCGCTCCGAGGGAAGGCGGCGGAGTGAGTTGGAAAGGCCTGTTCATTCGCGCCGCACAGGGCACGGCGGTGAAGGCGATTGCCGCCGGTCAGGTGGTTTTTTCCGAGTGGCTGCGCGGCTTTGGCAACCTCGTTATCGTCGACCATGGCGAAGGCTATATGAGCCTGTACAGCAATAATGAAAGTCTGTATAAGCAGGTGGGAGAACGGGTCCAGCCCGGCGACGCGATCGCGTCGGTCGGCAACAGCGGCGGCCAGCCCGATACCGGTTTGTACTTTGAAATGCGGCATCAAAGCCGCCCTGTTAATCCCCTCCTGTGGGTGAAGTGAAATGACACAAAAGGCTAAATTCGTTCTTGTCGGTCTGGCTGGCTTGCTGGCCGGCGCGACGTTGACGCTCAACTTGTCGGCAATTGCCGACAAGGAGGCGCAGACGGCGCTGCCGATCGAGGAATTGCGCGCCTTTACCGATGTGTTTGCCCGCATCAAGAACGATTATGTCGAGCCGGTCGAGGACAAGAAACTCATCACCGAGGCGATCAACGGCATGTTGACCGGGCTCGACCCGCATTCGGCCTATCTCGATGTGGACGCCTTCAAGGACCTGCAGGTTGGAACCCAGGGCGAATTCGGCGGGCTGGGCATCGAGGTCGGCATGGAAGACGGCTTCGTCAAGGTGGTTTCGCCGATCGAGGACACGCCCGCCTTCAAGGCCGGGGTCAAGCCCGGCGACCTGATTATCAAGCTCGACGACACCCCGGTTAAGGGCATGACGCTGAACGATGCGGTGAAGCGGATGCGCGGCAAGCCGGGTTCCAACATCAGGCTCACCATTGCGCGCAAGGGCGTCGACAAACCCATCGTGCTGACCCTGACGCGCGCGGTCATCAAGATCCGCAGCGTCAAATCCACGATGCTCGACCCCGGCTATGGATATGTGCGCGTGACGCAATTCCAGGAACACACGGGTGAATTGCTGGTCGAGGCATTGAACAAGCTGTACAAGGACAGCAAGGCGCCGCTCAAGGGCCTGATCCTGGATCTTCGCAACGATCCGGGCGGCCTGCTCAATGGCGCAGTCGCGGTGACCGCAGCGTTCGTCAAGCCCGACAGCCTGGTGGTGTATACCGAAGGCCGTACCGAAGACGCCAAGATGCGGCTGACCGCCAGCCGGGAACATTATCTGCGTCCGATGCAGGCCGATTATCTGAAAAACCTGCCGCAGGGCGTGAAAGCGGTGCCGATGGTGGTGCTGGTCAACAGCGGTTCCGCCTCGGCCTCCGAAATCGTCGCGGGTGCGCTGCAGGATCATAAGCGCGCCGTCATCATGGGTACCCGCACGTTCGGCAAGGGCTCGGTGCAGACCATCCTGCCGATCGGCAATGGCACGGCGATCAAGCTCACCACGGCCCGCTACTACACGCCGAATGGGCGCTCCATCCAGGCCAAGGGAATCGAGCCCGACATTGTGGTCGAAGACCCCGCGATGCCGGAGGAGGAAGATGGTTTGCGCATCCGCGAGGCTGATCTCGACAGGCACCTGGTCAACCCTGCGGATGCCGAGCCCACGCCTGCCAAAAAGCCGGCCGACAGCATCAAGGCGCCGCCTTCCGATCAGCCCGGCAAGGACAAAAAACCAGCCACGCTGGAACCGGGTGAAATCGTGTCGAAGAACGATTTTCAGGTGAATCAGGCGCTGAGCCTGCTGAAGGGCCTGCAGATTTTTCAGGGCCGTTGATTCATGGGCTTGCGGCTGCGCTGCCGCCACAGCCCGGGCGGCAGCGCTATACTGAGACAAACCCTGTTTGACTGGTGTGTCATGCGCCCATGTGACCTCGAAAAAGACCGCGAAATCGTTTTCCATGCCGTGCCGGCAGGCCAGGTGGAGCGTGCACTGGTTTTGCTCGAAGGGCTGGACGGCCTGGTGGTGACGGTGGGGCCGGACGGCAACCGTTTGCTGGTGCGTTACCACATCTGCGAATACACCCTGGAAGGCCTCGAAACGGCGCTGGCGAGCCAGGGATTTCATCTCGACAACAGCCTCATGAGCAAACTCAAGCGTGCGCTGGCCTACTTTTGCGAGAGCGTGCAGCGCCGCAACGTCGCGGCCAACGAACCGGACATCAAGTCCCAGCAGGCCTTCATGAAGGTCTACGAACGCCATCTGCACGGCGACCGTGACGACACGCCCGAAGAATGGCGCGGCTATAAATAGCGCCGCGCCTTCCATGGAACTGACCGACGACCTGCTGCTGCGCTACAGCCGGCACATTCTGCTGCCGGAAATCGGCGTGGCCGGGCAGGTGCGCATCTGCGACGCCTCGGTTCTGGTCGTCGGGGCCGGCGGGCTGGGCTGCCCAGTGGCCTTGTATCTGGGGGCGGCAGGCATCGGGCGGCTGCTGCTGGCGGACGGCGACGCGGTCGATCTCAGCAATTTGCAGCGCCAGATCGGCCACGGCACGGCGGCGATCGGCGAGAACAAGGCGGCATCGCTTGCGCGCAGCGTGCGCGCCATCAACCCCGAAATCGACGTGCAGCCGATCGGTCAGGCGCTGGCCGATGCGGCCTTGCACGAAGCGGTGGCGGCGGTCGATCTGGTGGTCGATGCGTCGGACAATTTTGCCACCCGGCATGCGGTCAACCGCGCCTGTGTACTGCTGGGGAAGCCCCTGGTATCGGGCGCGGCGATCGGATTTTCAGGGCAGTTGGCCGTCTTCGATTCGCGCCAGGCACCCAGCCCTTGCTACCACTGCCTGTTTCCCGATCATGCGGATGAACCCGAATTGCGGTGCGCCGAGGCCGGCGTGGTTTCGCCGCTGGTCGGCGTCATCGGGGCGATGCAGGCGCTGGAAGCGCTGAAATACCTTTCCGGGGCGGGCGAGCCACTGATCGGGCGGCTGCTGTTGTGGGATGGCCTGCGCGCAGAGGCTCGCGTGATGCGGGTGCCGCGCGACCCAGCCTGCCCGGTGTGCGGGCCGGCCGCGCTTCAGGCCGGATAAGCGTCGAGCAGGCGTGACAGCAGCAGGTCGATATCGCCGCCCGGCGCGCGGGCGAAGCCGCTCTTGGCGAACTGATGCCAGCGGCCCACCACGACGCATTGCAACAGGTTGGCCAGTGGCGCGCTGAGTTCGGACTGCTTGTCGCCACTGAGTCGCAGGCATTGCCGCAACTGCGCTTCGATGCGGTCGTGAATTTGATTGATGCGCTTTTGCAGGCGTTCGTTTTCGTGCACCAGTGCGTCGCCGATCAGCACGCGCGTCATTCCCGGATTCTTCGCCGCAAAATTCAGCAGCATATTGAGAATGGCCTCGACCTGGGCGGCCGGAGACGGGGTGTCGGCGGTGATGCGGGCGATCAGGCCGAACAGCGTCTGCTCGATGAATTCGATCAGGCCTTCATACATCTGGGCCTTGCTGGAAAAGTGGCGGTACAGCGCAGCCTCCGACACGCCCACGCGCGCCGCCAAGGCCGCCGTGGTGATTTTTTCGGCTTGCGGCTCCTGCAGCATTGCGGCCAGCGTTTGCAGGATCTGCAAACGGCGCTCGCCGGGTTTTCTGGCTTCCCCTTCCATCAGTTTCTCCCCTTTGTTTTTATGAGGTGATGATTATCGGCGATGTTTGGCTAATTGGTGGGTCTGCACGGACTTGAACCGTGGACCAAGGGATTATGAGTCCCCTGCTCTAACCAGCTGAGCTACAGACCCGAAAAACAGAAAGCCCCGCGGCGGGCGGGGCAGGGCACTTGTTATTCGCCGCTGCCGACGAAGCTTTTCAGCTTTTCGGAACGGGTCGGGTGGCGCAGCTTGCGCAGGGCCTTGGCCTCGATCTGGCGAATCCGCTCGCGCGTCACGTCGAACTGCTTGCCGACTTCTTCCAGCGTGTGGTCGGTGTTCATTTCGATGCCGAAGCGCATGCGCAGCACCTTGGCCTCACGCGAGGTCAGGCTGTCCAGCACTTCGCGGGTGGCGTCGCGCAGGTTGGCGTAGATCGCGGAGTCGTCGGGCGACAGCGTGCTGGAATCCTCGATGAAGTCGCCGAGGTGGGAATCCTCGTCGTCGCCGATCGGCGTCTCCATTGAAATCGGCTCCTTGGCGATTTTCATGATCTTGCGGATCTTGTCTTCCGGCATTTCCATCTTCAGCGCCAGGGTGGCCGGATCGGGCTCGATGCCGGTTTCCTGCAGGATCTGGCGGCTGATACGGTTCATCTTGTTGATGGTCTCGATCATATGCACCGGGATGCGGATGGTGCGCGCCTGGTCTGCGATCGAACGGGTGATCGCCTGGCGGATCCACCAGGTGGCGTAGGTCGAGAACTTGTAGCCGCGGCGGTATTCGAACTTTTCCACCGCTTTCATCAGGCCGATGTTGCCTTCCTGGATCAGATCGAGGAACTGCAGGCCGCGGTTGGTGTATTTCTTGGCGATCGAGATCACGAGGCGCAAGTTGGCCTCGATCATTTCGCGTTTGGCACGGCGTGCCTTGGCTTCGCCGGTGGACATCTGCTTGTTGATGTCCTTCAGGTTCTTGATCGGCATGCCGACGCGTTCCTGCATCGCAATGAGCGCTTCCTGGTGCGCCTTGACTTCGTACTGTACCTTGGCAAGCGTCGAGCAATACGCCTTCTTGGCGGCGATTTCCTTATCCACCCAAGCCAGGTTGGTTTCGTTGCCGGGGAAGGTCTTGATGAAGTGCGGGCGCGGCATGCCCGAGCGGGTGACGCAGAAGTCCATGATCTTGCGCTCGTGCGAGCGCACTTCTTCCACCGCATTGCGGATCTGTTCGCACAGGCGGTCGACCTGGCGCACCGAGAAGCGGAACGCCATCAGCAGTTCGGTGACCTCGGTTTGCGCCTTCATGTGCTGCGGGCTGCCGAGGCCGTATTTGGCCTGGGCGGCTTGCGCTTTTTTGTAAGCCTTGCGAATGAAATCGAACTGCGCCAGCGCCTCGGCTTTCAGCTGCGCCAGGTTGGCGGCAGCCACCGCGGCGGTGGCGTCTTCATCGTCTTCGTCGGCGTCCACGTCCTCTTCAGCCGTCTCTTCCTCGGCGGCCGCGGCTTCGGTTTCGGCTTCGACAAAACCGTCGATCAACTCGTCGATACGCAGCTCATCCTTTTCGACCTGCGTCGCCATGTCCAGAATCTGCTGGATGGTGAGCGGGCACGACGAAATGGCCTGCACCATGTGGCGCAGGCCTTCCTCGATGCGCTTGGCAATCTCGATTTCGCCTTCGCGGGTGAGCAGGTCGACCGAGCCCATTTCGCGCATGTACATGCGCACCGGGTCGGTGGTGCGGCCGAATTCGGAATCGACCGTGGTCAACGCCTGTTCGGCTTCGGCCACCACGTCCTCGTCGGCGACGGCCGGTGCGGCTTCCTGCATCAGCAGGGTTTCGGCATCCGGCGCCTCGTCATAGACCTGGATGCCCATGTCGTTGATCATGCTGATCACGCCTTCGATCTGGTCGGCGTCCAGCACCTCGTCGGGCAGGTGGTCGTTGATTTCGGCGTAGGTCAGGAAGCCGCGTTCCTTGCCCAGGATAATCAGGTTTTTAAGCTGGGTGCGGCGCGCCTCGGCTTCCACGGGCGTCAGCTCTTTCAAGGGGAGCAGCGCTTCGGTTTTCTTGGCGCTGCCGCCCGGTTTTCTTCCACGTACAGCCACAGGCTTCTCTCCGCTCAGGTTCCATCCCGCGCGGACCGCGCGGGCAGAAAAAATCGTTCAAAAACCGGCAATTATACCGTAAATCAGGGCTTTGTCTCGAGTTTCTGGCAAGCTAGGACCGTGCCAGTTCAGTCAATTCCTGGCGTTCGCTGGCGCTCAGGCTGTTCAGCGGCCGTGCTGCCAGTTCCTGCCAGCGCCGGCGCTGCCAGTCGTCCCGTAGCTGTTTGACGGCGCCGTCGAATTCCGCGTTCCAGTCCCAGCTATCGTCTTTGTCGAGCAAATCCGTCATCAGTTCATCGATCAGGGGTTCCAGTCCGCTGCCGCGAGCCGCTTCGGCGATGGCAGGCAGGCTGAGCTGTTCGACATCGCGCAGCCAGGCCATCAGCTCGCCCATGTGGCCGCTCAAGGGATCGTTGACATCCAGCCAGCAGGGATCGACTTCGGCGACGCGCTGCGGGTTCATCAGCAGCGTGCGGGCCAGGCTGCGCACGCGCGACGGCGCCGGGCGGCGCTGCGGGCGCGGCAGCGCACGCCGGGAGACGCTGGGCTTCATGCCCACGAGGCCCATCTCGTCGGCCTGCAAATGCGCCAGTTCGGCGATCTGCCGCTGAATCAGGCTGGCCAGCAACGGCGCGGCAATTTTTTCCAGCAGCGGCTTGGCCTCCTTGATCAGCGCGGCCCGGCCTTCCTGGCTGTCGAGCTTGCGGCCGCGCGCCAGTTCGCGCACCAGAAACGCCGAGAGTGGCACGGTGTCGTTGTCCAGCAGCTTCAGGAAAGCCGCCTGGCCGTGGGCGCGGATATAACTGTCGGGGTCCTCGCCCTCGGGCAGAAACAGGAAGCTGACTTCCTTGCCATCCTGCAGCGCTTCCAGCGAATTTTCCAGCGCGCGCCAGGCGGCCTTGCGCCCGGCGTTGTCGCCGTCGAAGGCGAAGATCAGGCGATCGGTGTGGCGCAGCAGGGTGCGCGCATGAATCGGGGTAGTGGCGGTGCCCAGCGCGGCCACCGCAAATTCCACCCCGTGCTGCGCCAGCGCCACCACGTCCATGTAGCCTTCGACCACGATGGCGCGTCCGGCTGCCTTGATCGCCGCGCGCGCTTCGAACAGGCCGTATAGCTCGGAGCCTTTGTGGAACAGGGGGGTTTCCGGCGAGTTGAGGTATTTCGGTTCGCCCTGGTCGAGTACGCGACCACCAAAGCCGACAATCTGGCCCTTGATGTTGCGTATGGGAAACATGATGCGGTCGCGGAAGCGGTCGTAACGACCGCGGTCGCCGTCGATGACCAGTCCCGACGCGGCAAGCGCATCGGCCGCGTAATCGGGAAAGACCTGCTTCAGCGGCGAGCCGTCGGGCGCGTAACCGATGCCGTAGCGCGCGGCGATGGCCCCGGTCAGTCCGCGCTGTTTCAAATAGTCGATCGCGCGCGGCGTCTGCTTCAGTTGCTTTTTATAGAACTGCGCGGCCTGCTCCAGCGCATCCCACAGGGCGGGCGGCGGTTTGGGGCGGTCGGGCTCGCCGGATTCGGGCACCGGCAGGCCGACGTCCTGCGCCAGCGCGGCCACCGCGTCGGGGAAACCCATGTGCTCGTATTCCATCAGGAAGCCGAGCGCGGTGCCGTGCGCGCCGCAGCCGAAACAGTGATAGAACTGCTTGGTCGGGCTGACGGTGAAGGAGGGGGTTTTTTCGCTGTGGAAGGGGCAGCAGGCCTGGTAGTTCTGCCCGGCTTTCTTCAGCGGCACGCGGCGGTCGATGACGTCGACGATGTCGACGCGGGCGAGCAGGGTGTCGATGAAATCGCGCGGGATCATGATGGCCGCATGATAAGCCCCGGCAAGCGCCGGGTGGGATTAGCTCGCGAGACGGGCCTTGATCAGCGCGGAAACCTGGCCCATGTCGGCGCGGCCCGCGAGGCGCGGCTTCAACAGACCCATGACCTTGCCCATGTCCTTGGCGCTGGATGCGCCCGATTCGGCGATCGCCGCAGCGACGGCAGCTTCGACCTCGGCGGCGGAGAGCTGCTCGGGCAGGTAGGCTTGCAGCACGACAAGCTCGGCCTGTTCCGCCGCCACCAGGTCATCCCGGCCGGCAGCCTGAAACTGGTTGATCGAATCCTTGCGCTGCTTGATGAGTTTTTCGACGATGCTGCTGACGGCGGCATCGTCCAGCTCGATCCGTTCGTCGACTTCTTTCTGCTTGATCGCAGCCAGCAGCAGGCGAATTGTGCCGAGGCGCGCCGTTTCCTTGGCGCGCATGGCCGTTTTCATGTCGTCAGTGATGCGTGCCTTGAGCGACATGCCGAGAGATTCTGCGTGGGCGCAGAATCAATACATCTTGGGGGGGAGTTGCTGGCCGCGCAGGCGCTTGCTCTGGCGCTTGACTGCGGCGGCGAGCTTGCGCTTGCGCTCGGCGGTGGGCTTTTCGTAGAACTCGCGGGCGCGGAGTTCGGTCAACAGACCCACTTTTTCGATGGAACGCTTGAAGCGGCGCAGGGCGACATCAAACGGCTCGTTTTCTTTGACTTTGACGTGAGGCATATGAGATGGCTTCCCGGGAAGCTTCCTGTGAACTGGAAAAACAAGAATAATAACAAGCCCTGAAGCTTTTTTCCAGTCCCCCAGTTATCCCTATGTTGGTGCTTGGCGTCGAATCCTCCTGCGATGAAACCGGTGTCGCGCTGTATGACAGCGCGCACGGCTTGCTGGCGCACGCGCTGTATTCGCAGATCGCGATGCATAACGAATATGGAGGTGTGGTGCCGGAACTGGCGTCGCGCGACCATATCCGGCGGGTGTTGCCCTTGACCCGCCAGGTGTTTGCCGAGAGTGGCCGCACACTTTCAGACCTCGACGGCATTGCCTACACGCAGGGGCCGGGGCTCGCCGGTGCCCTGCTGGTGGGGGCGGGGATGGCGCGCGCGCTGGCGTATGCGCTGAATATCCCGGCGGTCGGCGTGCACCATCTGGAAGGCCACATGCTGTCGCCTCTGATTTCCGATACGCCGCCGGAATTCCCGTTTGTCGCCTTGCTGGTGTCGGGCGGGCACACGCAGCTGATGCTGGTGTCGGGCATCGGGCGCTACACCCTGCTGGGCGAGACGCTGGACGACGCCGCCGGCGAGGCCTTCGATAAAACGGCCCAGTTGCTGGGGCTGGGCTACCCGGGCGGGCCGGCGCTGTCGAGGCTGGCGGCATCGGGTGATCCCAGCCGCTTCAGCCTGCCGCGGCCGATGCTCCATTCGGGCGATTTCGATTTCAGCTTTTCCGGGCTCAAGACCGCAGTGCTGACGCTGGTGCGCAAGCAGGGGCTGGAACAGGCGGCGGACATCGCGGCCGCGTTCCAGGCTGCCGCGGTGGAGGTGCTGGTGAGCAAGAGCCTGGCGGCCTGCAAGCACAGCGGCGCAAGCCGGCTGGTGGTGGCGGGCGGAGTGGGTGCCAACACGCACTTGCGCGAGCGGCTCACGCGCGAAGCGGCTTCGCGCGGCATCAGCGTGTTCTACCCGCGGCTGGAGTTCTGCACCGACAACGGCGCGATGATCGCCTACGCCGGCGCGCAGCGGCTGGCGCACGCACATGCCGATCTGGCGTTCGCGGTCAAGCCGCGCTGGGAACTGGCGACGCTCGACGCGGTGTAAAAAGGGACTGAAGTGGGACGGCGAGTCACTGCCGCAACATCGGGTAGGCTTCGCGCAAGGCCTTGAGCCATTTCTCGCTGCCGGTGAGCTGCGCGATCTGATCGGGGAACAGCAGGAATCCCACCAGCACCGCCATCAGGCACACCAGCACCACCGTGCCGAAAATGCTTTCCGGACGCAGCACGCCCCAGTAGCGGCTGACCAGGAACAGCGTGTCTTTTTTGTGTTCCGACATCGACAGCCAGCGGCGCAGCAGTTTCACTGCGAGGTAGGCCGCATAGCCGCCCATCAGCGAGGCGAACACGATGCGGAAGATGGCGAACACGTCGAGGCCGCCGCCGAGATACTGGTGGTACAGCCAGGACACGAAGCCCAGCGACAGCGATGCCAGAATCGCGATGGCGACGTTGATGAACAGGCGCCGCCGTTCGCGTGCCAGGTCGCGCTGCCGTTCGATGAAGAAGCTGTCGACTTCCTGTTTGAAATACTCGACCTTTTCCTGCACCAGGGTGGAGAATTCCGTTTTGGCGCGGACGATGCGATCGTCCATCAGCGCCCCGAGCTTTTCGCCGGCGTAATCGACCAGCTCGCGCACGTCGTCCTTGGTGAACTGCCGCTGTTCATGCAGTTCGTCGGAAATCTTGTCGAGTTTGGCGTCGATTTCCTGGCTGGCCTGCCAGATGACATCTTTCAGTTCGGTGCCGGCCTGCGACACGCCGACTTTCACCACCTCGGCCAGACGTTCGCCGGCGTGGTCGATCGCCTCGCGCGACACCTCGGCGAGGCTCTCCTTTGCATGATCGATGGTTTTGTCGAACAGGGCCATATCAGGTGGGCAGGGTTATTTGCGGGCGCCGATGCGGGCTTCCTGGCCGGATACCAGTTTGATGAGGTTGCTCTTGTGACGATAGACCAGCAGCAGCGCGATCACCAGCACGGCAATCGCCGTGTTGCCCCAGCCCATCAGTAGCCCGGCGTAGACCGGGGCGAGCACGGCGGTGGTCAGCGCGGCAAGCGAGGAAATGCGGGACACTCTCGCCATCAACAGCCAAGTGGCCAGGCACGCCAGGCCGAGCCAGGGGTCGAGGCCGACCAGCACGCCGAGCGCGGTGGCCACCCCCTTGCCGCCCTGGAAACGAAAGAACACCGGGAACAGGTGGCCGATGAACACCGCCAGCGCACACAGCAACACAATGTCTTCGGTGAGGCCGAACTGCGGCGCCAGCGCGCGTGCCAGCACCACTGCAACCCAGCCTTTCAGGGTGTCGCCGAGCAGCGTTAGCGCGGCGGCCGTCTTGCGCCCGGTGCGCAGCACGTTGGTGGCCCCCGGATTGCCCGAGCCGAAGCTGCGCGGGTCGGGAAGATGCATGGCGCGGCTGACGATCACGGCAAACGACAATGAGCCCAATAGGTAGGCGGCAGCAATAAACAACAGCGAGGTCATAAACAAGTCAGTAAAATGGCGGGTTTTGGTTGAGCCCCTGGGGGCCGCGCAATGGATATTTTGTTTTTGCGGGACTTTCGTCTCGAACTGATTATCGGCATATACGAGTGGGAACGCAAAGTGCCGCAGCCGGTGCGGCTCGATCTGGAAATCGGCCTGCCGGACAGCAAGGCCGGCGGTACCGACGACGTGGCCGATACGATCGACTATGGCGCGGTGGCCATGCGGGTGAAGGACTACCTGCACAACGCACCGCAGCCGATCACCCTGGTCGAGTCGGTCGCCGAGCATGTGGCCGCGATCGTGCGCGATGAATTCGGCGCGCCGTGGGTGAAGGTGTCGGTGACCAAGTTCGCCATCGTGCCGGGAATCAAGGAACTCGGCATCACCATCGAGCGCGGCGCTCGCCTGTGAGCTTCGAGCACATGGTCGCGATGGCGGCCATCCTGCTGGCGGCGTATTTCATCCGCGGCATCACCGGCTTCGGCTCGGGGCTGATTTCAGTGCCCTTGCTGGCGCTCTTCCTGCCGCTGAAATTTGTCGTGCCGCTGATCCTGCTGCTCGACTTCACCGCGTCGATCATGATCGGCGGCTTCAATTTCAAGCGCGTGAAATGGGATGAAGTCGGTGTGCTGATCCCGTTCGGGGTCGTGGGCGTGGTGCTGGGAACCAGCCTGCTGGTGAGCCTGCCGCCCGAACCCATGCTGATTGCGCTGGCCGGATTCGTGTTTGTTTTTGCGGTGCGCAGCATCCTCAACATCCGTGGCGACAAGCCGATCTCGCGCGGCTGGGCGGTTCCAGCCTCGCTCACCGGCGGCACCGTGGGAGCCCTGTTTGGAACGGGCGGGCCGCCGTATGTGATTTACCTGACCCACCGCATCCACGACAAAAGTGATTTGCGCGCGACGTTTTCGGCACTGTTTTTTACCGAGGGCATCACGCGCATCGCCAGTTTTCTAGTGGCGGGCCTGCTGATGACGGGCCAGGTGTGGACCGCCTATTTCGCCGCGTTGCCGATCATGCTGGGCGCGCTCTATCTGGGCGGGCGCGTGCATGTCGGCCTGACCCAGCCGCAGATGGCGCGGCTGGTCGGGGTGCTGTTGCTGGTGTCGAGCATGTCGTTGCTGTTCAAGGCCATGAGCGTATGAGTGAGCTTGAGTCGCTGCATTTCCATTCCGTTTCGTTCACCGGCCTGACGCCGGGCGCGCGCCTCATCGTGCTGGGCGCGGTGCACGGCAACGAAACCTGCGGCACCCAGGCGATCCGCCGCGTGATCGGCGAGATCGAGTCCTGCCAGTTGGGCATCGTCGCCGGTAGCGTGACTTTCGTCCCGGTCACCAATCCTTTGGCCTATGCGCGCCACCAGCGCATGGGCGACCGCAACCTCAACCGCAATCTGGTGCCGACCGACTCGCCAGCCGAGTTCGAGGACCGCATCGCCAACTGGCTGTGCCCGCTGCTGGCGCAGCACGACGCGCTGCTCGACCTACACTCCTTCCATACCGCAGGCGCACCTTTTGTCATGCTGGGGCCGGAAGACAACCGCGGCACGCTGGAGCCGTTTGCTCGAGTTGCCGAGGAAACCGCGTTGGCGCTGAGTCTGGGCGTGCACCGCTTCGTCGACGGCTGGCTCGACACCTATGCCGCCGGCGTCGCGCGCCGCCTGGCGGCGGGCGCGTCGTCACGCGAGGCCGACGTGCATTACGGCGTGGGCACCACCGAGTACATGCGTGCGCAGGGCGGCATCGCGCTCACGCTGGAGTGCGGCCAGCACGACGACCCCGCCGCACCCGAGGTGGCGTATCAAGCGATCCACAACGCGTTGGCGCACCTGCGCCTGAGCGACGCACCCGCGCCGCCCCCCGTGGCCGACACCGAGGCGCTGCGCC
>Ga0299915_10001448_pt1 | contig 17634 bp, 16 predicted proteins | sample RVTome_13_FD_200263 | JGI IMG/M metagenome (GOLD analysis project Ga0299915, IMG submission 200263) | Soil microbial communities from uranium-contaminated site in the Upper Colorado River Basin, Wyoming, United States - RVT92D227 (version 2) ... | reverse complement strand
AGACTCTGCCTGAAATCGCCATTGGGGCAGAGGGTGAACGCGTTCTTGCCAAGGAGATGATCGTCCTGATTACCCTTCCTAAAAGGGTAACGAACACCACTTCCAATGTCGTCATCAGAGGAATCGGTGCAAACTCGCTTCTTTTACGGCCCCAGGCGAAGTTAATAGAGGGACGCATGCCGAAGTTCGGATTATCGGAGGTGATTGCCGGCCGAAGCATTGCGGAGAGATTTACGGGTGGGGGGATAGGTGAAACCCTCCGTTTTGGAATGAGGGACTGGAGGATCGTGGGAATCTTCGATGCAGGCAACAGTGGCTTCAGTTCAGAAATTTGGGGGGATGCAGACCAACTCATGCAGGCTTTTCGCAGGATTTCTTACTCCGTCGTTATCTTCAAGCTGAGCGATCCTTCTCAATTTGAAAGAGTGAAAGAACGGGTCGAAAACGATCCTCGTTTGATGTTGGAAGCGAAACGGGAGAACCGTTACTATGAGGAACAGTCGGAAAGAATGGCCAGATTTCTTCGTATCCTGGGAACGACATTAACCATCATTTTCTCTCTGGGCGCCATCATCGGCGCCATGATCACTATGTATTCGGCAGTGGCCACCCGAACCCGTGAAATCGGAACCATGCGCGCCCTCGGGTTTAAAAGCGGGAGCATCCTGGGAGCTTTTGTGGTTGAAGCGTTGTTTTTAGGACTGATCGGCGGCTGCCTCGGTCTCTTTTTTGCTTCTTTTCTGCAGCTTTTCACCATCTCCACGTTGAATTTTCAGACCTTTTCCGAACTCGCCTTCAGCTTCACCCTAACCGCTGACATCGTTTGGAAGGGTCTCGGTTTTTCGTTGGTGATGGGCCTTATCGGAGGCGTGTTACCGGCGATCCAGGCATCGCGGATGAATATCGTCGAGTCGCTGCGCTCGGTTTAATCAGGAAGACCCCCTTCCCTCTCCCCATTGGGGAGAGGGGAAGGGGGAGGGGGAGTTTCAAATATATTTGGCTATTATTTTGTTATCAAGGAAGGAGAGATACGGATGTCTCAATTACGATTAAATCCGAAATATACAGAGGCCATATCAACGCTTGTAAACCGATCCCCTTATTTCTCACTTCTCTCGATGGAGATCAAAGATCTTGAATGGGGAACCTGTGTTTTGGAGGTTGAGCTGGAGGAGAAACATCTCCAACCTTTTGGCTATGTCCACGGAGGAGTTATCGCTTCGGTCATGGACGCTGCCGCTTTTTGGGCCGTTTTTCCCCAGGTAAAGGATGGGATGGGGCTCACGACGGTTGAGATAAAAGTCAACTATCTTGCCCCGGTTCAAAAGGGAAAGCTTGTGGCAAAAGGGAGGTGCATTAAGATAGGGAAGACTTTGGCTCTGGGAGAGGCTTACATCAGCAGTGCAGAAGGAAACCTCTTAGCCCATGGAACAGCGACGATGATGATCGTCCCTGACCTGAAAGTCGAAGGCCAAGACAACTTACCACCCAAACAGATATGATTCACTCAACCTCGGAAATCAGTCGGCTGGCCAAGGTTTATGTTCCCGATAAAGATCGAGGTATTGTTGGGCTTCGGTCTTTTTGCTTTCTTCATGGGACTCCAAGGCTTTCTCTTGCCACTTTATCGCATTCTCGAAGTCACCGGTCCTCGCGTACGCGGCAGCCAGGGTGTCCAAGTGGTATGGGTTTTTCCAATTAGACAGCTCGCATGCTTTTAGCGCAAGTTCTAAAGCTTTTGGACCATTACGAAAACCAGGCTCTTTGGCCGTTGCAAGGAGCCAGGCAAGATTGTTGTAGGCCAAAGCATACCTTGGGTTGATCTCCAGAGCCTTGGTGTAGTCAGAGATGGCCTGATCATACTGGCCTTTGTTCTTGTAAGCAAATCCCCGGTTGTTATAGGCCTCAACATACCTTGGGTTAATCTCCAGAGCCTTGTTGAAATCCGAGATCGCCTGATCATACTGGCCTTTTTTATTGTAGGCAGCTCCCCGATCGAAGTAAACTTCTATGTATTTTGGATCTATTTTAAGGGCCTTTGCGTAGTCCGAGATGGATGCATCATAACGGCCTTTCATAGAGTAGATAAGTCCGCGGCTATAATAAGCAACTGCAATATTGGGATTCAGCTCGACGGCTTTGTCAAAGTCGGAAATTGCCTCATCATATTGTCCTGTTTCTTTATAAGCTGCTCCCCTACCTAAGTAGACTTCAGCATATTCCGAATTTGCCTCGATAGCTTTGGTGAATAGTAAAATCGCTTGCATAAATTGTTTTTTCTCGAGATACGCCACACCGATGTAACAATACAGTCCGAATTCTCCTAACTTCCTTTCCTTTTCGTCCCCTATAGCGGGTACCACATTGAAATCTCGCCATTTGTTTTGAAGAACTTGTTTTCTTTCTTCCGGAGTCAACCAGTACCACTGATCACCATAAGACTTTAAAACGGGTGTCATTGCTCCTTTCTCTGAATGCTGTAATAGAAAGGAGTGAAATAACTCGTGCAGAAGAACGTTAGGATCCAGTTCCCTGATAATAATATACCTGTAGAAAATTGTATCGATTGCTCCTAATTGGAGCTTATCTATTTCAGTGACATTATAATAAGCGAAAGCGACTGCAACGTCGAACTTGTCCTTCTTATCCCATGTATCTGCGGCCATTTTAAAGAACATGAATGGAACGTTGTTGAATTCTTTCCCCCACTTGATTTGTTGACGCTCGGAGATTTCAACAAGTATTCCAACTTGTGTCTCCATAAGCTCGGAACATTTTGACACAAAGGCCTCGATCTCATTTTCTCTGAAGCTGGCATCGGTCATGGCAAGGATTTTCAAAGTCCTGATGGGTTTGTTTTGCGCTTGAAATTCAGGTTTGCTCAAGAGAGGTTTGATAGTACCGGCATAACAGCCAAGTATGCAAAGCAGAAGTAATAAAAGTACGGAGGCTTTTGCTTTCATAGTTCTATTTTCTTTTTGCATCCGTTTCTCACAGATATATTCTCGTAACCTACACTCTGCTACAACCTGGGACGACGGAGACGAGACATAGTTGAAAATTGCCACTTATTCCTTTCAATCCCTCGAATTATTACGTGATGAAGAGTCCCCGGAACATCTAACCTTGCCTTGTGAGGCATGAGGATTCATTACCATACATTTCGATATCTGGTAAAGTGCTATTTTTCAACTACGACCCTCGGTACACGAACTAAAGATAGGCAGGGCCGTTACTGACCCTGCTTCGCTCTTTAACAACTGAATATCGATTTATGTTTTTTGAGGATAACAGGTACCTATCTTCAATATCTGTTAACATTGCAAAATTGAAATTACTTCAAAACATCCAACAGTTATAGTATAATTGTAACATTTGAAATGGTCGTTATTTGGGAATTAGATTTTCGTTAAAGATTTGAGTTGTATAAAATATGATGTTAGACTCGCCCCATGTGTGTAGGCTTGTCTTTATTCAGGCAAGCAAAGAGTAGAGACGGAGGGTTCAATGATACCTGAATCGTTCATTAATTGGGCGTACCATGGCCGTGCAGAGTTGATCCGGCGCCAGGCGATGGAGGAGGATGTGCCGAGTCATGAAATCTTCCTTGGCTTTACGCGCCACAACCCAGCGGTTGTTTCAAACGGCCCAGAGGGGCTCAACGCGTCCATCAAAGGGGTAGGGTATATTCCTAAACCTGAATACTTGCACGAGACTTTGGACGCTTATATGGAGCACATTCAACGGGGATGGCGGGATGGGTATTTTAGGGAGGGGCTGAAGTTGCTGATGCGCCTGATTTACGGGAAGGATTGCAAAGAGCGTATCGACTTCACACGCTTCGGCTCTTTGGAATTGGCGCTCGGGCATACATGGGGAAACTTGCAGGCCAATCCGGCGGTGACGTTGCTGTTCTACCAACCGCCTAAGATCAGCTATGAAATACGGGGCAGAGCGAAGATCCACGAAGAGGGAAGCGTGTATCATCGTCTGATCAACGCGCAGCATGATGTATATCATCAGCCTCATGTTGAGAATTGGGTTAATCGCCCCGCATATATATTTATCATTGAGGAGATCTACGACAACTCGGCAACGGAAGAAGGGTATGGCAATCGCATCTATTAACCGGAGGAAGGTAGATACTTACCTAACCGCTGGACCAAGACGCAAGACGGGGACGTAATTGAAGATTACCACCTATTCTTCTCTGCTTGGCAATCTCCGAAGTACATACCCCAATTGCTGGACGATCCCAGCCCTCGAAATAGAATCTTGTCGTCCTTGATCATCCTTAAATATCGGAGACCTTTCAATCCCCCGAATCATAACATGATGAAGAGTCCCCGGAACATCTAACCTTGCCTGGGGGGCAGCTGGCAGCTGGTGGCAGCTGGGGTCAAAGCTACATTATACATTTTCCCCCATTGAAAAGGCCTTGAGGACGTACTTAAATATTTTAAACTATTCTGTGAAGTTCAGAGGGGCTTATAAACCGCACTTATTTAACGAATTTAACTGCGCCCCTCTGTTCCGTCCTCTGTTCCCCCGCGTTAATTTGAGTTCAATTGCGTTCACTTTTTCTTGACAGACAATCCAATTCACCCTATAGTTAAACCATAAAAAGACACTACCTGTCAAAATAAAATGGGGGGGATGTTTATGATTAAATCAAGACTTTGTGACCTGCTCGGGATTAAATATCCCATCATCCAGGCGGGAATGGGACCTTTCAGCAACAACAATCTTTGCGTGGCTGCGGCCAATGCGGGGGTTCTGGGCTTGCTTTCCACCAGTGGCCTTTTCAGCAAGGGCACGCAGCCTTGGATTTATAACGCCTTTGTGGATAGTGGTGAAGCGAACAGGGATGACGATATGGCCACTGCGCTGGAGAAGGTAATAAAACGAACTTGTCGCCTGGTCAAGGATAAAGGCGGTATATTCGGAATAAACGTCATGGTGTCGGCTGAGGTGGTCGATAAAGCGCAAATCATCATCGATACAGCAATCCGGATTCGGGAAGAAAATCCCGATGTAAAAAAGCACTTCAAGGTGATCTTTACCTCCGCCGGTGACCCGGTCGGTTGGAAGGACAAGATTAAAAACGCCGGATTTACCTGGATGCATGTGGTTCCTTCCGTCAAGGGGGCGATACGCTGCAAGAAAGCGGGCGTTGACGTGATCGTTGGTTCGGGCCACGAAGGTGGCTTCCATACATCCTGGGAACCGGTACATTCTATGATTTTACTGCCCGCCGTGGTGGAAGCCGTGTCGGATGAAAAAACGCTTGTGTGCGGCGCCGGTGGATTTTGCGACGGCAAGACCCTTGCGGCAGCATTGGTTCTGGGCGCCGATGGCGCTCAGATGGGAACCCGCTTCCTGGCAACGCAAGAAAGTGATTTTCATCAGATCTGGAAAGAAGGCGTTGTGGCTGCCGGAGACCGGGGCACCGTAGTCGCCCGCGGCTTTGTCGGACCAGCCCGGTGGCTGAAGACTCCTCGGAGTGATGAGCATGCCAGGAATACCTTGCAGAAGTCGCCCGGCGTCTTCCTGGGCACGCCTGATGACTATACAACCATCGACATGTCCTTGATCAACTTTGAGATTGAGTCTATCAAGGCCGTTTACGAGGGCAATAAGGAAAAGGCCCTCATGGCTGCCGGTGAAGCGGCGCAGAGGATCAACGATATGCCCAAAGTAAATGACTTGGTCCAGGTCATGGTCAAAGACGCAGAAGAAATTCTGAGAAATATTCCCAAGAAATTCCTAGCTTAAAAAAGTTCTACCGCCGGAGGCGCGTGTCACATAATCAAGGAGGATTGAAAATGGCTTTCAATTATGAGAAGTTGGTAGTGGAACAAGACGGGATGGTCGTCGTGGCGGCAATCAATCATCCGCCGGCGAATGCAATGGGACAGGGTGTTTTAAGAGATCTGAATGATCTGCTGGATAAATGCGAAAAAGACGACAATGTGCGTGTCATTGTCATTACCGGTTCCGGCCCCAAACTTTTTTCCGCCGGAGCGGACATTACCGAATTTGCTGATCTTCAAGCGGGAAAGGTACCAAAATATAACGGCAACGAAATATATTTCAAAATCGAAGACTATCCCAAAGTCATCATCGCGGCCATACAGGGCGGCGCTTATGGCGGCGGTCTGGAATTGGCCTGCTGCTGCCACCTCAGAATCATGGCCGAAGAAGCAACTCTGGGACTACCTGAAGTTAAACTCGGTCTTAACCCCGGCTGGGGCGGAACCCAGCGCCTCCCCCGCTTTATTGGCAAAACCAAGGCTCTCGAACTCATGCTGACGGGTGATTTTATGCCGGCTAAGGATGCTTTAACCCTGGGTCTTTTGAACAAAGTAGTTCCTGCGGCTCAGGTGCTTGAAGAAGCCAAGAAACTGGCCAAGAAACTGGCGGCCGGGGCTCCCGTTGCACAGCGCGAGATCATGAAGGCTGTAAGGCTTGGTCTGGAATCTAACATCCGTGACGGTGTTACGAAAATCGAGAGAGCCGCAACGCAGGCATTGGCCTTTACTGAGGACTTCAAAGAAGGTTCCAGAGCATTCCTGGAAAAAAGAAAGCCCAATTTCAAAGGTCGTTAATATTTAAATAGTGCATCTCTATCTTTAAAAAAAGAACAGCGGTTAGAGAATATTCTCTAACCGCTGTTCTTTTTTCCCAACACCCATACCATTTTGGCTGCAAATAACTGGCCAAAGGGAGGTACTTAAGTATATTAAATTATTTTGTGAAGTCCAGAGACGCTTATAAACCGCACTTAACTAATGAACTTAACCATGCGCCTTGAGCATTAACCATTGTGGGTATTCGATAAATCAGATTTGTCGCTCATTATTTTCCCCCAATTAATTTTTCCTTCGTTATAGTTTCTTAAGCAACCAGGCCATCCTTTGTCCAAGCGCTCTTACAGCCTGCAAACCTTCTTCATCCTTTTCCACGTCCCCCTTATCTCTTCCAACACCAATACCTCTGCCAATGATGATCATTTGCCCGGCAAGAAAAAAATGACTCAGGGTGTCGAGGGTGTGCACAGCCCCGGAACGACGCACCGCGACTACAGCAGCGCCAACCTTGTTTTTATACATTCCACCATTGGCCATGGATACGAAGCCGGCACGATCAATGAGGGCCTTCATCTCAGCCGTCACATCGGTAAAATAGACAGGCGAACCCAAGATAATGCCTTCTGCCTTAATCATCTTTTCAATGCACTCATTGGCAATGTCGTCTTTCACAGCGCAGCGTTGATCCTTGTTTTCAAAGCACTTGTAACAGGCAATACAACCATGAATCTTCTTTCCCGAAAGCTGCACTAATTCTGTCTCAACTCCTTCTTTTTCAAGTTCACGGAAGACGTGGTTAATGAGAATGGTCGTATTACCATCCTTCCTGGGACTACCATTAAACGCAACAACCTTCATGGTGTTATTCTCCTCCTTTCTGATTCATTGATAGGATTTTCTTCCAACGCACCGGATTTGATCGAGATTGACCCGTTCGGCGGCACCAAGCCCGACCTTTAGGTCGGGGAGTCGATGGGTTGACTTTTTCTACAGCCTCAACGGTGTGGTTCACCTATAGCCGGATTTATCGGCGATCCGGTGGAGCCGCTTGCCATGGTTCATAATTCCTTGGTTCTGAGCCGTGATTTCCATGTTTCCGGCTCTCTGCTCAGGTGCATGAGCGCCACAATAAGCAAGGTCTCTTCCCTAATCTGGTAAATGACCCCATAAGGAAATCTATTGGTCCGGCAACGGCGAGTACGTTTTGACAGCTTGAACCAAGCGTCGGGGTACTGGACTATTCGTTCGAGCGTCCTCTTTACCTCTGCAGCAAATTCATAACCGAGACCTTCACTCTGTATGTTGTAGTAAGAGATAGCGTCCGTCAACTCGGCCCTTGCGGGAGGAAGGAATTCGATTTTCATTAACGTCTATTCTTTTCGATTTCTGCAAATACATCTTTTGCTGGGACTGCCGCCATTTCACCACGCTCGAATGCCTCAATTCGGTCTTCTGCTTCTTGAGCCCATAAAGCATCAATGATTTTCCTAGACCGGAACTCAAAGCTGGTCAGAAGGTTTTCGACCAACTCGGCACGTTCCACAGGCGGTAGTTTCAGCGCCTCAGCAAGAATCTGCTTGCCATGTTTTGGCATATCTCGCCACGCCTCCTTTATTTTGATCTGATTCTATTTTAGCACACCATGGAGGTATACTCTAATTTTTTCTTTACATAGCACTATTTTTTGTGTTGCTGCGTTTTCTTCTGAAGATTGAAACTTTTAGCCTCTTAAAAGGCTCAGGATCAAGGTTATCAATCGTGAAATACGGGTTGTAATATACACCCTTTTCAAACTTTTTTAAAGTGAATGTTTCAGGAAGGGGTTCTTAGGCGGAAGTTTGGTCGGGGGTTGCCCCACATGGGATAGCTTCTTCTCTCTTACTGTTGTCAAATGATCCCACCATTGTCTCCTTGTGCCCTCAGGTGTTTCCATTACTAAATTCGAATCTTATTTCATAGGGCGATCGGTTCATAATAGACCACTTTTCTTCTCTCAATGGGGAATCTCAGAGCAATGAGAGTCTCCGATCTTTTCCCTTGGGTTTCTATCATCATCCCATGGTTTCTTTCAAGAATTTCCTTCGCTAATTTTAATATTAAATCGGTCATCCCTTCTTTCTGATCCTCTGGAGTTTCCGATAGATTCTCTAATTGGTTAGCCGGCTTCCTGTTTCCATTGAAACCTATCATCACCTCGATATATCTCCGGTTATTCTCGGGCGAAGTCTTCTCGGCAACCGTTCCGTCATGAATATCACATGATTTCATAAAAAGCCCGATGGTCCCGTGCGGGGGCGTTGAAAGGATTGCGTACTGAAGAACGTAATGTAAAATGAACCTCACCTGCTCAGGATGGACAAAAGTATCAGGGAGGTCCTTTTCATATGTCTTGCTGATCTTGATATTTTTCTGCCGAAGCTGTTTATCATTGGCCTCCAAAATTTCTTCAAGGATCACATACAAGGTGTTCGTTTTTATGATGGGGGTATTGACGTTGATGAAATTTAAAAGACTGTTCAGAACGGAATCAATCTTATTGATATCCTCTTTCACCTGAGTATGGGACCGTTTTCTAATTTCCACATCGTCATATCTGTCCATTGTTAGAACTGTAGCCTGATAAACCGAGGCGAGAGTTTTCTTGATACTGTGGACCAATTCAATTAAAAAAGAGTCCATGAAAGAGGGACCTCGCTCATTTGGAAGGCCTTCCTTTTTGGATTCGGTTGGTTTCACCTCGTCTTTCCTTAGAAAGGAATCAAGCGGATTGTCCTCCTTTTCTGATTCAAAAAAGTCGTTTCCCCGCTTGCCAGATTTAGTTAAGTCCGGCCCCCCATTTTGCAACAACCCTGAAGGGCCATTTCTGTCTTCTTCCATAAAAACACCATCTCTTCCTGAAATAGATTCAGGGGGCGCCGAATTCAATCTGTTAGGAAAGGACATAGATGACTTATTATCCATCTCTGCCACTAAAGGCTTATTTCCTATTGGACTACCTCCATCCAGTGTGGGAGATTTCACTTTGAAATATTTACATTTCTATCGGCAATTTGGGTGCCAAAAGAGGATTGACAGTTAAAACCTGCATCCAAGCATGCTACGCAAACACCCTTAATCTTTTGTCATCGCCAGCCATTCCCTCGTTCCAAACACCTCATATTTGACGCTGTTCTTGCCGTTGTTTTTTGCATTGTACAAGAGCTGATCAGATATCCTGAGCAATTCGTCTACCGTGGAAGGTGGGCTTGTGAAGGTCACGACCCCGATGCTCAATGTGACAGGCCAGCCATACTTTCGCATATAGTCCAAATTGACCTTTTGAACTCTCTGTATGATCACTTCGGCCACGTTACGTCCGGTCTCTGGCATCAGGATCCCGAATTCATCACCCCCAAGGCGTGCCACCGTGTCGGTGACCCGGATGTTTTCCCGTATGGTGCGCGCCACTAAACGCAACAGGATATCTCCGGTGGTATGCCCAAAACAATCATTAGCCGTCTTGAAATTGTCCAGGTCAAGGCACACCACGGTAAAGGGGTGTTCATACCTGCGAGCCCTGTTGATTTCCATGTTGACCAGCTCAATAAAGTATCTTCGGTTTCGAATGCCGGTCAGAAAATCGATCCTGGATATTTCTTTTTCTTGCGTCATGGTGTTTTTCACCACCGACACAATAATAGTGAGGATAAAAAAGGAGCTCAATCTTTTGACGCCGTTCCAATAAGGGATGTCTGAAATGGAGTAAGTAGCCCCCGATGTAAGATCAACGATCAGCCACGCGAGGGCACTGAGGATTGACAAAATGAAACCGATCCATCTCTCTGTTAACCAGGTAACCAATAGAATGGGCACCAAGTAAAGTCCGGGGGAAGAATGCTCGGGACCCACAAGGTGGTTAAGAATTCCCACCAATAGTACCAATACACAACCTATTGATAACAAAAGGGATTGAGGAAGCTTGGCCAGATATCCCCCGATTAATCCAAGGACCGAATCGGTTGTGGGTCCCCACTCGTTTATTGCTCTCCCAATTTGTGCAAGGCTCTCTTCAGGGGGCCTTCCCACAGTTGTTCGACCACAATTTAGTTCATTCTGTAGGGGATCTGGACTCTTGGCAGCGGTTTCTGATTCTGGATAAGGCGAAACTATTCTTAGAGGTGGCACCTGATCCTCCTGCATCTGATCTTCTCATCACCGACAATTAGGACACAATTCTTTACCATTCTTTCTCCTCTCGGTTGCCTTCCCGTAGCTTACTTGTCCGTTCTTAGTTGATCTACAAAATTCTCATAGAGGATTAAAAACAGTGTTGGGTTTTCCATGCTCTCTCCGATCTCTTCCTGGATAAGCTTTCTCCAAAAAACAAAAACCGGCTTACCGCTTTGATAAAGCCACGGCAATCCGGTCCCTGTAGCTCACCTGCAACTTTGGCAACCCGGCTATCCCAAAGGGACCCGTGGCTTTCCGTCCCACGATTGCTCGTGGTTTGGCTTTATCGATTATGTATGGTTCAAAATATTGCTATTATATTGAAAAGCAATTTCAATGCCAAGAACAATTAATTCGTATAACACTTTGATATTTAATGGTTTCCAGAAAAATAAAATTTCACAGCAATAAGATTTGTGACGGTTTTTTGACTGCCCTACGCAATCGTAGGGTCAGAGAATGGCGAGTTACCTTAGGTATTTCCTTGGCTGTATCTACCGTTTCCAGTTTCGTGACCGTTTAGGTTCGCCATAACACTTCTGCGCTTCCTGCCATCCCATGAGAGCCGAAAATGGCTCTGCCTTTTATCTTAGGAAGTTGCTGATTATCAGTTGGAATCCTCGTGCTGATGTTGAAATTCACTCTTGAGGATTTCAGGAAGTAGTTCTTAAGCGGAAGTTTGGTCGGGGGGCAATCCTCAATAAAGGTATAAAAAGGTCAAAAACGTATGAGAATGCTGAGATGAGACATTTTCACCAGGTTTTCAGCTTGGGCGATGTGATGATCTTGGGTAGTTTGCTATGGATAAATTTTTGCCCAAATTTGTCCATTATAAGGCAAATGTGGCGATTTATGTTTCTTTGAAGGAATATAATGCTTCTGGTTTCGATCTTCAAAATTTTCGCTCCAAACAATTTTAGCAATATTAATCATTTAACAATAGAGCTCCCCTAAAGATTCTTTCCAATTTGGCACAAATTATGCTGATTCGAAGATTTGGTAAAGGGATATGATACTATGAAAGGATTCGTTTCTGTATTTATTTTCGTATTAGCTATAATATTGATTTATGGAACTCAGGCTTCAAGTTTTGACTATGACTCCTACAGACCTTCAAGTCTGAAGGAGATTGGAGACATGGCAAAAGAGGGCGCATCCAAACATGAGGGAGGGTTTGAATTGTATACCGAGAAGTTGAGGGTTAGGATCCGACTGCCCGATTACCCAATGGAAGTTAGGAAAGGGGAATTTGATATTGGGGAGTTTAATATTCTTGAAACCTATTTCAAAAGCCGTCCTTCTAATTTCACACCTGTATACCGTCAGCTTTTCACTCACCAACTCGATCTTCAAGATAGTGGGCATGCCTTCACATTGTTGTTCCAGGGCCCACTCGTTCCATATTTGAAAAAGGAAGTAAAACCAGGTGACTATTTACTTCTTTACATGGTTTTTGGCATACACGATGTTTCCAGGAAAAGGACGATCCTGCTTGTGAATGAGTTCTCTGCCGAGGATGGTAAGGCTAAGAAAGAGTTTGGGAGACTCGATGATCTCTTACCACCACGGTCTCTGCCACAATATCTCCAAGCCTCTGCCATTTCATCGTGCCCGCCATGGAGACAACTCCTACCAGATAGTAGAAGAAAAAGTCCACAATTCTCAAGAGGTTTCTCAGAAGTCCCTTGGAGATCGTGCATTTTGTAAAATTGTCCTTCAACACGACAATGCCACAGATCTTTTTCCCAATCGTCTTTCCCCAGATTCCTTCCAATAGCGAATAGTAAAAATAGCTCACCAACACCATCGACACCATGGAAAAGAGAAAGAGGGCGATAAACCTGAAAGGATTGTCAAAGAAGGTATCCCCTTTAAAAAGAAAATATACAGGAACAGCAAAAGGCGCCATCGTGATAAGGGTGTCAATATAATTAGCAAGAAAGCGTCTCCAGAGGCTGGCGAACTCATATTCTTTTGAATCCGTTCTCCATCTCTTCAGTTTGAACTTCCCGATAAAGAAGGAAAGAAGAAAAACCAGAAGGAAATAAATCGCTGCTGATGAAATGGTAATGAGAATCAGTTTCCATATACCGAGAGAGAAAAAGAACGAACTACTTATTTTAAAGGGGCCGGAAACCCGGCCTTCATCTATAGAATAATATTTTTCAGAAAAGAATCCTTGCTGGTAGAGGATCGGCCTTTCTGCAAAAACAGCGGGCATGAGATTAAAGTGGAAAGATGTTCCTGGTACGTTGACCGTCTTTGGTTCTGACCAAGAGTTCTTTGAATAAGTTCTCAGGGTAATGTTTTTGCGTTTACAAAAATCCATTTGAAAAAGTAGAATGCCATCTTTAAATAAAAGAGCTTTGTAGTCTCCTTCGTCTTCAAACCGGTCAGGCTGGCTCCAATTATTTCCATCATATTTGGAACAAAAGAGGCCATCATCATTCTTATAGAAGAGATAGAGCTCATTTCCAAGACAGAGAATTTTAGAAGAACAGACATACATCTTCTCTTTCATTTCATCTTCAGGGAAGGGTATTTCTTTTACGCCGTTTTCTGAAATGAGTTTGAGCTCAGTTTTTCTTCTTGTCGTGCTTAAAATATATATCCCCTCCGGCCCTACCGCACCCTTGGGATTATTCCCGATGGCCGGGTTTTTGAAAACCTCCCAATTCTTTCCGTCAAAAGTCCTATAAACTCCTTTATCAAAAAAATAGATCTTATCTTCCGTGGAATAAAGAGACGCGAAGCGTTTGATCTCCTGGGGGTCTGATACGGATTTCCCATCGAATATTTTTAGGGTCATTTTTTCTTCAGGGGGATTTTCAAAGCTTCTTCCTTTGAATTCAATGGATTTGGAAAATAGGAACAGATTTCCTTTAAAACCGACGACATTTTCTGAAAAGGAAGGGAAGGGGAATAGATTAAAGAACCATCCGGGCGAAAAAATCATGATCGAAAAGGAGAGAATATATACGGCAAGAAAACCTGCAACCCCAAGGGATGCGACGCCTATGGCGAGTCTAATATTTTTCTTTTTTTCTTTCTCAAAATCCACAGGTACGGGCAATTCCAGGATTTCCTCTTCCAATGTCCATTTCCTCCTGAATTCTTAAGAATATTCAGGGGAAAATGCAATTTTCTTGCCATCCTATTTGAGCCCTCAATTGTTTGGTTGATTTCTTATAGGAGGGAGACAGGTACAAATGTGGCACAAATCATTGTTTCATCTATTCTTTTGGCCTTGTCGATTCTTAACCTGAAGGCTCACGCTGTAGCGTTCTTCAACAGGTGGTGAGATACCAGGTCCTCCAATTTCTCCAGTCAATTCCTTCCAGAAATTACCAGTTTGGGACACTGCCGTGCAAATTATGCCCAGATAAACCTCAACTGCTCGTAAACTTCTGTCCCGTCCAGTAGTGCCTTGCCATTTTGTTACTCTTCTTGGGTTCGATCCGTGTTTTCGATAAATTGTTGAATGGCGTTGAAATAATCCTTGAAGCCGACGAGCATGATGTCGTTATGCGTAGCGGAAGGGATGACGAGAAGTTTCTTTTTCTGTGTTCCAAGATTCTGATAGATAGCCTTTGCATTTTCGAGAGGGACGAGACTATCGTGATCGCCATGAATGACGAGGGCGGGGAGGAGTATCTTTTTAATCCTCTCCAGACATTCCTGATCGATCTTTTCCAGACCCATGGCCCGGGCAGGGATTCCGAGATGGGACATGATCCTCACTACGCTGGGGAAACCACTCTCAACGATAAGCCCCTTCATCTCTTCTTGGTGGTGAAAGGCCAGTTCCACGGCAGAGATACTTCCGAGAGACCTTCCCATCACCCACAGGTCTTTCCGTAGATTTCTTCTGTAGAGTTCCTCTCTGACCTCTTTAAAGATGACATGGGCATCCTGAACGAGATGGGTGAGGGTAGGGGTCCCGGTGCTGGCTCCATAGCCCCTGTAATCGGCCACGACCAGGTTCGTCTTCTTTTGGTGGTAAAAAGGAGAGATCTCATCATAATCACTCACCACCTCCCCGTTCCCGTGGAAAAATAGAATCCACGGCCATTCGCGATGGCCCGTGTAAAAGCGGCAAGAGATAGAAGCGCCGTCCCCCACCGCCACGGAGAGATCGAAGCCATTTTCAGGGCACGGGGTGAAATCCTTCCGGGGATAGAAAATAAATTGCAATAGGAATGCCTGGTCGAGTGAGGAATAATCAATCATGACTCTAAATTTAGCACCATTTTGGGAAGGAGGAAAGAGTCGCCTTCAATTTTTTGCGATCTTGACGATTCTCTCTTCCACTATTAAACTATGATCAACTAATACAGACGCATTAAATAAAGTGGCATCACCCTCTTCCTAAGCCTCCCCCTTGGAGACTGTGTCGCAATGGTGGCCCTGGTGGAAGAGACAGTCGGGTTCCAAAGTCTTAGAATGCGGTCTTTTAGGAATGGCTAATCGATGTTTGTGGAAAGTGGAGTCATCTCAAGGATATGCAACGTCTGAATCTCACATGTAAAAGGTTGCTGCTCTAAGACTTTTCCACCCGACCGTCTCTTCCATCTTGTTTGGACCCGGCTTTTATTATTACGACACAGTTTCTTGAGGGGAGGGGAGGGCGGGGGGGGTGAAGATATCTCAGGAGGTGTTTTTGTGATACTGAAAATGTTAGTGGTGGGACCCATTCAGTCAAATTGCTATATCCTTGGTTGTGAACGAATGAGACAGGCAGCGGTCATCGATCCCGGGGGAGATGTGGACAAGATATTGATGACACTGGCCAGAGACAACCTACGCTGTGTCTATATTATCAATACCCATGGCCACTTTGACCATTCCGCCGGAAATAAGCGGCTCAAGGAGGTGACTGGGGCCCAGCTGGTCATCCACCGTGCCGACGCGCCTATGATCGTGCATCAGGCAGCCAGCGGGGGGATGTGGGGGATGAAGGTTGAGAATTCTCCTGCTCCTGACCGTTACGTAGAAGAAGGGGAATTCATTGCCTTCGGCGACATCTCGTTGAAAGTTCTCCATACTCCTGGCCATTCCGCGGGAGGAATTTCACTATTGACCGACAGGATGGTATTTGTGGGAGATAGCCTTTTTGCCGGCTCCATCGGCCGGACCGACTTCCCCGGAGGCGATTATGAAGCCCTTTTACGTCATGTGCGGGAGAAGATCTTTCCTCTGGGGGACGATGTTGTCATCTATCCAGGGCACGGGCCAAAGACAACGGTTGGAAGGGAAAGAAGAACAAACCCATTCTTTGTTTAAACCGCCTCACACTCACGCTTCGGAAAAGGGGTGTCCCCCTTCGATGATATAGAGTATTGATGCTCCAAATCTGAAACCCATTATTTATCAGTGCCACCTTGATATGATTATCCATTTCATCGTTTGGCAATCCTCTTTAAAAAGGAAGATGAAGCTAAGGAAAGAGCGGAATTTGCAAATCGGAAATGTATCATTTTATATATTATATGTGAGTAGGGGGATTTTCATGAAAAAGATAAGAAAAATTAAGAAAATATTGAAGAGTAAACCAACCCTTGAAGGAGGCTTGACCAGTATAGGAAGCACGTGGTAAATGAATTAATCACAGGAAGGGGGTGTAACGATGGGAGAAAAGATGCCAACGCGCCAGGAGGCCTTAGAACTCCTGCATCAGTATAATGAGAGTGACAGCTTGCGCAAGCATGCCTATGCCGTCGAAGGGGTGATGCGTTACATCGCCAGAAAGCGCGGCGAGGACGAGGAGAAATGGGGGATCATCGGCCTCATCCACGATCTCGATTATGAAAGATTTCCCGATCAACACTGCTCCAAAACAGGGGAGATCCTCCGGGAGCATGGGTGGCCGGAGGAATATATCCGGGGAGCCCTGTCTCACGGATGGGGGATATGCTCGGACGTCATGCCGCAGTCAGCCTTGGAAAAGGCCCTGTATGCCATCGATGAACTGACCGGACTCGTTGTGACGACAGCCCTCATTCGGCCCTCCAAAAGCGTCCTCGATGTTCAGGTGAAATCGGTGAAGAACAAATGGAAAGACAAGCGATTTGCGGCCGGCGTGGACCGGTCGATCATCGAAAAAGGGGCGGAGAGGCTGGGAGTCGGGCTGGATGAGCTGATTGAGGATACCATCAAGGGGATGCAGGGAGTGGCTGAAGCCATTGGGCTCAAGGGCAATCCAGGAGCCTGATGAGGTAATGCCTCACTGAGGCGTGGATCAGATCTTCCGATCGAGCAGGAATATCTCTGGAAATCTTACCAAGCGGATGATCTGAAATTGTAATTGGCAAAGGTAGCCTTCCTCCGTCCTATCACAGTCTTTTCAATTGTCAAGACATTCTTGCAGTTGAGGGTCAAGCTGAGGTATCCGCTATAAGATTTTCTTCGACACCCCTGCTTGATCCGATTGAGTTTCCACGGCAGAGTGAGGCATTGCCTTACGGTGACGATTGTGGAGGAGGAAAATGGCTGGAATTCAATTTTTCAAAAAAGAAGATCAATCCTGGTTCCTTGATCCCAAGGAAGGATTTTCGAAGAAATCTATTTCGTTTGAGATAAGAAGAGATGACCTGACCGGTCATATGTCCCGGATTCTTCCCTACCGTCGAAAGTATCCTGAAGTCGTCATTTCCCCGGAAATGCTGGAGGCTTCAAAGAAAATCTGTCCCTTCTGCGCGGATCAAATTTCTTCATCCACTCCAAAACTTTTACCTGAGATCGCCTCCGAGGGGAGGATCCGCAGAGGAGAGGCATGGTTGTTTCCCAATGCATTCCCTTATGCTCGGCACAATTGGGTGGTTGTCCTTTGCGAAGA
>Ga0299915_10001447_pt1 | contig 17649 bp, 17 predicted proteins | sample RVTome_13_FD_200263 | JGI IMG/M metagenome (GOLD analysis project Ga0299915, IMG submission 200263) | Soil microbial communities from uranium-contaminated site in the Upper Colorado River Basin, Wyoming, United States - RVT92D227 (version 2) ... | reverse complement strand
GATGTCTGCCAGACTTGCGGGGCCTGCGCTTTTATTTGTCCGACAGAGAGGATTAAACTTAAGGAGATTAGTAAAAATAAAGAAGTTCCCATATTGAATGAGTTTGATAAGGGATTAATCGACCGAGCGGCGGCCTATATTCTCTATCCACAGGCTGTCCCCAATAAAGCCGCTATTGATGAAAGATATTGCGTCCGTCTGCTGAAGGATGAGTGTGGAGTCTGTAAAGAGTTTTGTGAAGCCGGGGCGATTGATTATGATCAGACCGAGAAGAAAATGGAATTGGGCGTCGGTGCCGTCATACTATCCCCGGGATATGATCTATTCGACGCGAAGATCAAGGAAGGCTTGGGATATGGGACTTTTCCGAATGTCGTGACCTCACTCGAGTTTGAAAGAATATTGTCGGCTTCGGGCCCTTTCTCCGGAAAAGTCTTAAGACCCTATGATAGGACGGAACCCAAAAAGATAGCCTTTATCCAGTGTGTCGGCTCACGGGATTCGGAACGAGACTATTGTTCCTCTGTCTGCTGCATGTATGCCACCAAAGAAGCCATCATCGCCAAAGAGCATATCAGCGGAGAATTAGAGTGCGATGTGTATATCATGGACATGCGAGCTTTCAGTAAAGGATTCGATGAATATTACCAAAGGGCCAAGGAGCATGGGGTCAATTATATAAGGTGTCGTCCGCCCTCGATTAAAGAAATTCCGCAGACGAAAAACCTTATCATTGATTATCTGACCGAAGATGACAAGAAGGATTCTCGCGAGTATGGCCTGGTTGTCTTGTCTGTCGGTATGCTTCCTCCAAAATCAGCAAAAGAACTTTCTGAAATCTTTGGCCTCGAGCTCAATGAATTTAATTTCTGTAAGACCTCTCCTTTTTATCCCGTCGAATCGAACCGCGAAGGAGTCTATGTCGCAGGTCCTTTTACGGAGCCAAAAGATATACCGGAGACTGTCATGCAGGCATCCGGCGCCTCATCTAAAGTATTATCACTCTTAAAAGACGTTAAAGGCAGCCTCATCATTCCCAAGGAATACCCCCCGGAAATGGATGTGGACGGGCAGGCCCCTCGAGTCGGAGTGTTCGTCTGTCACTGCGGAACCAATATTGCGGGAGTGGTCAGTGTCCCCAGTGTGGTCGAGTATGCCAGAACACTTCCCGATGTTGTTTATGTCGAGAATAACCTGTATACCTGTTCGAACGACACTCAAGAAAGAATCAAAGAAAAAATAAAGCAGCACAATCTTAACCGGGTGGTCGTGGCCTCTTGCACGCCACGGACTCATGAGCCTCTATTCAGGAACACAGTCAGGGAAGCCGGGCTTAATCCCTATCTTTTTGAAATGGCCAATATCAGGGATCAATGCTCTTGGGTGCATATGCAGGAACCGGAAAGGGCGTCCGAGAAATCGAAAGACCTGGTTAGGATGGCGGTCGCTAAGGCCAGATTGTTGAATTCTCTCCAGAAAAGAGCTGTTCCCGTAGTTAAATCCGCCCTGGTTATCGGCGGTGGGCTTTCCGGAATGACCTCGGCCATCGAACTGGCCAACCAGGAATTTGATGTCTATTTGGTGGAGAAGGAAAAGGAGCTGGGCGGGAATCTGCGACATATCAACTATTTAATAAGCGGAGAAAACCCGCAGGACAAATTAAAAAGTCTTATCGAACAGGTGAAGAAGACCGAGAAGATCCATTTATTCACAGATGCCAAAATCGGAAAGATTGAAGGGACGATCGGGAATTTCAAGACAACGATTGCCTCCAACGGAAAATCAATAGAATTTGAACACGGGGTGGTTATCGTTGCCAGCGGTGCCCAGCAGTATAAACCGAAAGAGTATTTGTACGGACAGCATGATAAAGTCATAACCCAACTTGAACTGGAGCGGCGCCTCGGTGCCGACGGAGAGTGGTCAAAGGGCGCGAATAACGGCCTTCCCAGGAACATCGTGATGATTCAATGCGTTGGCTCTCGGGATGAGGAAAGGCCCTATTGCTCCAGGATTTGTTGCACAGAAGCCGTGAAGAACGCTTTAAAGGTCAAAGAGCTTTCCGCCGAGACAAATGTGTATATATTATTCCGGGATATAAGAACGTATGGATTCAGGGAAAGCTATTATACCAAGGCAAGGCGGCAGGGAGTCATGTTCGCCAGGTATGAAGAAGATAGAAAGCCAGAGGTTTCACAGAATGGAACTGGGTTGAAAGTGGTCGTTTTTGACCAGACCTTAAAGATGCCCTTAGAGCTGCCTGCGGACTTAGTGGTGTTGTCGGCAGGAATCGTTGCCGATGAAGGGAATGAGGAGATTGCCAAATTCTTGAAAGTCCCGTTGACCAAGGAGAAGTTTTTCCTGGAAGCCCATATGAAGTTGCGTCCGGTTGATTTTGCCACAGATGGAGTCTATTTATGCGGCTTGGCTCATTCGGCCAAAGCCATAGAAGAGAGCATCATCCAGGCCCAAGCAACAGCCTCAAGAGCGTCAACTGTGCTCTCCAAAGACAAGGTCGAGTTGGAGGCGAACATTTCTCAGGTCGTGGATGAGAACTGCGATGGCTGTGCCTACTGTGTGGAACCATGTCCTTACCAGGCTATTACATTAATCGAATACATGAGAAATGGTTCGGTAAAAAAGACGGTGGAGGTGGATGAAACGGCCTGCAAAGGCTGTGGGTGTTGTATGGCCACTTGTCCTAAGAAAGGAATATTCGTCAGAGGCTTTAACCTTGAACAGCTTGCCGCGCAGGTCAATGCCGCTTTAGGAGCAGGGTGATGGAAGACGCCTTTGAACCTTTGATCGTTAGTTTTTGCTGCAACTGGTGTTCCTATGCGGGAGCAGACCTGGCCGGTGTATCCCGATTGCAGTATCCTCCGAATATAAGAATCGTCAGAGTGATGTGCTCGGGAATGGTTCATCCCAATTTAGTGATGGATGCTTTCACCAAGGGAGCGGATGGCATCCTGATCTGCGGTTGTCATCCCGGTGACTGCCACTACAAGGAGGGAAATCTCAAAGCAGAGAAGAGAGCTGATGCCATAATTCTCATGCTGGAGGATTTTGGCCTGGAAGAGGCCAGGTTTCGATTGGAGTGGGTTTCGGCGTCGGAAGGTCCAAAATTTGCACAGGTAGCACGAGAATTCACCAAGAAGATTAAGGAATTAGGGCCGAGTCCGTATAAAACGTAAAACAGAGGGAGTTTAAAATGCCTGATTCTTCCCGAATAATAAACGGAAAGAAATTCATGTGGGATGGCGTTGTCTATACGTCCAAGGAAGAGGCGCAGAACGCGGTGGAGAAATACGAGAAAGATAACTTTAAAGTTGAATTGGTCGAAGAAGAGAAGCAATATCTGGTTTACACAAGAAGAGTTGTCGCAGAAATCGTGCTGGAGGGCAAAGCGCCGGCCTAACTATCGAACGATCCTCCCTATCCCGCGGCTAATAACAAGCTTACTTCTGGAATTGTCCGATCATTAAATTTTCATCCCAGGAAGGAACAATTCCATGTTTTAAAGAATATTCCCGCCAGGCGTCGTAAGAAACAAGAGGTCTGGTCCTTTCAATCAGGTTAACCGTCGTTCTCAGCACCCCGGGCAGTTTTTCCACGACGCCGGTCAGATAACGTTTTAGCGTCTCCTCATTTTCGGTTAGGATTGAAAGCTGGATGCTGTCCTCGAAGAGATGAAACGTGTAGGCGAGGTAGGCCAATTTGAGACCATCTGGAAGACGCGCGGTTGCGATATTTTGGTAGACGTCTTTGAGGTTTTTTATAAAGACCTTCAAGGAAATGGCAAATCTTTTCATGTTTCTTGTATCTTTGGGAAGCGGGTAGAATATCGGCTTGATCATGTTTATTACCCAAATCCCCGTCACGTGCTCTATCTTATTCAATTCCTCGGCGATGAAATCTCCCAGATAATTTGGGTCAATGGCATGGATGAAAAGGCTTACATCTTCATGTTTGGCGCGCTTTGTCAGGTAGAGAAGCTGCCCCTTGTCTTTGATGCTCTCCTGTAATTCATCCAGTTGCGCCATCACGAAGTCACAAATTCTTTCCTTTCTCTCTTGGGATTGCAGCCTGATTATCGAAATCATTTAAGACCTCCTTTTCTATCTTGCCCCTAAAAGATTTCCCTTGGATACCCATTTCCAGGCTTTCAAGGCTCCGGAGACAGACATAAAATGATTATTGCAAAGAGTATCTATAAAATCAATAGGAATTATAAAATCTATCATATATATAGAAATAATAGAAATAAGAGATAATTCCTAAAAAGGAAGGGAGCGAAAAAGAGAGAGGGAAAAATCTTTACTAGGGAATGAGTTTTACTATAATAGTATCAGAAGGAGAATATCCCTTGAGGATCGAGAAAAGCAGCACGCAAGAATTATTGGAAAATCTCTTGGACAGCATGGACGGGGGAGTTCTTACTGTAGATAAGAATATGAGAATTACCACCTTTAACCGTGCGGCTGAAGAGATTTCTGGTTTGAGGCGAGAGGATGTGCTGAACAAGGAATGCCATCAAGTTCTCAAGGGTGATCTCTGTAAAGATGAATGCCCTGTAAAAACGGCTATGGAAACGGGGAAAACGGTTTTCAGCTATGAGATCATGATCACGAACAAAGCGGGGAAGAAGATCCCTGTGAACGTGGCGACTTCGGCCTTGCGGTCCCGCAACAACGAGATCATAGGAGCTGTGGAAAACTTCAGAGATTTAACCAAGCACAAGGGGTTATGGGCGAAGCTGCGTGAGGAAAGAAATAGGGCTCAGCAGTACCTCAATATTGCCGGCGTCATAATCATCGCTATTGATGAGAAAGGCATGGTCACCCTTATAAACAAGAAAGGATGTGATGTCCTGGGTTACAAAGAGGAAGAGATTATCGGGAAGAACTGGTTTGATTTATGCGTCCCGGAAAGAGTCAGGGGAAAAAGAAAAGACGCTTTCAGAAAAGTGATGGCGGGAGAAGAGAAGGAGGTTGAGGACTTCGAAAACACAGTGTTGACCAAATCTGGCGGGGAGAGGATTATGGCCTGGCACAATTCCACGCTCTTAGATGGAAAGGGCCTTATCATCGGTACGCTCAGTTCAGGAGAAGACATCACCAAGCGCAAGGAAACAGAGGTCGAATTGATAAGGGCGGAAAAGCTGGCCTCTTTGGGTCAGTTGGCTGCCAGTGTGGCTCACGAAGTGAATAATCCTTTAGCTGGTATTCTGGTCTATACAGCACTCTTCCTCAAGAAGTATCAAGAAAAGAAGCTGCAGACCGAAGAGACAGAGAATCAGCTTTTAAAAATAAAAAAAGAGCTGGAGAGAACATCCCGAATCATCAGAAACCTCCTTGATTTCTCACGCCAATCAGACGCAGATATGCGACCGATTGAGATAAACAAGGTCGTGGAAGCAGCCTTGCTGTTAGTCAGACATCAGATTAGCCTCGAAAACATAGGGCTTGAGTTGAAATTAGGCAAGGACCTTCCTCTTGTTCTCGCGGGTTTCGACCAGATTCAGCAGGTGTTGATCAACATCATCCTGAATGCCACTCAAGCGATGCCCGAGGGCGGAAAATTAACGATCGCCACATCGGCTGCAAATAACGTTAGAGTCAATGAGTCACTTAAAAATACCGTGAGGATCGATGTCACGGATACCGGAGTTGGCATTCCCAAAGAAAATTTGGGTAAGCTTTTCACGCCTTTCTTCACGACTAAAGAAAAGGGAAAAGGGGTAGGACTTGGTCTTCCGGTCGTTCATGGGATCATTGAGAGGCATAAAGGAAAGATAGAAGTCGCCAGTGAGCCGAACAGGGGCACAACGTTTACGATATATCTGGAGGCCATGGATGGGAAAGAAGACGATCATCCTCGTCGTCGATGATGAAAAGATAGTCAGAGAATCGCTCCGGGACTGGCTGGTCAATGTTGGATATAAAGTGGAGGTTGCCGAATCCGGAGAGGCCGCACTCCGGATTATCAGGCAGAAAAAGGTAAAGATCATGCTCGCCGACCTTGTTATGCCCGGCCTAGACGGGATCGAGCTGATGAAAGAAGCAAGAAAAATAGTCCCGACAATCATTACGGTTATTGTCACGGCTTACGGCTCGATTCAAACAGCCATATCTGCCATAAGGGAAGGAGCTTATGATTACATCGAAAAGCCTTTTTGTCCTGAAAAAGTCGAGCTTCTCATAAAAAACTTGGTGGCCCATCAGGACCTGGTTGAGGAAAATATCTCCCTGCGTCAGAAGATTGAAGATCGATACCTCTTTGAAGGGATCATCGCTAAGAGCCCTGTGATGCTGAGGATATTTGAGCTTATAAAAACAGTAGCTCCAACAATTGCCACGGTCTTGATAATCGGCAAAACTGGCACGGGAAAAGAAATCGTCGCCAGGGCCGTTCATCATCAGAGTCAGCGCCGCAGCAAACCCTTCCTTGCCATCAGCTGTGCATCCCTTCCAGAGAGTTTGCTGGAGAGTGAACTGTTCGGTCATGAAAAAGGCTCTTTTACCGGAGCGGTGGAGAGGAAAAAGGGCAAATTCGAGGCGGCCGATAAAGGGACTCTGTTTCTCGATGAAATAGGTGAAATCAATGCCAACATACAGATCCATCTGCTGAGAGCGCTGGAAGAGAAAAAGATCACCAGGGTGGGGGGAAATGAGGAGATTGATGTTGATGTGCGTGTTATTGCCGCCACGAATAAGGATTTAAAAGCCCTGGTTAAGCAGGGTTCTTTCAGAGAGGATCTGTATTACCGATTGAATGTCGTCACCATCCAACTCCCGGCGCTGATGGACAGAAGGGAGGATATCCTTCCCTTGGCTGAGCATTTCTTGAGAAAGTTTTCTAAGGATAATAATAAAGTCGTCAAATATTTTGCTCCGGATGTCATCGAATTCATGATGAATTACACATGGCCGGGCAATGTGAGGGAGCTAGAAAATATGATCGAACACGGCGTGATCCTGTCGAATAATAGAGAAATCCGTTTGGCCGACCTCCCCCAGGATTGCCTTCATCCAGCTCCTGCAGAAGGAAAATCCATCGAAGACGTGATGAGAAGCCATATCATTAGTGTGCTCGAGGAGACAAAAGGCAATATCTCAGAGGCGGCCAAGATACTGGGAATCCAGCGGATGACGCTTTATAACAAGATGAAGAAATATGGCCATATTGTCAATAAAATAGACGCTTAGTGTCTATAATATATACACTGCGCTTGTTTTCTTCGGTTTTCTATCCGGCTCGCTAATTGTCATAAAGAGTTTAATATCAATTAGTTAGCACAGTCCTTTGAATTATTTTTGCCCCCGCTCATCTTTGGCACATGACTTGCTATATGTTCAGTGTGTCTAAAATATTCATTCCCCGAGGAGGGTCGCTGACAGGAAAGCCTTCCTGGCGGAAATAAGTCAAATTAAGAAAGTTGGAGGTTAATCATGGAAAAGCAAAAAGTGTTGGTGGTCGAAGATGAGGACATCATGCGGGAGGCCCTGTTCGATTACTTTTCAGATAGCGGCCATACGGTTGATACGGCTCGTGATGGTGAAAAAGCATTAGAAAAACTCAACTTTGAAGATTACAATGTCATGATCATCGATCTTAAATTGCCCGGCCGCGATGGGATTTCGGTTTTAAGAGAAGCCAAAAAGAAGAATCCCAAAGCGAAAGTGATCATCATAACCGCTTATCCCTCGATCGAAACTGAAGAAAAGGCCATGCAGGATGGAGCTCTCAATTACCTGCCAAAACCGTTTGAGCTCGACTATCTTGAAACCCTGATCAGGCAGTCTTACGAGATCGAAATTATCCCCACTCCGCCTGTTGAAGAGCCCATTGTTGAAGAGGAAATTGTCAATCCCTGTATCTGGACGCAAGCTGGAATAGTTAATAAACGGATGTGCACCTACGGCTATAATTGTACGAAGGTATGTGATTTTCATGTCCAGATGATGAATAAAGAGAGATTCAGAAATGACCCGAGAATCAAACCCTACATCGCCAGACTATACGCTCAACTAGGAAAGAAACAATGCCGGTATGTCATGAGTGGGCAGATTTCTCACCGGTCCTGTTCTCAACTTTTTGACTGCCCGAATTGCGAATTTGACCAGACCAGGCAGGATGAAGTCAGCCGCCAACTTGAAATTAAGGCGAGGCGCGTAGAGAGGATGAGGGCAGGAAGTCCTGGCCTTGTAACAGTAAAGCGCAAGCCGGCCAGGACGGACCACTAAGACGGGTTGGCTCCGCCTGAGTGTCTCTTCACTTGCGATTATCCTATATCCTTTTTTAGATCTTCTTTAATCATTCTAATCCCGTCAAGGGAATTGATGGGAATATCTTTAAGCAGAGCTCTTATTTTCCTCGTGTCCAAAATGTACTCGTGACCATCCTTTTTATGCAGGTAGATTATGTCTATACCAGGATTTCCTATGACAAGAGTGCTGATTGTTTGGCGGATATCGCCCAGAGGCTTCCGGTCGATATGGCCGTGCTGGAAATCGGCTCTTATCCTGGTTCCTTTTCCCTTCTCAGATTCTATGGAGAGATGACCATTAGCGGCTTTGGCTGATTCAGATAAAAGGGACAATCCCAAGCCAAACCGGCGCACTTTTTTCGTAGTGAAGAACGGATCAAGAGCTTTTTTATGAACTTCCTCGTCCATGCCTTTTCCGTTGTCGATAACTTCAAGTGACAACAAATCCTTCCTCGTATCTTCCGATAATCTTATTTCGATTTTACTCGCTTGAGCGGCCACTGAATTTTCGACGATGTCGAGGATGTGTAGAGAAAGGTCTTCCATTAAAACCTCAACTCACCTGGATTATTCACCTGAATCAACTTTCTCCCGTCCTCATTCTTCAGTGCCTTTTTTATTTCAGCGAGAGAGCCCTCTTCAAGCAGGAAAGACGTATAGCCTTTTCCGATATCATCAGGATAGTGGGCATCCGAGGAGCAGGTGATGGGGAAATCATAAGGGTAGGTCTTAATCGCGTCTTCGAGGGCCATCCGGGGAGAGATTTCCAGGGCGTCTAATGCCAAATTTTCCGGGATAAATCCCAATTGGCTGATGATGCTGAACGCTTCTCTGTCTATATGCGAGGCGATGGATAGGCCACCCAGGGAATGGATCAGCCGGACGACTTTCTCAAGGGGAATAGTTGTGGCACCGATTAAAAGTTTATTGTTAAAACCCTCCACTTCTTCCTTCTCGTTCACGATGACTTGCCTGCCAAATGCCTCTTCGTCATTCTCTCCGGGGAGGTTTTCGTAGACGTATTCCTGGAGTTTTAGCGCGGCTTCCACTTTGTCAAAAAGAGCGAGAACATGGACTTCTTCCTGAGAAGTCACTTCCAGGCCGGGGATAACTCTGATCGGCATTTCCTTGGCCGCATTTATCACAGCCTGAGAATTTTCTGAGGAGTTATGATCACAGATGCCAATGATGTCCATTCCCTTCTTCATAGCTGAAGTGAGTATCCCGTTTGGGGACATATCGAGTTCTGTGCAGGGAGAAAGACATGTATGAATATGCAAGTCGGCTTTATAAGGTCGGAGCATGAATAATCCAGGTTAGCTTTAAGACTTTAAAAGCTGATCAAGGCGTATAATTTTCCCGCTATCCTAAAGGCTATCTCCCCGCTGCAGAGGAGGGGGACATTCTCCTCCTTGGCTCTTCGAAGTGTTTCCTCATCAGGCTTGCGGTTGTTGATGATGATGATCCCGGCCAGATCTCTCAGCTTAGCTACAGCGATGATATTTTCGTGCGTCTGGAGAGTGATCCAGAGGTTTCCCCCTTTAGCGTTGGCCATCACATCACTGAGAAGGTCACTCGCATATCCGCCAGTAACCTCCGTTTCTAACCTATCTTGGCCAGTCAAGACTCTTAGCTGCAATTTTTCAACGATTTCTTTTAATTTCATTCTCTAATCCTTTTTATCGGGCGTCTCTTTGATGTTGAATTTGATTGGACGCGCAGAAGTAGCTTTTTTAAGCAATTCCAGCAACTCCTGCGACAGTTCTGTAAACTTTTGCGGGAGCTTGAAGATACAGTCGGTTAGCTCCGCTTCTCCTTTGACAACGTCCTCAGCAAAAGCTAAGCAGGTGGGAGCGCCGCATACCCCGCAGTCAATTTTTGGCAATGACTCATGAATGTCTTCCTTTTCCTTTCTCTTTTTTATGGCTTTGGTTAGATCTTTATCGAGAGGTTTGAGGGGACGGGGCTCCAGTTTTCCCTCAATGAAAAAGTATTTCTCTTTGTATAGCTTCCTGACTTCCTGGATATCTGGACAGGCCTTAATTTGTTCGAATTCCAAAGTCTCGACTAACTTTAGGATTTTATTGTAAGATATATAAAGGTTTTCCACTGTCAAAGAGCCTCCAACACACCCTTGGTGACAAGAATAAGCTTCGATAAAGTCAATGTTTTTCAGCTTTCCTCTCTCTATATCATTAAAGACTTTTAAAATTTCACTTAATCCCGAGACGGCCAGGGAGTTTTTCAGCCTCAGGGTACGACAGATGCCTCCAACCATTGCCCATCCAATACCGAGAATGCAGATGTTCTTCAGAGCTTCTTGGTAACTTCTGTTTTCTATGTCTTCCATTGCTGAAAGAAGGGGCCCATAAATGTCGGAAATCGCGATGGCTCCGTCTATGTGAGATTTCCCCTTTTCTGCGGGCTGCTTTATGGAGATCATTTTTACAGGGCAGGGCGTAAGATAAAAAGTGCCGATATCCTCTTCTCTCAGGCCGAGTGTCTTCGATTTATTTCTCTTGATCTCTCGGGCAGCCAATTCTCGCGGGGTATCGATAGGGATAACTTGGTCGATGAGAGCTGGATATTTAACCTGGATGAGACGAACGACCGTTGGACAGACATTGGAAATGAGAGGCTTGGGTCCTTTGTATTCTTGGAGATATTCCTGGATAGCAAAACTGACTTCTCCGCAGGTGTATGCCAGGTCATAGGTGTCATCGAATCCCAATTTTTTCATCCCCGAGAGGATTTTCTCCGGTAGAATTTCTCTTCCGAATTGAGCGTAGAGAGCAGGGGAAGGAAGGACAACGGTATGGCGGAATCTAGCGGATTCCCCGAATGGGTCTGTTAAGGGGATGATGGCATTGTGTGGACAGACTGTTATGCATTCTCCACAATCGATGCATTTATCTTCGATGAGGACGGCTTTGCCGTCTCTGACCCGGATAGCTTGAGTGGGACACATCCGCATACATTTCATCCGGCCGTTGCACTTTTCTGGGTCGATGCGGATGGAATGGAAATATTGGCTCATTTTATTCCGTTTCATTCAAAAAAATTGTTATATCTAATGACGTTCCTTGTCCAGGCCTGGAAAATATCTCAAATTTATCCGCATTCTTTTTGATGTTGGGAAGCCCCATGCCTGCGCCAAATCCCATCTCCCGCATTTTTTCAGTAGCGGTCGAAAAACCTTCCTTCATAGCCAATTCAACATTTTCGATCCCAGGACCATCATCTTCCAGCTTGAAATGGAGTTTTTCAGGGGTGATGTTCAGAGTGAGCGAACCTCTTTGCGCATACATAACAAGATTCATTTCTGCCTCGTAGGAGGCGATGGATGCTCGGATGATGATCAAAGGATCAATGCCGATCTCCTGGAGAATTTCCTTGATGCTGGTGGAGGTCTTTCCGGCATTGCTGAAATCCCCACCCCTTATTTCAAAGCGTTGAGAGAGGATATTGTCATCACTCATGGCGATTTTCTTACGGGGGGGCGTCGATTCCCTTAAGGCCATGACTGAAGAGAAGACCGCAGGCTGTGTACATCATGAACTTGGTCGAAAGGAGGGGGATATTTTTCCCCCTAGCCAGCTCAATTCCCTCTTGATCCGGTTTCTTACCCCTCACATAGATAATGGCTTTGGCATCGATTATGTTGGCTGTCCTGACCGATTGAGAATTCGACAAACCGGTTAGCAGCAGGATTCCGGGTTTGCCAAAAGCCAGGACATCACTCATGAGGTCAGATCCTCCAGCCGACGTTATCTCTTCATCGAGACGGTCATGGCCAGTTATAACTTCAGCCTGGAGGAGTTCTTTGATTTCTTTTAAAGTCATTTCAGTCTTGGCCGATATCCTGATCGCTATTGCCATGGGATTGCCTATATTCGGCCCCTGGGTAAAACATATGGTAACTATTCATCTATCAAAAAGTCAACCTCAGAAATATTCTTTCACGATCTTTTGAGCCATCAGAGGGACCGCTTTATTGACCGGTTCAGATAGTCCAGATTGCATTGTCTCTGGTATGGTTTTTATCTGGCAGGCCATAACTCTCACTTTTACCGAGCAAAAATCCTGCAATTCCCTTAGGAGATTTGAAGTAGGAACTTGGTGCATTGAAAAATCATCCATTTTCTCTTTCGGGATTTCATCCAGAGCAATTTCAAAAATTTCACCCGGCTTTCTCCCTTTATCCACAGCATCGATGATCACTATAACCTTAGGTCGGGGCTCGCTTAAAGAAATTGTGAATAGTATTTTTCTGATTCCTGTACCGACATCCAAAAGGCATATGTTATTTGGAATTTGGCAGTGACCCAGCAGGTATTCGACGACTGCCGGTCCGAATCCATCATCACCAAAAAGCTTATTTCCGCAGCCGGCTATGAGGATTTCTTTTTGACAGTAGATTGGGAATTGTTCCATTTCTGATCAGAAACATCGATCCCCTTCCCGGGGCTGATTTTATTGATTTGAAATAGCTCGCCCGGGTTATTCACGACTTTAGGTTGGCGTTTTCGCAAATAATCCAAGCCCCGAAAACTCTAACCGCCTCTTTATCAGCTTCGAAGATGATCAGGCCTATCTTCAGACGTTGGAAAATCTTGCCAGGCTATTTCCCTCATGATCAACAATATGAATCTTGACGCCAATTTTGCCATCCAACGTGTGCGTGGCGCAGGACAAACAGGGATCATGAGCCCGGATCATCATCTCGACTTTGTTCAGGATTTCCTCGTTATAATTACCGTTTTTGATCAAGTCCTTGGCTGCGCTTTTAACGGACATGTTGATGGGAGCGTTATTGTGCGTGGTGCCGACAATCAGGTTGACATTGGTGACGAGCCCATCTTTGTCTGTTTCATAGTCATGAATCAGTGTTCCTCTGGGAGCTTCGACGCTGGCAATCCCTCTGGCGGCTCTTGGCTCGACCTTTTTTCTGGTCTCGGGGCTGGTGATTTCGGGGTCTTCGAGGAGTCGGACCGCGTTTTCCGCGTTGTAGAGCAACTCGATCAATCTGGCCCAATGATAGAGCAAAGTCTGCTGGGCCGGACGGCCGAATTTTTCCCGGAATTCTTCAAACTCAGCTTGAGCGAGAGGCGTGTCGATCTTGTCGCAGACATTCATTCTGGCCAGTGTATTGGTCCGGTAAATGCCGTTCGGTTTATCCAGGTCCATGGAGAATGCACCCGCTTTCTTCATGTAGGGGAACTTCAGATAGGACCAGGGTTCCACATGCTCGCTGATATAATCGGTGTAGTCCTTGACATCGAAATCTTCATAAGAACCGTCGGCCTGCATCATTCTCAGTTTTCCATGGTAAAGGTCCATCGACCCATCTTCTCTCACTGTCCCTAAAAAACCTGTTTTTATGACACCCAGGGATTGAACGACATCCAAGTATTTCGGAAAGAGCTTCTCTTTGGCAAAGGAGATGGAGAATTTACAAAACTCGAGTAATTCATCGGCCATCTTTTTCAGCTCTTTTCTTTCTTCCTCTAGTAAAGGACGGCTGAATCCGCCTGGGACGCAAGCATCAGGGTGGATGGCTTTTCCAGATATCTCTTCCAACATCTTGGCGGCCATATGTCGGCATCTTACGACTTTTCTGGCGATATCGGGGGCTGCTCCGATAATTCCGATAACATTCCTGATTCCGTAATCAGCACCCGGCCCGAGCACGAAATCCGCTCCAGCTAGAAAAAAGAAGTGGAGGATATGCTCTTCCATGTAAGCAATACTGTTACACAGTTCTCTCAGCTTTTTTCCTGCAGGAGGCGGATCGACTCCGAAAACCGCATCTGTCGCCTTGGCGGAGGCATTGTGATGAGACCAGGGACAAACCCCGCATATCCTCGTGGTGATCCTGGGCATCTCTTCGACGGGTTTGCCGAGGCAGAATTTCTCGAAGCCTCTTAATTCAAGGACATTGACTTGCGTATCGCTGACGTTTCCAGAATCATCGAGCTGGATGGTGATCCTGGCGTGCCCTTCGATCCGTGTGACTGGCTGAATAGTGAGTGTTTTTCCCATGCTTTAGCTCCTTTTTGGCAAAGGCCGCAGGCGACCGGCCCCAGAAAACCTGTTGAATGTTGCTGCCCGGTCTGGTATTTGTTTGACATCAAGACCGATACTGGACAGAGCCCCCATCATGTCAACCATAGGATTGGCGGCATCAGAGAGAGGGCCATAACATCCTCGGCAGGGCATGTAGGCTTTTATGCATCGAGGAGTTTTCGCCGCTCCACCGCAGCCTGATCTTGTCGCGGGGCCATTGCACAGAAAGCCTTGTTCCATAAAACAGCGGACAGTATCAAGGGGCTTCCCCGGCACAAAATCGACGGATTCAAGGGGTCTCTTTAAGTTGGCCACAGCCTTTTTTTCCCTGATAGTCGGACATTCGTCGCACACACTTTTTGCTGGAAAACTGACCTCTCTTCCCTCTAAAAGGGCGGTCAGCGCCTCGGCGACCATTTCTGGCGTTGTCGGGCAACCGGGCAGCTTGAGGTCGACTTTCACAACTTCATGCAGAGCATAGATTCTATCAGTGAATGGTGACACTCCCGTGGGGGTAGCTGCTGAATCGGTGGTGACACAACCTCGAAATACCTTGTCATAGATTTCACCAACCGTAAATTGATTCGCCAGGGCCGGGAGGCCGCCATAGCAGGCACAGGTTCCTAAAGCGATGAGTGTTTTACACTTTTTCCTCATCTCTTCAGCGATTTCTTTGTTCTCTTCTGTCCGGATCCCGCCGGAGATGATTCCCACATCAGCTTCAGGAATATTAGGGCCTGGCTGGTCACCTGTCTGTCCCCACATTTTATGATCCATGAGGACCGGCATGTGCACAATGTCGAGCTTGGGCAAAAGGTCGAGGAGTGGCTCTCCGATGTCAAGGATGGTGACTTCACATCCTGCACAGATGGTGAACCACTCTTCCGCTAATCTGACCGCCATCTCTTTCCTCCTTAATCCATTTAAAAATTATTATTTATATGAAGATCCGTTAATGGCATGAATGTTAAATAACAGCCCGAATAAAGAATATCCGGGATTTCAACCTCATTATTGATTTCTAACATCTTCCTCTCATAAAAGCAAATAAGTTACCTTTATATATTTTTTTATTCATTATTTTTTGTTTCAAGGACTTCTTTAGAACCCAAAAGCTTATAAAAAAGGGATAAACTTGTCAACTCTTTTTCGTCAAAAAAAATGGGCCCAAACAAAATATTCGAAGGGCCAATTTTGGGCTTGCTTTTTAACTTGAAAAAAAAGTACAATTTGGGCAGAGCAAACACATCTTTCGTCGGAAGGAGGAGCTTATGAGAAGAAAAGGCCTTATTGTCTTCGGTGCCGTCGCCGTGCTGTTCATCCTCTTTACCCTGCAGAGCTGCAAATCGACTCCCGAGAAGCATCTGCTGGGGGCCTATTTCAGCGCCATTTCTATGAAGGATACGACGACGATGTCCACCATGGCCGTCGAGCCGACCTCTATCGATGCCGCGTCCTGGCAAATCGTCAGCGTGAGCGAAGAGAAGATCGATCCGACCAACCTGGTGGAGCTGGGCAAGGCGGAGCTGGAGTTCAAGAAGAAGCTCGAGGAGCACGTCGGGCCGGTGATGGACGCAGAAGATGCTCTTTATGGCGCCCAGGAAGAGCAGAAAGCCGCCCGGACCGGTGGCGCCAGGGCCGCGGCCAAGAAGAAGGTGGATGAGATGCAGGCCAAGTTCGACCAGGAACGGGAAATCCACAAGCAGCTCCAAAGGGACTATAACGAGGCCAAAGCGGCGGCCCAGAGGGAAAAGGACACTAGCCTCTTTTCCCTGGGCGCCGGTGAGTTGGCCAACATCATGGACCTGGCCGGGACGGTCCATACCAAGGATGTGGATGTCAAAGTCACCGGCAAGGATGGCCAGGTTACAAACTACCGCTTTAACCTGAGAAGGTACGAGCTCAAGGACGAGGCCGCCAACCTCACCCGGCGCGGGCGATGGATTATCGTCAAGTTCGCGCCGGTCGCTTAAGGCCTTCGCTCGGCCCGCCCTGATATTGATTTTTTTTGTCTGTTCCTTTATAAATATAGCTCTGTTTTTTGGGGGCCGTTAGCTCAGAGGGAGAGCACCGGCCTTTTAAGCCGGGTGTCGCTGGTTCGAGTCCAGCACGGCTCACCACGTGCCCTATTTGCCCCTGTCGTCTAGCTCGGTCTAGGACATCGCCCTTTCAAGGCGGCAACACGGGTTCAAATCCCGTCGGGGGCGCTTTCCCGTCAGGTCCGCGCTTCTTCGGTGAAGTGGAAGCGGTTTTCCTGGAAAAGCTTGACGCAGGCATCTACGGCGTCGGTGTCGTAAAAGCGGCCTTTGTTCTGGACGACCTCGGCGAGGGCCTTGTCGATGCCTCGGGCAGGGCGGTAGGGACGGTGCGAGGACATGGCCTCCACGATATCCGCTACGGTCAGGATCCTGGCTTCTTTGAGAATCTGGTCGGAGACCAGGCCCATCGGATATCCGGAGCCGTCCAGGCGCTCATGGTGCTGCAGGACGATTTGGGCCACCGGCCAGGGGAAGTTGATCGTCTTGAGGATATCGTAGCCCACCTGGGGATGGGTCTTGATGATGCCGTACTCGATGGCCGTGATCTGCCCCGGCTTGCTCAGGATCTCGGCCGGGACGTAGATCTTGCCGAGATCATGGATATCGCCGGCGACACGGAGGCCCTCGACCTCAAACTCGGACATGCCCAGGTCCTGAGCGATGGCGCAGGACAGCTTGCTCACCCGGCGCTGATGCCCGGCCGTGTAGGGGTCGCGGATCTCGATCGTCAAGGCCATGGCCTGGATGGTCCCCTCGAGCGCCTGATGGAGCTTCTCCCAGCTCTCCTTGAGCTCCTTCTCGGCGCTCTTGCGGGCGGTGATGTCGTGGAAGACAAGGACGTGGCCGCTGGAATTGTGAAGGCCATCGCTCATGGGCATGTTGGTCTCTTCGATCGAGAACTTTTTCCCGTTCTTGGCCCAGAGGACGATCTCGGGCTCATCTCCCTCGCGAGAAACCACCGTCCGGAAGACCTCCCGGAGCGGCTGCCTCAGGGCTTCCTTCTGATTCCAGGCTGTCAGGCGCTCGGCCAGAGGGTTCATGAAGGTGATAGCGCCGCTCTTATCGGTGGCGATGACTCCGTCACCGATGCTCTTGAGCAGCGCGGAGAGCCACTCCTCTCTCTCCCGGAGCTTCGTTCCCATGCGCGACTTATAGTAGGCCATCTCGATGGCGATCTTGAGCTCGCGCTCATCGAACGGCTTGAGGATGTAACCGAAGGCCTCGGTGATCTTGGCTCGTTTCAGGGTGGGCTCGTCGGCATAGGCGGTGACGTAG
>Ga0299915_10001445_pt1 | contig 17652 bp, 15 predicted proteins | sample RVTome_13_FD_200263 | JGI IMG/M metagenome (GOLD analysis project Ga0299915, IMG submission 200263) | Soil microbial communities from uranium-contaminated site in the Upper Colorado River Basin, Wyoming, United States - RVT92D227 (version 2) ... | reverse complement strand
GAGGATGTATGCTGTGGAAACCGCGCACTTCAGGCTTGCTGGCTGCAACCCTTGTCTTTCTGTTAGGTGGTGGCTCCGACGGCCAATCTTCACAGGTCCACTCCCAGATCAATGTGACCGCCCAGCGCGCTCAGCTTCCAAAACCTTCTGAAAAGCCGCCAAACAAGTCCGAACAACCCAAAGTGGAAATATTGACTAATGATTCCGTAATCCAAATGCTGAAAGCTGGGATTGACGAGGAGACAATCGTTCTGAAGATTCAAAAGACCGAGCGCAGCTTTGATCTATCCACTTCTGGACTTGTCAGCTTGAAGCAAGCGGGCGTGAGCAAAGCGTTGCTGCAATACATGATGGACCCGACGAAGCCCTTTGAGTTGCCGAAGGAATCGGAGCCCCGGAGGGGCCAATCAGACACACCTCCAACCCAGCCTCCCACAGAGCAGGCTATTGCGGATAGAGCCGCCGTCGCGACAGCCACACAGATTCGACAGCCATCTGGCAGCGTGAAGACAGCGTTGGTAGAGCCCGAGAGAGCTGCAACCTACGATGAATTCAAAAGCCTTCTGCGCGAGCGATACAACGATAAAGTCGTAAGCATAATGGTTGATGGAATGTACGCTGGAGAGACGGGGAAAGGTTTTCTCTCAGGGGCAGGGGACACTAAATTGCTCTACCATCACTATCATACCAGCGTCAGCATTCCCACGCGCAAGCGTTCGAATCCATTAAAGTTGTGGGGTAAAAAGTTGAATGAAATGGATCAAGTGGACGAAAGGACCTTCGGCGATCTGGAAAGCCTCCAAGTCGTTCCTCTCCAGCGAGGCGACCCCTTAAAGGTAGATAAGATCCACGTATTGGACGATCGTATTGAGTTCAATCTCATTTCAACAAGTCTCAAGAACCTACGGGATGTCGATATTCGAAAGTCTTCCACAGAAACATATACCACTGCGAGGCCCGGTTCCACCGAACAACGCATAATCGTCCCAAATGTCGGTTTTAGGTTTAGGTTTTATTTCTCCGAGGAGCTTCTCAAACACGGTCAATATCGTATAGTCGTCGACCAGATCAACCAGTACATCCTGCCGAAGGATGAAGCTGTGGGGGTGCTGAACGCTGAAAAGCAGGTTCAGATCGATCCGGGCATGGCGGAAGCAGAAGTTCTCCAGCGACTCGGTCATCCCCAGCGGATTATCACGTTCGCGGACACAAAGTCCTTGGTATATCCCGGTCTCACGGTAGTTCTTAAAAACGGCAAGGTTGTTGAGGTCAAGCTACAGTGACTATACAAAGTGCTTCCAGGGAAATAGCAATCCCATCCCTTAAATTAGCGGCAGGGACCCTGTTCCCTTGCGCAGCGCGCACTCCCGAAACACATAATCAAAGCAAGCTGTTCCGTTCCTTTCCAAATCGCAGAATCATCCAATCAATCGCGTCATTTCCCTGACCGAATGAGGGCTTCGGTCGTTTTGTGGAGGTAGATATGATGGGACGGATAGCGGAGTCGCGACACGCAACTTGCTGCGCCTGGTCACCAATCGCCAGTCGAACTAGTTTTTATCAGGATTCTCCGGTCTTATACTCGCCCGAACGAGGCCATGTGAGCAAATCCTGTGCCGACGGAGTCTCTTCCATTATTTCCCATAAACCATGGGTGCGTTTTTTCAATCGCGCACTGCTTCATTTTGTGGGTGTCTTGTTCATCTGGTGCTTCGTAACTCCCTCGCAGATACGCGCGGCCTACTTTTCTTATCCTCTGAGCAACTGGTATTTAACCAGCTCGCAGTGCGGTTTTAATGGAACTTGTGTGGGAACAGGGACTTGTGGTTTTCACGCTGGCATAGATCTTGGTGGAAACCTATCGATTTATCCATCAGCTCCAGGCCGAGTTGTCTTGATCCAAAAGTATAATCTGCCCTCTCCAGGTTTCAGTGAATGCAAGGAAACAATTAAGGGATCATGCCAGGATCATGGATTAGGAAACACGGTAATTCTAGAACACCTCCTTGCGAATGGAACGAGTGTATATAGCCAGTACTCACACTTGTCCTCATTCGCCAACATAACCGTAGGCCAGTATCTCACTGCCAATCAATCTGTCGGGATCATGGGCGGCACTGGTTATGAACGTCGCGATCGGTGGCTAACGCATCTGCACTTCGAGATTAAGACGCACAATGTTATAGGCAACCCCCCAGGAAGCGGTGCTTGCTGGGGATATACCCCCGGCCCGGCACAGAACTACGGCTATTTGAATCCGACTGATGTGATTAATAAGCCAGCCTATCAGACTATTGAGAATTGCACGGTTTCCGTTGGGTTGGGTACTGGCGGCGCCGAGCTGCTTGCATTCCAGACCGCATATAATTTGGCAGGAGGCCAATCTATACTCGGATGTCCGACGTCTACCGTGTCCGTTGGATTTACCTCGTTCGCTGGAACCTTGGGGCACCATCAAACACAAGCAAATGGCGATATTGAATACCTTACGAACAGCGCTTATGGCGGTCAGGCGTTTGCAATCATAAATCCGCTGTTTAGCAAGTGGGCTTCGTTTGGATTTAACGCCAACAATCCCTTGGGATACCCGATTGGATTGCTTTCGTCAGAATCTACCTCGTATATTGGAACCCGCCTCAAGTACCAGCGTTTTGAGGGCGGAGCATTGGAGTGGCATTTATCTGGAGCGCGATCCGGAACCGTTTATGAGGTTCACGGGGCAATCTACACCAAATGGGGGCAAAAGGGCTATGCAGGGCCTCCGCTGGGATTGCCCATCGGCGACGAGCGTAATGCGCAACCGTCCGGCGCTACGGGCAAAACGGGACGCGTCAGTGATTTTGAAGGAGGGCATATCCATTGGTGGACTGCGGCTTTGGAGGCTTTCGAAACACATGGTGCAATCGATTCGCTTTATGCCTCAATGGGCGGAAGCGCGAGTTGGCTTGGTTTCCCAATTTCTGATGAGTTTGTGGATGCGACTGGATATGCTAGAAGCAATTTTGAAGGCGGCCACATAACCACCACGGACGGAGTGAACTATCGTGCATTTTCATACTCTGACACCCTGCCGCCCACCGTCACCATCTCGTCCCCCATTTCGAGCCCCACCTACAGCACCGCCTCCAGCCCCATCGCCCTCGGAGGCACAGCATCCGACAACGTGGGCGTGGCCTCCGTAAGCTGGTCCAACGACCGCGGCGGCACCGGCACCTGCTCGGGAACTACGAGCTGGTCCTGCGCAGGCATTACCTTGCAGAGCGGCCAGAACGTGCTGACTGTGACCGCGCGCGACGACGCCGGTAATCCCGGTAACGACATCCTCACCGTCTCCTACACGATCCCCGACAAGGAGCCGCCATCGATCACGATCACATCGCCAACATCAAATCCTGCCCACAGCGCAACTGCCAGCCCGATCACTTTGTCCGGCACGGCTTCCGACAAAGTCGGCGTAATCCAGGTGACCTGGACGAACGACCGCGGCGGCAGCGGCAGCTGCAGCGGAACCGCAAGCTGGACCTGCTCCTCCATCCCCCTGCAGAGCGGCCAGAACGTGCTGACCGTGACTGCGCGTGATGCTGCTAATAATGCTGGGATCGATACTCTTACCGTCACCAGCTCGGCACCATGCTACACCCTTGCGAAATCGGCAAGCCCTGCGGGGGGCGGCACGGTAACGATAAATACCAGTGCAAACTGCTCAGGGGGTTACACCTCTGGGACTGTCATTCTTGTGACGGCAACACCCGCTTCCGACTACCGCTTCAGCGGATGGGCGGGCAACGGTGGAAGCTTTTCCAATGCTGGATCAGCCAACACGAGCTTCACTATCACCGGCAACGCTAGCATAACGGCGTATTTTCAGTCCCCCGGCGTGTGTGTCTATTCTATATCCCCTGAACAGCAGTCGCACGGTTCGGGAGCAGGGACCGGATCAGTCAGCGTGACGACAACCGCCGACTGCGCTTGGTCAACGACGAGCAATGACCCGTGGATTACAATCACATCCGGAAGTCGCGGAAGCGGCAGTGGCAATTTGAACTACTCGATCGCTGCGAACACTGCGAACTACGCCCGTACGGGAAGCTTGACTATTGCCGGACGTACTTTCACTGTCATTCAGCTCGGATCAACCAGTAGCTCGACAACCCTTTGGGTGCCTCCCGGCGGAGCCAGCTCTGCCTTAACGCTTGGGCCGGCGAACCAACTCAAAGCCGGTTACGCCAGCGTGGCGGTCAATTCGGGAAACGCACCTTATGGCACCGCGATATTCGGTTACACGCAGAACGGCGTGGTAGTAAGCGAGGTCGGGGTGCCGGCGTCGCCGCCGACACACCGCGCGCGATTCTTCGTCGACTGCCGCACAAACCTGCCCGGCTCGGGAGGCGGCAGCCGCGGAACCGTCAGCGTGGCCACTGGCTTCGCTGCTGTCAACCAGGGGACCGGGCCTGCAACAATTACCCTCCGGCTTTTTGGAGAAAGTGGTATTACCTTGGCTTATGGGACTGTGCGGCTCATGCGGGATGAGCACATCGCGAAATATCTACATCAACTTGAGCCTGATTTAATATTGCCTCCGGGTTTTATCGACAACGGCTTGGGATCGCTGGAGATAGTAAGTGACCAACCGGTTTCCATCCTTGCGCTTCGCCTCACCATGAACGAGCGCGGCGAGCAGTTGATGAGCACCACACCCATCGCCGACCTCACCCAGCCACTGCCTAGCGGTTTACTATTGTTTCCGCAAATCGCAGATGGTGGAGGTTATCAGACCAGTCTCATCCTCATGAATACTTCGAGCGCTATTGAATCGGGGCTCGTCCGTTTCATTGGGAACGTCGGTAACCCTCTATCCGTCGGCCTGGCTAATTCTCTGGCGACCGGTTCCCAGTTCCGCTATTTCATCATGCCAGGTGGTTTTGCCCGGATCGTTACGGACGGCGCCCCCTCTAGTGTCACTACGGGCTGGGCACAACTGACACCGGACGCCGGCACGGCTACGCCCGTGGGGGCAGTCGTTTATGGATTTACGCAAGGGGGAGTGCTCGTCACCGAAGCAGGCGTGCCCGCAACCGTTGCTACGACGCACGCCCGCATCTATGTGGACAAGTCGGGCGGGCACGATACAGGGTTGGCCATCGCAAATCCATCAAACTTGCCCATTTATGTCACTGCGCGAGCATTCCAAACGGACGGCGCTACTCCGGCCGGCGCCGGCTCATCCTTAATCGATCTGAACGCCTTGGGGCATGGCGCCAAGTTCGCCGGTCAGATAATTCCGGGTCTGCCTGATGGCTTCACCGGCGTGCTGGACCTTAGGTCTGAAAATCCTTTCGCAGCTCTTACGCTGCGTTCGTTGACCAACGCACGCGGCAATTTTCTCGTGACAACGTTCCCGGTCGCAGATGTAAACCAGCCGGCCCCCACACCGATCATTTTTCCACAAATTGCCGACGGCGGTGGCTACCAGACCCAGGTCATCCTGCTGAACGTAAGCGGCGCTGCATCAGCGGTGACCTTACGCTATATGGACAACGAGGGCCGGCCTCTCGAGTTTGGCCAGAGCGCCGACGGAACCGCTGCCGTCGCCTATCGGCGCGTGCTAATGCCGCAAAATGCCGATGTCACTTTCTTAAGCGGTGGTGGAACCAAGAGGCACGCAGCCACCATAAGCCAAAGCCATAAGTTCTTTGCTTTTTTGAGGATGGAGTATGTTCAGAATGGTGCAACTTTCAAGCCAGAACAAGACCAAGGAGAACGAAGCCCATGAGATGGAAACCAGTGCTGTTGCTGCCTATCCTCTGGCTTTCGATCACTAACGCAGTCCTCGCCCAGCAATCGCAGCCAAGTGATGCAGAAGCCTGTGCAGCGTGCGGAACATGTGGCGGTATTGCGATTGCGATCCCTATTGCAATCATTGCTCTGACCATCGCGCTCCTTGTATGGGTAGCGCGAGACGCAAAATCGCGCGGTATGGACAGTGCTGTTTTGTGGATGATCCTGGTAATGTTTACGAGTGTCATCGGGCTCATCATCTATATTTTCTCGCGTCCTCAAGGCAACTTGGTAAGGTGCCCGCACTGCGGGAATAACAGACTGCAGGCGAGCGCAAGATGCCCTCATTGCTCCAATCCCTGAAAAAGCCGCATCCGTGGCTGGCCACATTTCTGTTGGCGGTTACATTGAGCCTGTTGGATGGTTGTCGCCATCCAAGCGAGCAGGCAACCGCGCGCATCTATATCCGCTGCGTCAATCTGTATCAGCACTATGGTCGCCCAATGATAGACAATTGGATTCAATGCCATTACCGGCCCAGCTGCTCGGCGTACTCCATCACTGCGGTCCGGCGCCATGGAATCAGGGCAGGCCTTTTTCTGACAGTAAAGCGTGTGAAATCCTGCACTCCGGATGTCCCGATGGGCACCTACGATCCGGTACCGTGAACGGGAAGTGTGGGACTCCGGCGGGGCTGCATGACTCTTATTAGGCGGCGCCCTAACCCAACTTCCGAATTTGGCGGACCAGAACCCCTTGTTTATGAGGACTTCCGGATTTTTTCAGTCCCTATAATCAGGGCGCCGGGATCCAGGTTTAAACTGGCGCCATGACCTCGCGAGGCACTCACAGCGTCTTGTAAGTTTGTCGATCCGTCGCTTCCGGCATCGTGCCTTCGCGGATCCGCTAGATTCCCGCCGATTTCGTCAGCAACATCACATCTTCACGCGCGCCGGCATGGGCTCCTTCGTCGCGGCCGTTGATCCGCAAAGCCTCCGAAATGGAAAGCTGGCGGAGCTCCGGACGGAGTTGACGAAAATCCTCAGGACGGCCGAGAAATACGGCATATCGGCCAAAGACATCGCGCAACTCATCCGGCAGATCGAAGAGAAATGAAATGGCTGCAATTCTGGAAGCCAGGAATTCGCGCAAAAGATGCAAAGATTTCACCCTGCACGACATATCGCCGGAGATACCCCGCGGCTGCATCGCCGGATTCTTCGGACCCAACGCACGCGGATGTGAAGGCCATTTCCTATATGAAGGTCAAAGCAACGATCGAGCCTACGGGACTCCGGGCGACGCCGGAGTCGCTCAACTTGCCCGGCCGGCATTTTGCCGGCACGGTTAAAGACAACCTGGTGGAAGGAGTGTTCGAGATCGAGCGCCGGCGGTACGATGGAGCGAGCACTCTCCCGTTTCTGCCCGACTTCACCAGGGACGAAGCGCCGCGCGAGTATCTCAAGGGGGATGAGTTCATCCAATCCGATGATGCCGTGCTCGTGGCGAAGGCCCGCGAGATCACTGCGGGCGCCGGGGACTCCAGGGAGGCGGCCACCCGCCTGAGCAAATGAGTCGCGGAAAACATCGAGGGGGCGATCCCCGGCGGCGTCACCGCCCGGAGCACTTATGACATACGATCCGACGAGTGCGCGGCGCATTCGTTCCTGCTGGCTGCCTTCTGCCGCGCGGTGGGGATTCCAGCGCGCGCGGTCTGGGGCTGCATGTACACCCCGACGAACGGGCGAGAATTCGGCCAACACGTATGGAACGCGGTCTACAGGGGAGCATCCGGCTGGATCCCCGTGGACTCGACGTTCTCCGAGACCGGCTTTGTCGATTCCGGCCACATCCGTCACCCGCTTCCGCCGACCGAACGCGCCAAGCCCCTGAGGTCCTGTCGGCTGCGGCAACGCATCGTTGACCGCTACCGGGAAGACTTGCGGAGCGTCCCCCGCCATACGGAAGCATCCCTGGACGTGCGTCCGCTCCGCTTTGTCTATCTTGACTGCGGGCGATGGGGAGGAACGTCGAATTTTCCGGCCGGCCGCCACTTCGCCATCGTAAAGGGGCGCCGGGTGGCGTTGTGCGAGTTTCACGGTTCCGCACGGGCGGGCAGCGCGGCGCCTGACCTGAATGAACCCCTGATGAATTCTTTCCTGCATCACCTTCGCGGTAGCAGACACTATGTAAACGTTATCGCCCAAACATGGTTTTTGAGCGGTCCGGACGAAGACTTTGCCGGAGGACCGATGTACCTGCTGATCGGTGACCTGCATTTGCCTATTCAAACCGAGGTGCCAACAATGGGGCCCGGAGGCGCCTATGTTGCCCGTCCCGAAGAGCCGATAGGCAGAATAGCCGGTGGAGAGGACTACAGCAGCACGACGGCACCCGATTGGCACCAGCGCTATGATCGAGGAGACATCTTTGAAGAAGCGGCCCCGGAGTTGAATATATTCCTCGACCGGCTGGAAAGTTTCTCGCGCAGAGAGGAGATTCACCTGGTTCAAGCCGGCGATATGTATGAGCTTTGGATCGGGCTGGAGCGGCATTTCGAGCACTTCCCAGACCGGAGCCAGGTGGCCTTGCGGCAGGGTCAGCCGAGGAGTATTACGGCGCAGCAGTTTGTGGAACACTGGGTTGGTATTACCAACGAAAGAAATCCTGTGGCGACACGGATCCAGCGGGCCCTTCCGGAGAGTACATGGATCTACGGCAACCATGATAACTACCTGGCTGTGCTACATCCTGGCATCCCGGAGCGCACGCGCCTGTTGCGCCGACACGGGCTCTACGTCGAGCATGGTCATCAGGCGGACGCATATAACCACGACGGGGAGATCGAGGGCCACACGATTACTCAGCAGGTTTTCACGCTGCCGATCATGCGTGAGTTCGATCCCTCCCGCCGGCGTCACTTCATTACCTTCGCCGCACTTCGATGCCTCGCTCGCAGGGACTTTCACATTTACGTGATGGCCCACACTCACAGCCCTTATCTGACGACGGTGAACGTGGACCTCCGGCTGGCGCGCGTGCAGGGGCGGGAGCGTGCTGAAGAGGAGGAAGCGCAGGGAGAGGATTGATGGAAGGCGCCCGAAGCGGCGGACCATTATCCAGCGTCCCTCATTTGATTCTGCGCTTCAGACAGTAGCAGAGAATAGAATCGGGACAGCCGTCGGGTGGGTCCGGAGATCCGCCCCCTTAGGACGGCGCGCCAAGGCCTCGCGCAAAAGTAACTCGCCATAGATAAGTTCGGTTCCGCCTAACCCCCTGGCGTTTGTTTAGCGCGTTGATCCCCGCATAGACCCAGGTTTTTTGCTGCCTTCCTGAACAAATCCTTCCGTTTGCGGCATGGCATCGAGGCATCTGGATTGCTCCGTTACGTAATCAAAAACCTGATTCTTCAGCTGCGACCTCGTCCTCTTCAAAGCCCATGGTATGTTTTATCTTGTTTTAGTATGATGAAACATGAAAGGACTTGCCATGAAAACCGAACCCTTTGCCACCAAGCTCCCGTCCGATCTCACAGCTCAACTCGATGTCGTCTGCAAGAAGTTGGGCCTGCGAAAGAATTTCGTCCTCGAAACCGCCTTGAGAGAGAAGCTCGAAGATCTGCTCGACGCCGCAGACCTCCGCGAAGCGATGAGTGAAGCGACCGGCTTCCACGCCTGGAATGATGTGAAGAAAGAGGCGCGCCGGGGCGGCAAAAAGTGACATATACGATTGAATTGGAAACTCATGCGAGACGCGAATACCACAACCTACCAGCCCGTGCCCGCGAGCAGATCTCCGACGCCGTGGACGACCTCCGCATGGATCCTCGGCCGCCAGGATGCAAAAAACTTGTTGGGGGAAACGGCTATCGCGTGCGGACCGGCGACTACCGCATCCTCTACACCGTGGATGACCATTCAAGTCTTGTGCGGATCTATAGGATCGGCCACCGCCGTGAAGTCTATCGCCGGCAATGAATTGAAACTGCGGATGCAAGCGGATGCATATCAGGATCCGCACAGGTGTGAGCGACAGGTTGCCCAATCGCCACCTGGCAGACGCCAGGCTTGAGGTTACGCAGGCATCCGCTCGACCGCAAGCAGGTCCGGCCCGCCCCTCTGCCCGCCATCACCTTCGGGAAGGCGGCTGGAAGATTCGGCAGCGCGCAGACCTTATCTATCAGGCTGAACCATATGCTCTTCTGACCCCTTTCTCAAGGGCAGTCAACATCCATTCTGTCCAGACACTTGGTTCCACCCAGGTCCATCGCGCCCGGTTCTCTTAGGCTTGCGTAGCCCTTTGGGGCACTCCCGACAGTGCGCGCGCGATTCATGAACGATTCCTAGCGGCCCCAAGACTGCACCTGATTCCGGACGGCAGTGTCGTGCGGCAGACAATCCTGAAGTCTCTGGACAAAGGCAGGGTGGTCGTGAAGCTGCCGGATGGGCGTGCCTACGACAATGAGGGGTGCGTCGAAGGCCCGGAAGGCAGACGGCGGCGAGTGCCCGGTGACCTGACAACGCTGGCGCTGGATGATTCCGTTTATTTGACGCTGACAGACTCGCGTTACGGAGTCCAATGGCTCAAGGAGGACACCGAACCAGGTAAGCCACCGAAACCTCCGATTCCTCCGCCACCGCCGCCTGCGCCGGGGAGGACTTCGGCGAGCACTTGGGACAAAGTTCTTGAATATGCGGCACAGCGCCCGCTCCTGTCCTTGGAGTTGACAGCGACTAAGCCGGCCGATACTCGTCCGCGGACGTGCATCAGGCGTTGTTTCCGGATAAGGCTCCGGCAGCCCGAAGCGGGGCAGAGATGAAGGAAGGGGTGCGCCGGCACGCGAGGAAGCGGCATGCGCGCCGTTGACACCAACGTGCTTGTGCGGCTGATCACCCCCGCGACCATCCAACGCAGGTGGCAGCAGCCGAGGCATTCGCCGCAAAGGGAGCATGGGTTTCACACCTGACGCTGGCGGAGGCCACCTGGGTCCTTGCCGCGGTCTACGACCTTGGAGCGCGGGAGATCGCCAGAGCCATTGAAATGCTCTTGAATCACAAGGACCTCGCCCTTCAGGAACCCGACGTGGTGTCGGCCGCCCTCGAGCACTTCCGGAAGAAGCCGGCGCTTGGATTCCGGGTGCTATCCTGCTCCTATCAGGAACAAGCAAATTACTATCATTGATCGGCGCATCCCGGGCCACATAAACCCACAGCTCGGAGCGGAGGCCGCGCTCCTTGTGCTCAAAGACGCTGTAGCCGAATCCGTGCCGGCTGGCGTATGGCGTCGCTCCGGGGCTTGGCAGCGGCGTGGGGGACCAGAAGTGGCCCGTCTCTTCGTCGCGAATATAAATGGCTTCTCCGCTCGCATCGCTTACGGGATCGTTGTTCCAGGGAGTGAGGCGGAACTCGTGGGCATTCTCGCTCCAAGTGTAGGCAAAGCCGCTCTCCGAGACGACAGTTCCGAAGTTCGGGTTCGCCAACACATTCACCCACGGCGCGGGAGTCACTTGCCCGGGCGCGGTTGTAATCACGTACTCGCGCCCGTCAGGGGTGAAACCACCCAGCCCGTTGAAGAAGATCAGATCGCGGCGAGGCAACGCGGCGGCCGCCGGGGGTTCGGCGCGGCGGTTTCGGGTCGGCGTAAGGCGCGGGAACGGCACTTCCACAGGGCCGCGCCGGTTGATCTGGTCCGCCAGCGATCCCCGACTGTCGCTGATGATGGCGCGAGCGACCGTCTGGAGCAGAACACGATCTTCGTTCGAGATTTGCTCCGCAGGCCGGAGGAAGATGCCACCCGGCCGATCGGTCACGTTGGCTTCGATGCCCGCGGCAATCAGGCCCATGATCTGTTCGTGGAGCCCTTGCCGGTAACCGGCGTGCTCTTCGTTCCAGATCACCAAGTCGACCGCCAGGCCCTTAAAGGGCACTCCGAAATAGGGCGTGCTGGTTCGCCTCAGTCCCCATGCGGAGAGAAAATAATCTTCCGTCCCGGTGCCCCAGATCAAAGGTTTTGTCTCGCCGTCGATATAAATCTGCTCGTCACCTTCGCCGAACCAGGCCGGACTCCGGGTGCGCACGGCAAGGACGGTGCCGACATAGTGGCCTTTGCCGGTGGTCTCCATGAGGACGTAGTCTTTGCCGGGCGGAATATTGAAGTTATCCCAGTTGTTCTGCTCGTTGTCGTCGCCGCGAGGATCGGCCTTGAGATTGTATTTGCGCTCCCCCGTATTGCGCTCGCCGTTGGGACCGCGCCGCAACTCGCCCATCCGCACCCGCACCAGACATCGCCAGCCCGGCGGCTGCCGGCCGTTCCGATCCGGCTATCCTCTCTTTGACCACGTCCCATACCGGACCGCCTAAAACCAAAGCCGCAAACATAAGCGTCGTGCGTCCGGCATTCCTGAATCGGCTCAATCTGGTCGCTTTCATAAGATTTCCCTCCCTGGGGAATTCCAGGCTACGTAACTCGCAAATTCCGGGCAAGAGCAAAGGACCGGGAACACGGATTCTGCATGATCCCGATCCAGGCGAGTTTTTAGGGGAGTATGTCAGGAGTTCTGAAATCAGGCAAACGTGTGGAACGTCCCGCATTTTCCATACCTGGGAATGTTGCTCTGTGAGAGGTTCCTGCCTCTCCCCTTGTGCCATGAGATAGAATGTCCTATAAGTAGGGCGGCGGGGATCTACGGAGGGTAACCTGCCCCGCCTATTTAAGTTGCTTGCGTGTCGCGCAGTGAATGCAATGAGACGATGAATCATGGCTGATAACTACCCGGAGCAGCAGGCAAACATACGACCGACTGTGGCATACTCTATGCCAATGGTCGATTTGACGGCGCGGGCTATCTTGCCGGTTATGCTGTAGAGTGCGTACTCAAGACACTCATCCAGGTTGAACGAGGCCCCAGAATCACGGCGCACAATCTCCAGGACTTGAGTAATGAAGCGATGAGGCTTGCAAGCCAGCCCTCGCAGATAACCGCAAGATACGTTACGCGGCCGGGGGTTACGGTGGTTGCCTATAAAGGCTCGGATGGCTGGCGCGAAACGCTGCGATATGAGGCAGCCGGGGCTGTGTCCGAAAAGAGTGCGAAGGCATGGGTAGATGAAGCACAGCGCCTCCACAAAGAGATAATCGTCGAGATGAAACTGGACGGGCTAATTTCATGATCCACTTCGATGAAGCAAGACACTCATGCATCGAATCACTTCAAAGGTTATGTGACAGTGAGGCTGCAATTGACCGTGCAGTCTTGATCGAAGATGTGTTCGGGAAAATCCGCGCCATTGCCTGGCTGCAAAAAGACGCTTCCGAGGAGCTCCGCAATCGCATCGCCGCCGAGTTATCGGAATCCGGCAAGGACTTTTGGTCCGGCGATCTGTGGGTGCCTAGCGGCGGCAACATTTCGGACAATGCTGTTTATGAGGTTGCATGGGAACAAGGGATTGAAGTCTCAGCGAAACTGCGGCGCACAGAGCGGTATCGATCGAAGGGCTTTTGGCTCAATCCGCCCGCAGAGCCTGCCTGGTTCCCGCCGGCGCCGCCCGTGATAGCCTTCTATTCTTTCAAGGGTGGTGTGGGGCGTACGACAGCGCTTGCATCGTTTGCCGTACAGAGAGCCCGAGCGGGCGAACGCGTGGTAGTGCTGGATCTCGATACCGAAGCCCCTGGGATTGGTACGTTTCTCGACCCAGGAGAGGGAATTTCCGGTTCTTCGTGGGGGGTGCTTGACTACCTTCTAGAACGCCCCTTGTTATCCGCAACTCCAGATCTGCGCGACTATTATCACGGATGCGCGCGAACAGAAGTAACCGGGAGTGGCGAGATCCTGGTCATTCCTGCCGGTCGTCTCAACAGGGATTTTCTGGCTAAACTGTCCCGTGTCGATTTTCAACCTGCTGTCCCTTCGGAGAACCACCCCTTGATGCTCTTATTGGAGCAGGTTCGCATCCGCCTCCAGCCACAGTGGATCCTGTTGGACTGCCGGGCTGGCATTTCCGAGGCAGCGGGCTTCGTTCTGAGCGACCTGCCCCATCTTACTATCCTGTTCGGCACTACATCGGAGCAGAGTTGGTTGGGTCTGCGCCTCATCTTGGAACGGTTGGGGGCAGAACGGGTACGTCGGGATCTGCCGCAACTGGAATGCCTGGTGGTTCATGCCATGGTGCCCGATGAGCCGGCAACCCGAGCAACGGCTGAGTCTGATTTTCTATCCAGATCCCTCGACGAATTCACGGATCACTATTACAAAAAGAACCCTTCCTCGGTGGAGGACGGTGACGACTATTGGTATGTACAGGATATTGAAGCCGAATTCGCTCCCCACATTCCAGCAGTCCTGCCTTACAAGTCCAAGCTCGCGTTCGTGAAACGCATCGACGATGTGGCGGACGATCTTGCTGCTGATCCGGATTACCGCGGATTTGCCGATCGGATTATGAGCCGTTTTGCGGCTCTCAATGGAGAGGAAGGGTCCGAACCATGAGCAAGCTTCCGCAAGATGAACGTGACACATTGCTTTCCGACCTGTCTCAAATGGGCAGCAGCGGCAGAGCTGAGTCTGAGCGCCACGATACCTTCCGGCAAACGTTCTTCCCGGTCGCGGAGCACGTCCGTGCATTCGATCCGGACGTCGTGTTGATAGTCGGGGAACGCGGCTCCGGGAAAAGCGAACTCTTCCGAGCCGTGGTGAAAGAGAGGCTTCTGGATTCGATTCTTCGCACGACCCCGGGAAGCCACTTGTCGAGAGTGGGATCGGAAAACACGCAATGGCTTGAAGGATATCCGTTAGGGAGGGAGTTTCCAGACGCACGCGGCCTGCAGGGTTATGTGCAGGCCCACAAAGAGGATCCTGAGGCAATACCGAACCTATGGTTCGCCTACCTGGTCAGGGTTCTTGGCACGCAATTGTCGGCAAACCGGCGCCAGGATGCATCTACCCTCTTGAGCCGGCCGGGCGGCGAAGTGGACGAGATCGTGGATGACTTCCGCAAAGCGAAAAACCTCCCTCTCGTACTGCTCGATGAATTGGATGCTGATCTTGAAAAAAGGGACAAATGGATTTTCATCAACTACGACGAACTCGATGTTCTTGGCGGGTATGCGTGGGATACCATGGTGCGCACGATCCAGGGCCTCATATCTTTCTGGGCCGGATACACCCGGCGTTGGTCTCGAATCCGGGCCAAGCTATTCCTGCGCACGGACCTCTTTCGCCGACATTGGCAGCAACTGGGAGCGGATCTGAGTAAACTGGCTGCTAATCGCGCCGAAGTTTCGTGGAGTGACCGCAACCTTTACGGCATGTTGGTGAAACGAATAGCTAATACGAGCGATGCTCTGAGGGAATACTGCCTGCATAGCCGAGTAACGTTCCATACTGACCCAGAACTTGGGCTCATTCCCCAACTGGTGAAGGCGGAAGATGCACGACCACTCATCGACCGCATGGTCGGCCAATTCATGGGATCAAATATCAAGAAAGGCAGCACATTCCGCTGGTTATTAAGCCATGTGCGGGATGGGAATGATCGGGCAATGCCTCGTGCTCTCGTGCGGCTCATTGAGGAAGCGGCCCAGCTCGAGCGTCAAGTGTCGCGGGCAACCCACAATCGCCTTCTAGCCCCAACGAGTTTGCGCCGAGCCCTGGACAGAGTTTCCGAAGAACATGTATTGCAGGTGAATACTCATGAGCTTCCGTGGCTTCCAGGAGTCGCAGAGCGACTAAAAGGCGAAGGCGTTCCAATGCAGCGCAGGGAGGCAGAGAGGGCATTGGCTCGCGATTTCGACCGCAGCTGGAGTCAGGGCAATGATGACATTCGGCCACCCGTAGAAAGGCCGGCCGACCTGGTTGACTACCTTGTCGAGATCGGAGTCTTCCGGCCTCGAGCGCATGGCCGCATTGACGTCCCCGATCTCTTCCTGGCGGGCCTGGGAATGACGAGAAAGGGTGGCGTAGCTCGAAGGTGAACCGTAATCGCCTGTCTTGTCCGCTGAGAAAGCATCGGCAGGCGAATGTCTTGGAAGCAAACAAGACCGCGCGCTCGGGCTCCTTGGAAAATTCCTCCATTCCTTTGATTACAGGTTTCTCCTTGATCTTGAGACATGCTGCTTGCCCAAGATTTGGGCAAAATCGGAGACCTTGAGCGAATGTGCCCCCGCCGCAAGCAGATTTGAGTTTTCAGCATCGTCCACCATATAGATCGGCTTCCCATCGGCTTTCGAGCGCGTGACCAGTTCGAGGGCCCTGCCGCCGGTGGAGTCGTGCGGAACGGACGGCGCGGGCGGGCAAAGCCTCCTTCCAGGCAGCCACAGGAAAGCAACTCTTCGACCGAGCGCACGACGACGGGCCGCAGGAGCTCGGAACGGGGCTCGAAGCGTTGCTTGTGAGCCCGGATGTGGTTGTCAAAATGGTCCTGAAAAAGCCGGTAGAAGGCGGTTTTTTCGAGGTGCCTGGGTCGATAAACGGCCCGGCGATCGGCGATGCCGGAACCGGCGTACCCCGGGAAAAAATCCGTGGGATCGCCGGCATCCGGTTTGGATGGATCGCCAGACAGCCAGCTTATGCGCGCCACGGCAAGACTTTGACCTCCTGCGGCATGGACGCCGCAACATATCTGACAGCCAGGCGGGCATTTGAGCCGACTATTTTTCCGGAGCGCTTGTGGAAAAGGACCTTCGGCAATCCCGTTTTACGGGCGATTGTCTGGAGATTCGCGGGCGCTGGATCGGGGGCCGGTTACCCAAATGGCGCGCGCGACGAATGGGGGAGGCGGATAGGGTCGCTGGATGAACGCAATCCGGGTAACCACGAGCCGAAGACGACATTCGAATCCTTCGTGAATGTGGCGGTCGCCTGCCAGGCAATATATTGCCAGCGTCGCTGAAGAAATGGAGATGACAGGCCAGCGCGGGAATAGAGCGCTTTTGTCGGGCGCGACACGGGCGAGACGTATGACGAGTTCTTGACGCGGCTGGCGGAGGCGTCAGGGGTCAAGACGCTGACGCGCGAAGCCCTCGCGCGCGTCGACCGTTGGCGCAAGAAGACGACGTCGAACACAGACTGGCGGCATCCGTGGGATCCCGAGGCGAAGGTCGCCAACATGAAAGACGGGCGCACGTATCTGGGGAAGCACGACCACATCCTCAAACGGCTGCTGGTTCACGCTGGCGGCTTCAACCTCGGCCTCTTGACGCGTCAGCTGTTCGGCGTCGGCAAGCCCCTCCGCCAGCAAGGGGCGCTGGCCGCCGGTTTTGCCGCGAGAGTGTGCCTCGACCACGTGAACTGCGACCTGTGGGCCGTCCACCTGCGCCAGCTGCGGCCCGTTCCGGCATCAGCGTGCGCCACGGCGTCTCGTTGACGACAACTTCGAGTTGAACATACGTTCCAAGGCGTTGTTCGGTCTGCTATTTCGTCATCGCCGTTTCAAGTTCTGTTTTGCGAGCCTGAAGTTCACTCAGGCGCTTCTTGAGGGCGGTCATTTCCTTCTTGATTCCGCGTAGTTCTGTCTGGTTCTTCCCGCGCGACAAACGGTCCGCGCCATACTGTTCAGCGACATAGCGCTCAAGTTGGCTTCGCAAGACCCTGTGGTTTATTCGCGATTGTTCCTTTTTTATGGGCGATGAAGTTATACTCGTACTGAGCTGGGAAGAATGTGTCTGAGCCCTAATGAGCAAGAAACATAAAAAGAGAAGAGGACATTTCTGCTGGTGCTGCGGTCGATTTCGGCCGAACGAAAAATTTTCCGGCCGTGGCCATGCGCGCCATCTTTGCAGGGACTGCGCTACGCTGGGCAAGGCAGAGCTGAATTACCGACAGGCCGTTCGCAATCTCGAACGTAACGTGACCTTTGAAGGAATCATCGGACGAAAACG